>Ga0065714_10064745_pt1 | contig 20344 bp, 12 predicted proteins | sample MisRhiReplicate2_FD_59101 | JGI IMG/M metagenome (GOLD analysis project Ga0065714, IMG submission 59101) | Miscanthus rhizosphere microbial communities from Kellogg Biological Station, MSU, sample Rhizosphere Soil Replicate 2: eDNA_1 v2... | ecosystem: Host-associated > Plants > Roots >...
TGGATTGGTTGGATCGCTTGTCGCTGCGTGCTACCTATGGTATAAATGGTAATATTGCTAAATTGAGTGGTCCATTTTTGACCGTAATTGAGAGCGGAATAAACGATTATATTAACGAACCTTCATCTCAGGTCCAATTTCCTCCTAACTCTGGCTTACGTTGGGAAAAAACAAAGGTAACTAATTTAGGTATCGACTTTAATCTCTTCAAATCAGCACTGAGTGGAAGCATTGAGGTCTATAATAAAAGCACAACAGATTTGTTAAAATCAAAGGTTTCGGATCCTACGTATGGTTGGACTGACCTGACGGTAAACTATGGGGATATGTATAATCGTGGTTGGGAAGTTTCTTTAAATTCCCAAAATATTGTTAGACCTGACTTTAGCTGGAGAACATCGATGAATTTCTCTTATAATAAAAATAAGCTGACCAGAATAGAAAATACCAATGGTGCTGCAGTTTTTTATCTTCAAGACAATCAGGTTAGGGAGGGGAAACCTTTAAATAGCCTTTATACTGTGCGTTGGGCAGGTCTCGACAATACAGGAGCACCACAAGGCTACGATAGAAATGGAAAAATTGTAAAGTCATTTGCAAATCTTACGATGGAAGATTTGCAATATGCGGGAACAACAGTTCCGCCTTATGCAGCCTCCTTATCAAACAATTTTAAGTATAAGAACTTTGATTTATCCTTTATGTTCCTTTATTACGGTGGACACGTGATGAGAAGTATGTTTGGTAATTATATTAATGGGACCGGGATTTCCGCAAATGTTGACAGACTGACTGCGAATTTCTGGCAAAAGCCAGGGGATGAAAATGACCCATCTAAAGCTCCGGCTTACAGACTAGGTGTAAATGCTAATTTAGGAAATCTATGGTCGGCCGCTGATAAGCATGTTCAGAAGGGTGATTATATCAAACTCAGGGATATTTCAATTGGTTATGAATTGCCAGCCAAAGGTGTTCAAAAATATGGATTGGATAATGTAAGAATTTCTTGTCAGATCCAGAATGCCTGGAGATGGGCTGCTAATAACCAGGGACTTGATCCTGAGGTTTGGAGTGGTTCTACCTTACTACCATCCAGAGGTAATTTGCAACCTGCAACCTACACTTTTGGATTATCTGTAAATTTTTAATTGCTGAAAACATGAAAAAAAACATAACATTAATAGTATCAGCTTTGTTGCTGTTTTTATTGCCTTCCTGCAAAAAATATCTTGACATCAAGCCAAAAGGTATTCAGATTCCGGAATTTTACGATGACTATGTTAAGTTGTTGAATCATAAGACGATGATGAACGCAGATAATCCTTATTTAGTTTACATTACAGATGATATCCTGTTGGGTGATTTATCAGTCCCTTTTGGCCAGTTTCAGCAGGGGACCGAAGGTCAGAAGAATATGTATGCTTTTGCGCAGGGTTCAATTTTTAGTGCTGGAACCGACGATCCTTTATGGCAAAATGCCTATAAAAGAATTTACATTTTTAATGTAGTTATCAATAATGTTCTTTCCTGTACCGATGGAAGTTCAAAAGCTAAGGAAGCCCTGGCAGCAGAAGCAAAAGTAGGGCGTGCTTTTGAATATTTGTTGCTGGTAAATACTTATGCAAGAGATTATGACGCCAATTCTGCCGCTAATGATTTAGGTGTTCCGTTGGTGTTATCCGAAGATATTAATAAGCTTTATAAGCGTAATACGGTGCAAGAAGTTTATGATCATATTTTTAAAGATTTGAATGAAGCTTTACCCCATCTGTCGGCTACTACTACCCATCGTTTTAAGCCATCAAAGCAGGTAGGTAATGCATTTATGGCTAAGATGTATTTGTATATGAAGGATTATGATAATGCCCGGATTTATGCAGAGAAAGCATTGCAGGACAATAGTCAGTTAACAAATATGACTTTATATAGTGTCAATCCTATAGCGAATGGGTTTGGGCGAATTTATGATGCTGCTACAGCTAAGTCTTATCCGGAACCTAAGGATAATGTGGAGAGCATTTACGCTAGATATGGAGATGGTCTGATTAACCTTTCCCGGAATGTTTATGCAAGTGCAGATTTGTTGGCTACTTACACCTACAATTTACCCGCTGGTGCAAAAGATCAGCGTAGAGCATTGTTCTTCGCTGACGATAGTTTTAAACTTAATGGCCAGACCCTTAGTTTTCCAGGGAAAAGCATGTGGGTCCCATATGTAATATTTAATTCAGGATTTAATACGTCAGAATTGTTTCTGATTGCTGCAGAGGGATACGCCCGTAAAGGTGACGCTCAGAAAGCTTTGACCTTATTGGATCAATTGCGCAATAAGCGTATTGTTGGTAATCAAGCCTTGCCATTGGTAGATGCTAAGACGGCGTTAAAGATTGTACTGGATGAGAGACGCAGGGAGTTTGCATTCGGTGGCAGCACTCGTTTGATTGATTTGAAACGATTGAACAGAGAGGCTGATTGGAAAAAAGATATTGTTCATTCGGCAGGTGGTAGCGAGGGTTGGACACTTCCTGCCAATGATCCACGATACATTTTACCCTTACCACCAAAAGTTATCAGTCTTAACCCATCCCTTCCTCAATATAAAAGAGATTAGCCCATATTATCCATTTTTTAATGACAAAAGTAATTATGTATTATAAGTTCCTGTTTTTCTTTCTGCTATTTGCAAAAGATTTATCAGGGCAATCCAAAAAGGTTTTAGATCACACTACTTATAACAGTTGGAAGTTTATCTCGGGGGATAAAATCTCTCCGAATGGTAAATGGTTTGGATATGAAATCAAGAATAAAGCTGCATATCAGGTATTATTACTAGGGAACAAAGAAAAGGTAGATACTATTCTTCATGGAGCTAATTTGCAATTCAGTCCAGATTCAAAATTTTGTACTTATACAGTGGGCGCAGAAGCGAAGAATAAGGTTTTCCGACTACGTAATCTGGTGACTGGAGAATTACAGGATTTTAAAGGACAGCCAATGCTGAGCTTCATAAAATCATCTCCATGCTTGTTGCAGGTTATACGTAAAAGTAAGGTTGATTCCACAATTAAGAAGAATACAATCCTGAATAGTTTAGTACTTTACAATCCTGCATCCAAAGATTCTGTGGCGTTTGAATCCGTTTTAAAACACAGATATTCAGATGATCAGAATTACGTTTTGATTTTGCAGCAGGTAAAGAAGATCAACAAGCTGTCGTTGTTCCATATCCCTTCCGGTCATAAAAAGGTGATCGCATCGGGAAATGTGAATTATTCAATGGCTACATTTTCGAAAAATTCGGATCAATTGGCCTACATTTCTGAAGTTATAAAGGCTAAGGATACCTTGTACAAGATTTATGTTTTGAAAACAAAAAGTGGACAAAGGTTAGATTCAATTACCAATAGCACACGGGGCTTACCTTCAGGATATCGCATATCAGCTAATGAACTGCTCAATTTTTCTGCTAATGGACAAAAAGTTTACTTTAAAAGCAGAGCGTATACCGTAGCCGATACCGTTAAGAAGAAGAAGGTTCTGCTTGATATCTGGAAATGGGATCAGTCAACAATTCCTCCTATGGATAAAAGGGGTACTGTCACAAACACTAGTAATTTCTATCAATATGTAATTGGGAATAAAAAGGTAGTTCAATTAAGTGATTCAGAAATGCCTTATTTACAGTTTCCGGAAGGTGATATAGAAGGCATATCTATTGGCTTTAGTGATTTGAGATATCAAAATCTTGTGGGAATTGAAGCAAGCAGGTTATACGATGCTTACCTGGTTAATATGGAGACCGGTAAAAGGAAAATGGTGCTGGAAAGGAAGTATTATATCCCAAAAATTTCCTTTGATAAACAGTATATCAGTTGGTTCGAGCCAACGGATAGTTCCTGGTACAGTATGAACACAAAAACACTGAAAAAAAGGAACCTTACCCGGAATATCAATGATGTTTTTTACAATGATGAGCTGGATATGCCTATGCACGCTACCCATTATGGTGATGCTGGCTGGGACACGGAAACACATTGGTTTCTGGTACATAGTAAGTATGACTTATGGAAAATTGATGCCTCAGGTAAAAATGAACCAGTTTGCTTAACAAAGGGTACCGGTCGGAAACAAGGCATCGTCTTCAGATATATTAAACCGGAAAAAACGGAACGATATATAGATTTGAAAACCGTTCAATATTTCACGGCTTTTCAATCCAAAACTAAAAAGGACGGTTACTTTGTACTTAAACCAAACGGCAGCTTTGATCAATTGGCGCTCTCTGACCATACTTATGGTGGATTGAACTTCTCAGAAGACGGAACGGCCTGTCTTTGGAAAAAAGGAGATTTTACCGAATACCCTGAATTGTATAGCTCAGATCAAAACTTTAATAACATTAAAAAGCTATCAATCACCAATCCTCAACAAAAAGAGTACAACTGGGGGACATCAGAATTGATCGAATGGGAAAGCTTTAACAAAGATTCTTTACAAGGAATTTTATGTAAACCGGAGAATTTTGATCCGGGTAAAAAGTATCCGATGATTGTCTATTTTTATGAAAAGCGCAGCGATTTGTTGCATCGTTATAATGCTCCGGATGCAATCAAATCTGTAGTGAACTGGTCTTATTTGGTAAGCAATGGATATTTAGTTTTTATCCCTGATGTCGTTTTCAGGACGGCGGAGCCTGGCGCAAGCTCGTATGACGCAATCGTAAGTGGCGTAAAGGCTTTGACTGAACAGCACGATTTTATTGATAAGGATCGGATTGGTATTAATGGTCATAGCTGGGGGGGCTATCAGGCAGCCTATCTGATTACGAAGACGAATATGTTTAAAGCAGCCATGGCGGGAGCGATCGTCTCTAACATGACCAGTGCTTATGGAGGTATTCGCTGGGAAACGGGCCAAAGCAGGATGTTTCAATATGAACATAGCCAAAGTCGTATAGGAACAACTTTGTGGAGCAATCCATTGGCCTATATTAATAATTCACCATTATTCGCTCTTCCTAATGTTCAAACTCCGGTTTTGATGATGCATAACGATCAGGACGGTTCTGTGCCCTGGGAGCAGGGAATAGAATTCTTTACCGGGCTGCGGAGGTTGAATAAGCCAGCATGGATGCTTAATTACAGAGGCGAAGGTCATCTCCTCGAAAAGAAGGAAAATAAAGAGGATTTTACAAACAAAGTTATGGGCTTTTTTGATTACTATCTCAAAGATAAGCCTAAACCTGATTGGATGTAATGCTAAAATAAAACCCCTGATAATATTTATCAGGGGTTTTTTGGTAAGATGTAGCTTTTATTTAGGCATTAATACGGTATCAATTACATGTATTACGCCATTTTTCTGCATTACGTTGGCAATGGTAACTGTAGCGCTACCACCTTTTTCATCTTTAAGCATTAGCTTTTTACCTTCCATCCAGGCCCAAAGTTTGCCGCCACTAACTGTGGTCAGTTCCGCTTTACCCTTGCCTGCTTTAATAGCTTTTTGGACGTCGGCGGCAGACCATTTTCCTGCAACAACATGGTAGGTTAAAATTTTAGTTAGAGTAGTTTTGTTTTCAGGTTCTAGTAGGGTCGTAACAGTTCCGTTAGGAAGTTTATCAAATGCTTCATTTGTTGGAGCAAAAACCGTAAACGGTCCAGCCGATTTTAGGGTTTCAACCAAACCTGCAGCTTTTACTGCTGCAACAAGCGTAGTGTGATCTTTGGAGTTTACGGCATTGTCTATGATATCTTTTGTAGGATACATCGCTGCGCCGCCAACCATGGGGTTTTTCTGAGCGTAAACGTGGGTTGTGAATGCCAAAGCTACTAAGGCAATTACTGATAAAATGATTCGTTTCATGATTTCGGATTTATAGTAACAGATACGGAGAAAACCGTGGGCTGGTTTTAGTTAAAGAAATCAAGGCCTTTAGATACATCAAGCCTGTTTACACAAACGTTTGCGCAAATGTTCTCCGGATTGTCGGCTTTTCAAAAACTAAATGCTTCTTTAAAAAGTTATATTTACTGGATGTATCTGCCTGGTATATAATTTGGTAGTATATATTTTTTACAATTGTTTTAATCCTTATCAGATTTCTATTGTCATAGGAATATAATTAAATCTAGCATTGTATGAAAACACCTGCAAAAGTTATCTATTCCTTTGTGTTTGTCCTTTTTGTTACTGTATTGTGTTCGGCCTTTCAAAAGGAGAAACCGGCTGCCGTGAAGTTTTCATTCCCCTATAAAAAGGCAGGCCTAGACGAGCGACAAGCAGCGGCACACCTTTTAAGTCGGTTTACTTATGGCGCAAAGCCGGAAGATATTGATGCAGTGGTTAAAATCGGACTGGAGAAATGGTTTTTACAGCAGTTGGAAGGCAAGATGCAGGATGAAGCGTTAAATAAGTCTTTAAGCCAATACGATGATATCAATCTGACCAATGCAGAGGTAGAGGATAAGTATCCCCGCCCCGGTCAGGCGCTACGTATGGCTGTTAAGGAAGGGGTAATCAATAAGGATTCGGTAAATAAGGCCGACGGGAAAGAGTACAGACAGCAGATCAAGGCTTTTATGGATTCAAAAGGTTATAAACCTCAACAGGAACTATTCCGTCAGTTTTTTAATCAGAAAATATTAAGAGCTACTTATACGAATAATCAGTTAAACGAATTACTAACTGATTTCTGGTTTAATCACTTCAATGTTTCGCTTACCAAAGGCCAAAGTGCGCCATTTACTCCTGCTTATGAAAGGGATGTGATCAGGCCTAACGTTACAGGTAAGTTTCAAACGCTGTTGCTGGCTACAGCAAAATCTCCGGCTATGCTAATGTACCTGGATAATTTTTCAAGCAGCGGACAGCCAGTCGCAAATAATGATGGTATGCAAATGCAAATGGGAGAAAAGAAAACGTTGAAGAAACGCCCTGGTTTCCGAGCAGCAGCTATTGCAAATTCTCCGGCGCTTAAAAAACTGCAGGAGAAAAAGAAACAAGGTGGTTTGAACGAAAATTATGCGCGTGAGGTGATGGAACTGCATACTTTAGGTGTTGATGGTGGGTATACTCAAAGTGATGTTACTCAGGCAGCAAGGATCCTAACAGGCTGGACTATCGCCCCTATGGGTGAAAACGGTTACGGCTCTGTTGCTAAAAATCTACTCGAAAAGGTTGATCAAAATACGCTTGAGAAACGTGGTTTTGTGCATGATGGCGACTTCCTGTTTATGCCAACAAGACATGATAATGGTGAAAAGACCGTATTAGGTAAACATTTCCCGGCAAACGGAGGATATGAAGAAGGGGTAGCACTCCTTACTATGTTAGCGCATCATCCTTCAACAGCAAGGTTTATATCGAAAAAGCTGGCGACAAGATTTGTGAATGATAACCCTGCGCCATCATTGGTTGATAAAATGGCAAAAACATTTACTAAAACCGATGGTGATATTAAACAGGTGATGATTACGCTGGCTACAGCGCCTGAATTTTGGAGCAAGGAATCGTTAAGAGAGAAAACAAAATCTCCTTTTGAGCTGGCAATAAGTGCTGTAAGGAGTTTGAATGCCGAGATCACTCAGCCCTACCAACTGTACAACTGGATCAATAAAATGGGACAGAAGATGTACTATTACCAGGCGCCTACAGGCTTTCCGGATAAAGGACAATACTGGATCAATACTGGATCCTTACTAAATAGGATGAATTTTGGATTGGCGCTGGCTACTCAGCGTATTCCGGGTATTAAAATTAATCTCGCATCGCTAAATAATAACCATGAGCCCGAAAGTGCAGATGCTGCATTGTTGATTTACTGTAAGCTGATTATGCCCGAACGTGATGTGCAGGAGACCGTTAAGCGATTAAAACCAATGTTGAATGATCCTAATCTGGTAAGTAAGGTAGAAAGCGCTGCTGCCAAGACTGCGTCGCCTCAAACCATGGATGCTGCGGAACCTGAAGATATGGAGATGATGCGGACAAACAAAAAAGGGGTTGATAAACCTGTTAAAAAGAATTCCGGTAAAAATGCAACTGCGGTTACGCTGTCCGGAGGAAACAATACGATGCTGGCACAAGTGGTAGGTGTGATTATCGGCTCTCCTGAATTTCAACGTAAATAACCCTTAAAAATATAATCATGACTTCAAGAAGAGGATTTATAAAAGCTGGGGGACTGGCACTATTTGGAATTGGATTGGGTGGTATTCCTGGTTTTTTAGCAGAAGCTGTTGCCGGAACCAAAGCTCCGGGTTTGTTTAAAAGGAGGAAGATAATGGTTTGCATCTTTCAACGTGGGGCAATGGATGGTCTGATGGCGGTCACTCCTTTTACGGATAAATATTTAAAAGCAGCCCGCCCAACGTTGTTTATGGATGCCGCTAAGGGGGCTGGTAAAAACACGCCATTGATTGACCTGGACGGGCGCTTTGGTTTGCACCCATCAATGGCAGCTTTCGAAAGTATGTTCAGGGAAAAAAGAATGGCCATTGTGCATGGAATAGGGTCGCCAAATAATACCCGTTCGCACTTTGATGCCCAGGATTATATGGAGTCTGGCACACCGTTTAGAAAAGGTACTGAAAGTGGCTGGTTAAACCGCGCAGTAGGCTTATTGGGGCATGATGCGGCTACGCCTTTTCAGGGAGTGAGCTTAACTTCATCCTTGCCAAGATCATTTTATGGAGAAAATCCAGCTGTTGCCATTAGTAACCTGCAGGACTTTAACATTCAATTAAGAGGTAATGTTAAGGGCGCAAACATGGCTGCAAAAAGCTTCGAAGATCTGTACGATACCACTTCTTCCGGCTTGTTAAAAGAAACAGGAAAGGAAAGCTTTGATGCAATGAAAATGCTTCAAAAAGTGGATACAAAGAATTATAAACCATCAAATAATGCCGTATATCCAAATACAGCACTAGGCAATTCATTGAAACAGATTGCCCAGTTAATTAAAATGGATGTGGGTATGGAAGTAGCCTTTGCCGAATCTGGAGGTTGGGATACACACTTTAATCAGGGCGCAGAGACAGGCATCTTCGCAAGGAATGTGAACGATCTGAGCAATAGTATCATGGCTTTCTGGGCTGATATGGGCACTTATCAGGATGATGTAACCGTAATGACGATGACTGAATTCGGACGTACAGTTAAACAAAACGGTACGGGAGGAACAGATCACGGCAGGGCTTCATGTAATTTCATCCTCGGTAATGGGGTAAATGGCGGATTGGTACATGGTCTGGTCAACCCACTTGCTATTGAGAACCTTGAAGATGGAAGAGACCTCGCAGTAACTACTGATTTCAGAAGTGTATTTAGTGAAGTGGCAGATAAACATTTGAATATCAATAATGATAAGGTGTTGTTTCCGGATTGGGAAGGTAACAAAATTGGGGTGATGCGCTAACCGGTTTTTATGCTATTTTTTTTATGATTAATTTAGCTAAGTGAAAATAGCCATTTTATCCTTGTTCGGAGTGCTGGCAATAGCCTCCTGTAATCAGAAAACTACTAAGAATGAAACTGCTGCATCAGCTGAGAAAAGAGATCTTAGCTGTTGTGATGCAACCTTGCCCAAAAGGTTTGGCGCTATAAAGGGCATTGATTCATTGGGCTCGAATGATAAGCAAGGTAAGGTTTCACATGAAGGAATGAAGTTTATTCCTACCGGAGATTTTGTAATGGGAGCTGCGGATAATGAAGGGCGACCTGATGAATATCCGGCACATGAAGTCGCAGTTGACGGCTTTTGGATTGATGAAACAGAAGTAACCAACGCGCAGTTTGCACGCTTCGTAAAAGCGACTGGCTATGTAACATTGGCCGAACGTAAACCGGATTGGGAAGAACTGAAAAAGCAATTGCCTCCGGGGACACCTAAACCGGCTGATGAAATGCTGCAACCCGCTTCTTTAACTTTTAAGAAGCCAGCTCAACGCGTAAATATTAACGATGTATCGCAATGGTGGAGCTGGACAGAAGGGGCGAGCTGGAAACATCCACAAGGACCAAAAAGCAACATTATAGGTAAAGACAATTATCCGGTTACGCAGGTAGCCTGGGTAGATGCAGCAGCTTATGCTAAATGGGCAGGTAAACGTTTACCTACCGAAGCAGAATGGGAATACGCTGCACGCGGTGGTCTTAAAAGTAAAAAGTATCCATGGGGTGATGAAGATTTGACAAAGGGTAAGGTCAAAGCCAATACCTGGCAAGGTGAATTCCCTTATAATGATTTAAAAACAGATGGATTTGCTAGTGTAGCTCCTGTAAAATCATTCGCCGCAAATGGATATGGCCTATATGATATGGCAGGTAACGTATGGGAGTGGACTGCAGATTGGTATACTACAGATTATTATAAGACGAATAAGAGTAAGCAAAATAACCCAAAAGGTCCTGCTGAAAGTTATGATCCTGATGAGCCAACGATTCCCAAGAAGATCATCAGAGGTGGTTCATTCATGTGTCATTCGTCCTATTGCAAGGGCTATAGAGTAAGTTCTAAAATGAAATCTTCTGTCGATACAGGACTTGAGAATACTGGCTTCAGGTGTGTAGCCAATTAAGGCTACACACAGATTTAGCTTATGGTAACTTGTTAAAGTCTATTACCGGATGAGGCTTACCTGACGACTCACGAACGAACTTTGTATTTTTAGGTGTGAAATCATTAAAGAATCCGCAGTTCTTTAGATAGAAAGCATTTTTCTCAGTACCGCCAGCGTAATCTTTTCTATAGTTGATATTCGCAGTTGCATCAACCGTAAAAGTTGCACCTGTTACTTCATGCCATTTTCCTGTATGGTCTATAGCCCACTGGTTTTGGTAATTGCCTTTGCGCGACTGATCACCCATCGTTGGTGAGAAGTTTTCCAGGAAAGAGTGTAAGCCTTTTAAATAAACCGCCGATTGAGGTCTTTCAAAGCTGGCCACCAATATCCAGTTGCCTTTTGCTACATCTTTAAAATAAGCCGTATATACAGTTGATTTCTTCGCTGTATGAGGTTGCGCACGGATAAGAAAAGCATAAGTATTACCAGCAACCCATGGATAGCGCATATAACTTTGTCCGCCTGAACCTTCATTGCCAAATTCGCCGGTTTTAGTAATGTCTCCCTTTTTTAGCAATACCACCTTCATACTGTCGGGAATTAACTTAGGGTCATCAGTTGAAAAAGGACTCCAGATCGAAAATAGCACTCTTCGTTCCGTTGCTGAGTTTACCTGCATACCAAAATAGCCACCGCTAAATCCATTGGCCATATAATAGGTGCCTAGTTTGTCCTCGCCAACGGGAACGGTTATTTCATTGTAAAACCACTCTACATTTTCTGCTGCTTTTGAAATATCGTATTTCAAGTGTACAGATGGTCCTCTGTGGCCCCAGTAGAAATAATTTCCTTCATTGTTTTTAACGTAAGCAGCACCCTTATCCAGACTGCTTCCGCTAACAATAAGGTCAGAAACATTCGCAAAAATGTTCCCCGTTTTAGAAATACCTTTCAGCTCTATTTTTACATAGCCGGGTTGTTTAATCTGAATGTTTCCTATTTTGATGATTTCGGATTTACTGTTACTGATTTCCTTAGTGAAAGTCTTTCCTGCTGCGGTTAAACTGATTTTACTGTTTCCTTCAGGCACATTTAATTGGAGTGAAAGTTCTGCATTGCCGGCGGTTTCCGTACGAAAGTAAACCGTGATTGTTTCAGTTTTATCAGACCAGTTGGTCAGTCCCTCTTTATTAATTTTTGCAGTTGCGTTTTTACTTAACCAACCGTTTCCTCCGAGAGGTACAACAATGGTAGCTGGTTCAGCATTCCCTGTTTTATTCGCCAAACACACGGCACCGAATAAAAACTGGAAGGCCAGAAGAATAAATGTGGTTCTTTTCATGATGATTTAGGCTATCAAATTTTCATGAAAATAGACAAAGGAGTGGAGATAAACCCTAAGAAAATTCAGTCAAACGTTTGCGTTAGGTAACCTTTGCTGTTCTTAAATACTTAGACAGACGTAAAGGGAAGAAACGTTTCAACCATATCGCCTTAACTTCTTTACCACCGATATATACTTCCTCTTTATTTGCATTGATGGCCTGTATAATTTGTCTGGCACATTCATCCGCTGACATCCTGTCGTCAGGCTCATGATCCATTATTCCGTAAGCGTTTCCTTCGGCTGTTAGCGCATTTATGGTTACATTGGTTTTAATAAAACCCGGACAAATCAAGGTGATCTGGATGTTTTTATCATATACTTCCGAACGCAGGGAATCAAAATAGCCATGTAGGGCATGTTTTGAAGCAGCGTATGATGAGCGGAAGCGTGTTCCGAATTTGCCAACCAGGCTGCTGATGCAGACGATTTTTCCGCCACCTTTGGCAATCATATTTGGCAATACTCCTTTGCTTAATACAACTGTTCCCCAAAAGTTAACGTTCATCAGGCGCTGCTCTGTCTGCAATGTCGTTTCTAAAGCTAAACTACGCTGACTGATCCCTCCGCAATTGATCAGCATATCAACATGTCCATAAATACGGATGGCTTCTTCAGCCTTACCTGCCAATGAATCTGTTTTTTCAAGATCTAAGGAAAGAATATGAATATTAACAGGGCTTTTACAACCACTTTTAACTCTGTAAAGTTCATCCCTGTTGCGCGACGACAGGATAAGTTTTGCACCCGCCTGGTCACATGCGTAGGCTAGTGCTTCACCAATACCAGAGGATGCTCCGGTAATCCAAATAACCTTATTCTTCATGGGTAGTATTTTATCAATGATTTGTTAAAGATGATCATCCTGGATCAAAAATAGTTCAGAAGCGATGTAATCAGCAAATAATTTACCTTCCTGTGTCAGAATCAGGTGATTGTCCTGCTGAATCAGCCAGCCTTTTTCTACAAATGGCTTTATCGCTTTTAACGTGTCGTCCAGAAACTGTGTGCCAAAATCAGCAGTAATTTTATTTAAATCGGTGCCCCACATGGTACGCAGGGAGGTCATGATGTATTCGTTAAATCTGTCATACTGATCAAGCTCTTCAATCGTTTCTGCCAGTTCTCCTTTTTGCAAATGTTGCAGGTAAAGTGCATTGTTGGCAATGTTCAGGTAACGGGTCTGACCATCAAAACCATGTGCTGAAGGGCCTATACCTAAGTAAGGGATGCCGCGCCAGTAATTGGTATTGTGCACTGCATACTTCCCTGGCTGACTAAAGTTGGAGATCTCATACTGTTCAAAGCCACCGGCCTTAAGCTTCTCTATCAGTGTGATGAATTGTGCTGCACTTTGCTCGTCATTAACCGGTGGTTGCTGCCCTTTTTTAATGGCGCTGGCCAGAGCGGTTCTGGGTTCAACGGTTAATGAGTACGCAGAAATATGTGGGGTTTGAAATTCGATGGCTTTATTGATATTACTTAGCCATTTGCTGTCAGTTAGTAAAGGGTAGCCGTAAATCAAGTCGATGCTCAGGTTTTCGAAACCGGCATCCTGACTGCGTTTTATGCAATCTTCAGCTTCATTTGCATTATGTGCTCTGTTCATCCAGATCAGATCTTCCTCAAAAAAAGATTGTATGCCTATGCTAAATCGGTTTACAGGCAATTGTCGGAGTTCTGCTATTTTCTTAGCATTCAGATCGTCAGGGTTAGCTTCTATTGTAATCTCCGCATCTGATGAGATGGAGAAATGTTGTGTTAGTGTATTAAAGATCTTTTCAAAATTTTTTGATGGCAATACCGATGGTGTTCCACCGCCAAAGTAAATACTGCCCACCTGATCAGTTATCCGATCCTTCTTCATAAGGATTTCGGCACAAATAGCGTCAGTCATTTCATCAACATATTTTAATGAGGTACTGAAATGAAAATCGCAATAAGTACAGGCCTTTTTACAGAAAGGGATGTGGATATAAATTCCGGACATGTTATTAAAAATGTATTCTGACGGTAAAGGTAAGATATAAAAAATTGGCATTGGAAAGTATAGTGCAGCGCCTTGCTAAATATTTGATAGATTAATTTTTTTTACCTAGATTCAACTCATGAGGAACTTCGAGAAGCTTTCTGATATGGAACTCTGTGCGCTGCTCATTAAAAGCGATAATGGTGCTTTTGAAGAAATCTTTAACCGTTATTGGTCGGCCTTATATTCAGCAGTCTATAAGCGTGTAAAATCACACGAAAAGGCAGAGGAAATAGTTCAGGATCTTTTTACCCTTTTGTGGGCTAAGAGAGAAAATATTCGAATCCACACTTCACTGGCAGGCTACCTTTTTACCGCCGTGCGCTATTTGGTGTTAAACCATATTCAGAAAGAATTAGTGAGGGATTCTTATAAAAGTTCACTAGATCTGGCACAGGCATATGACAATTCTACAGAGGACACCATTCTTCTTAACGATTTAAAAAGAAACCTCGAAAAGGAAGTGAATAACCTTCCTCCACAATGCAGGTCTATATACGAGCTTAGCCGTAAACATCACAAAGTTAACCGCGAAATTGCAGAGCTACTCAGCATCTCCGAGAAGACGGTTGAGGGCCACCTTACAAAAGCCATCCGGCAATTAAAAATTAAGCTAAAGATGCATACCCATGGCATCGTATTCTTAATAATCTCATCGCTTAGAATCTGACTATCGAGCCTGACAGTCTGTACACACTGCTAATTTTATTTTTTTACTAAGCAAGGGTTAAGGGGGAGCTAATTGTCTATATATACGTAAGCCAGTTATAACGTATGACAAAAAGATCTTTTATGCACGATGATATTTTGCAAAAATTAGTTAAGAAGTATTTAAATGATGAATGCAGCCCGCAGGAAATCCATACGCTTAACGAGTGGTATAATTCGTTTGATGAAGATGATGACGTTATGGAGAGCCTGACTCCCGAACAGCGGCAGCAGCTTAGGCAACGTTTAATGTCGCGTATTAGAAAGAATATCGCAACTGATTTAGAATCAGATCAGGCGATAGTTAGCCGCAACCGAAGTTCGAGGAAAATCGTTTATCTGGTAACCGGAATTGCTGCCATGATTTTGCTGGTGATGGGCGTATTTCTCTCCATGGATCATCATAAGGTAACGCCTCTGGACGCTACGTCGGCAGATATGGTAGTCTTTAATACTGCAAAAAGGATTCAAAGGGTAACGCTTGAAGACGGAAGTATCGTATGGTTGAATCCGAACAGCAAAATTGTATATCCAAGAAAATTTACTGCGGCCAGCAGGGAACTTCGCATGGATGGCGAAGCCTTTTTTGAGATTAAACCAGACGTTAAAAGACCCTTTATAATTTACAGCAACAATATTGTCACCCGGGTATGGGGTACCAGTTTCCTTGTTCGATCATTGAAAGGAGGGGTGGAAGAGGTATCGGTGATAACCGGAAAAGTATCCGTGCGCCTTCAGCAACAGGATGACGGTGCTGAGATCATGTTGACGCCGGATCAGAAAGTTACCTTTTTAAAGGCCGGCAATGTATTAAAGAAAGAAGGAGAACTTAAAAATTCCCCTGTACGCATGTGGCAAAAAACAACTTTGTTTTTTGATAATATACCGCTGAGAGACGTCCTTCCTACACTCAACAAAAAATTCGGGGTAAGTATCAGTACCACGGACGAATCACTACTCAATTATTCCTTAAATGCCGATTTCACGGATCAGAGTCTGCCAGCGATTTTGGAAATGCTTGGAAAATCCCTGGATCTGAAATATGAATTAAATGAAAACCAAATAATTTTATTCAACTAATACTAAACTAATACTAAACGAGTCCACATGATTAACAGAAAAAATTACCATTGAGCTAAGAATCCGGAGCGTCTTGCTTCCAACCCGTCGACAGGAATTACCTGGCGGGCTTTAACTGAATTGTCTCATTTTAATAGAAAAAAACGAATGATCTTATGAAAATTTATTTACAAAGAAAATTTACATGGTCCAGAATTATGAGGAATACACTAACACAGCTAGTCATATCAGTCGTGTTTACTGGTATAGCTATAGCGAAAGAAACCAGAGCCCAGGATGTCCTGGATCGATCGGTAACTATTTCAGTTGCCGATGATAGATTAGAAGTAGCATTAAGAGTACTCGAACAAAAAGCAGCTGTTAAGTTCGTTTACAGTAAAGATGTAGTGAAAATCGACCAGAAGGTTTCCCTTACTGTTACTGGTCAAAAATTGGGTACTGTGCTCGACCTGCTCCTGAATGCCAACGGGATTTCATACAAGGCATTTGACGACCGTATCGTGCTTGGAAAGCGTGCGGCCACAATCCCTGACGCATTGTTGAACGCAAATCCTGTAATTGAACAGGCTCAATTAAGGGTTACCGGAAAGGTGGTGGATAACGACGGCCTGCCCCTGATCGGTGTCAGTGTCAAGCTAAAGGGTACCCCAATTGCTGTAAGTACAGATGCAAACGGCAGTTACGCCCTTAATTTACCTGATGGGAATGGTACACTGGTTTTCACCTACATTGGTTACGTAGCGCGTGAAGTAGCCGTGAACAACCGTACTTCCATTAATGTAAGCTTAGTCGAAGATTCCAAATCCTTAGATGATGTTGTTGTTGTGGGCTACGGGACTCAGAAGAAAGTTAACATGACCGGCTCAGTTGACGTTATTTCCGGCGAACAATTAGCTAACAGGCCTGCTGCAAAAGTCGCGGATCTTTTAAAGGGTACGTCCCCGAATCTTAACATTACTTCGAATTCAAGAGGCGGTGAACCGGGTGCCGGTAGTACTTGGAACATCAGAGGTGTGGGGTCGCTTGGTAGTAATGCAGCTCCTCTTGTTTTGGTTGACGGAGTGGAGATTGATATAAACAATGTTGATCCCGAATCCGTTGAAAGTGTGTCCGTCTTGAAAGATGCATCAGCATCAGCAGTTTATGGCTCAAGGGCTCCTTTTGGAGTTATCCTGATCACAACCAAAAAAGGCAGCAAGAGTGAAAAAATTAATATCCAATATAATAACAATATGTCATTGGCATCCCCGGTCAGAGTAGCCAGTCAGGTAAACTCTTTAACCTGGGCAACAGCTTATAACCAGGCCAGTGCAAATGCAGGGGCGGCTCCCGTATATGCCGATGAACAAATGGAACGGATTAAAGGCTATTTGGCTGGTACATTTAAGGATGAGTACGACCCAAAAAATCCGATTAACAGTGTTTTTGCGGGCAGAAGAAATGGTAATGCTAACTATGACTGGGCAAGACTGATGTATAAGGATAATTCATTACATCAGAAGCATAACATTAATGCTTCCGGGGGCAGTGAGCATACGCAGTTTTATTTAGCAGGTGGATTTTCAGACCAGGAGGGCGTGTATAACTATGGTTACGACATGTATAAGAGATATAACTTTTTAACCAATATTTCCTCCAAAATTACGAATTGGCTGAAGGTTAATTCCAGCTTAAAATATGCAAAAAGCCGTTCCGACTATCCTTTAGGTATTACTACTGTGGATAGGGATCACACTTTTGGTGAATTTATCACCTGGTCGCCAATGACGCCTATGTACAATATTAACGGTACCGTTCAAAATCCCCTCGTCAGAATGATGGAAGATGGAGGAAGAAACCGGATGGAAATTAATGATTTCCTGATAGCCGTTGGAGGGGAACTGGAGCCTTTAAAGGGTTGGAAAACAAATTTTTCCTTTAATCACAACATCCAGACGGAAAAAGGGGCGGTCAACCCGAAACCTGTCATGGTAGAGCTTGGAAATGGTACATTGGGAAATATAGGGAAGCCCACTTCGAGTTATCAGGCTATTTTCGCTCAACCCACATATTCACTGTTAAACGTGGTTTCTGCTTATGAAAAAACGTTCAACGACCATTATTTTAAAGTATTAGCGGGATATGAGCAGGAAGAAAGATCATCTTCCCGCCTCAATGCAACCGGGACGAATTTAATTATTACAGACGTTCCATCTATAAGGACTTCACTCGGTGAGAAAACTGTCGATGAACGGTTAACACAATGGGCAAACCAAGGTATTTTTGGTCGTCTGAATTACAACTTTAAAGAAAAATACCTGCTGGAGGTTAGTGCGCGTTACAATGGCTCTTCCCGATTTGACCCGGATTCGAGATGGGGATTTTTTCCATCAGCATCAGCGGGATATAATATTTCCCGGGAAAGTTTCTGGAAACCTATTGAATCTTATGTTAATATGTTCAAACTAAGGGCATCGTACGGTGCGCTCGGAAACCAGAACGAAAGTAGTTACCTGTATCTGGCAACAATGAGCGCATTGCCGGAATTAAACTGGATTATTGACGGGCAAAGACCGCCATATGCTGTTGTGCCAGCATTGCTAAGCGATGTGACTTGGGAGACTATTACCACGTTAAACTTTGGCCTTGATGCCGGAATGCTTAATAACCGTCTGGGCCTGGTCTTTGACTGGTACAGCAGGAAAACAGCGGATATGTTTGGCCCACCGGAAACGCTTCCGTACGTTTTGGGTGCAGGATTACCACGACAAAACAATGCTACTTTGTCAACCAAAGGTTTTGAGCTGGCAATTAGCTGGAACGACCGGATTTCGGGTAATTTTTCATATAACGCAAGGGTTAGCGTGGGCGATAGCAAGTCGACGATTTTACGCTACAACAATCAAAAAGGTCTGATCGACGACTGGTATGTAGGTAAAGAATTTGGTGAAATCTGGGGATTTGAGACTGATGGCCTGATTCAAACTCAGGGCGAACCTATGGCTGACCAAAGTAGATATTATCCTACCTGGGGCCTCGGTGATATGAAATACAAAGACCTCAACGGCGATGGTTTGGTAAATGATGGTACAAGAACGATAAATAACCATGGCGACTTAAAGGTTATCGGGAATTCGGCTCCGAGATTTAACTTCGGTTTTAACGGAGGGTTTGGCTGGAAAGCATTCGATTTCAGTATGTTCTGGCAGGGGCTTGGCAAACATGATTTTTATCCTGGAGCCAATGACAGTATGTTTTGGGGTATGACCACGGCCTTTGGATCATCAGCAATCCTTAAAGATTCCCCTTCTCTGGATTACTGGAGGCCTGCGGATGAAACAAATATATTGGGCCCGAATACGAATGCTTATTTTGCAAAGCCTTATTTTACTGTTCAGACTAATAAAAACCGACTGGTTCAATCCAGGTACGTGCTTAATGGAGCGTACTTGCGATTAAAGAATATTACACTGGGATATACAATACCTCAGAAATATGCGCGTAAGCTGTTTATGCAAAAGGCCAGGATTTATATGTCCGGAGAAAATCTGCTGACTTTCACGGGGCTACCTAAGACTTATGATCCTGAAACCGCATTCGCTGGAAATGCTGGTAATTCTGTAGGAGCAACATATCCAATGTCGAAATTCCTGATTATGGGGCTTAACTTAACCTTTTAAACTAACTATTATGAGATCTTTAAAAATAATTATCAGTTTCATTGCATTGGGTATATTTCTAACCGGTTGCAAAAAGGATTTTCTAGAGCGGCCACCTTTAGATGAAGTGACCTCTGCGGATTATTTTAAGAATCCTGAAGAACTTAAAACCTATATAAACCAATACTACAACAACACTTTTTTCCCAAGATATAATAACCATGGAAGTGATTTCGACAGCGATAATCAGGTCAGGTTAAATATTGATCAGCGTTTAGAGGGAACAAGGACAGTTGCCACCAGCGGAACTATAAGTTTCGGAAATGTGAGAAGCATCAATTACTTTTTTGACAACTATAAAAGAGTTGAACAAAGTCACACGTTGGATAAATACCAGCAGTATCTGGGAGAAGCTTATTTCTTCAGAGCAGTAAATTACTTCATTCTTCTTCAAAGCTATGGAGATATTCAATGGATCAGTACTGAGCTTAAAACCACCTCCCCGGCCCTCTATAAGCCAAGGGATCCCAGAAGCCTGGTAGCAGATAATATTATAGCAGCATTAGATTCAGCTGCGATGTACCTTACAGAAGATAAAACCACGGGTGCAGGACGGGTAAATAAATGGATGGCGCTGCTGATGCAGAGTCGGGTTGCTTTATTTGAAGGTACCTGGGAGAAGTATCATAGCGGCGGGCCTTTTGCAGTTGCGAACGCTCAGCCCGCTAAATACTTTAACAAGGCTGTGGAGGCTGCCGGAAAGATTATGGCCTCCAATAAATATGATATCTATACTACCCAAAATCCGGCCTCTGATTACAAAGATTTGTTCGCCTTACAAGACTACTCTACCAACAAGGAAGTCATGTTTTGGAAAAAATATGACAATGGATTAACGAGGGGAAATGCGGCTTTCGTAAATGACAGGAACTTCAGAATG
>Ga0065714_10064746_pt1 | contig 20335 bp, 15 predicted proteins | sample MisRhiReplicate2_FD_59101 | JGI IMG/M metagenome (GOLD analysis project Ga0065714, IMG submission 59101) | Miscanthus rhizosphere microbial communities from Kellogg Biological Station, MSU, sample Rhizosphere Soil Replicate 2: eDNA_1 v2... | ecosystem: Host-associated > Plants > Roots >...
CAAAGAGCAAGGGGCAGCTAAACCAATTCATAGGCGCCGCCGGCGTCAGGACGAAAGTGTGCTTAAAAAAGTTCTTGACATCGATCGTCGCTTCATAGATGCGATCTCTGCGTTAAGGCTATTTCAACGCCGAGGCCGCGGAGATACGCAGAGGACCGCAGAGAAAACTCTTCAAATTAGGACACCGCCCCCGGCAGCAATAGCAAGTGAAATTCTGCTTTCTGGCGTAAAATAAAACACGCAAACATGACACGATGAAGCAACAACTTCATCAACAGGAGACTCCGGCCATGAAAAGATCAATTCAATGTAAGTTGATTTGCGCGCTCGCTCTTCTCTTGAGCCTGTCGGTCAGTTGCGCCACTCCCCCTAAACCGCCGAAAGCCGTAAAGACTGTGGCGTTCATTACCAACAGTACCTCCGACTTCTGGCGGGTCGCGCGTAAAGGGTGTGAGAAGGCTGACGCAGAGCTGCCCGATGTGACAGTGGCCTTCAAAACCGCAAATACCGGAACGATAGAAGAGCAGAATGGCCTCATTCGACAGGCGCTCGATCGTGACGATGCCGATGCCATTGCTATCAGCCCGGTCGATCCGGCCGCTCAGAAAAAAGTGATTAACGATGCTGCCAAGAGAGCATTCGTTATGACGCAAGACAGCGACGCGCCCGATACCGATCGTGCTCTTTACCTTGGTGCAGACAATCGGGCGGCTGGTCGTCAGGCCGGCGAACTCATCAAGCAAGCTCTGCCGCAGGGTGGAAAGATCATGGTCTTCGTCGGCAAACGCGAGGTGCAAAACGCAAAGGAACGTTTCGAAGGATTAAAAGAAGCGCTGCAGGGTTCAAAGGTCTCCATTATCGATCTTATGACTGACGATGCTAATCCGATGAACGCCAGAGATAATGCTTACGAAACGTTGAAGAAATATCCTGACATAGCAGGCATGGTTGGTTTGTGGTCCTACAACGGTCCGGCGATTGTGCAAGCGCTTAAACCTGAAGCCAAGCTCGGCAAAATCAAAATCGTGTGCTTCGACGACGACCGGGAAACGCTCGCAGCGATCAAGGATGGAACGATCTTCGGCACGGTGGCGCAGCAGCCCTTCGACTACGGATACCAGGCGGTTAAGACGGCGGAGCAGATCCTCAAAGGCGACCGTTCAGCAATCCCCGCCAACAAAACGATCTTCGTTCCCACGGTTGTCATCCAGCGCAATAACGTCGATGACTACAGTAAGAAGTTAGACCAGTTGCTGGGTAAATGAACCAGCACTACCACGAAACTATTCTTGGATCGGGTTAGTACAGGGAGCGGTAGCGACCTGGTCAACCATAGAGTCAAAATCGCCAGGAATATCGCAACTGATCACTGACCAGGTCGCTACCGCTCCCTGTGCCGACCCGATCCAAGTGCGAGCCTAAGATCACTAACGCTGCACTAAAGGCGTTGCTGTAGTTGTGAACTGCAATGGGCCGAGACTAAGGTTAACTACCTTGATGACGTACGAGCCACCCTGCGTTACCGGCGCGTCGATGACAGCAACTCCGTTGGAAGCGTCGATAGTTTGCACTGTCAATCCCGAAGGATTAACCAATAGCAATTTGAACGGTACCGCCAACGACGATTCAACCACCACTGAGATCTCACTGGCTCCCGACGGCATGTTGTAGTTCGTATTCGAAGTCTGACCGCTCGAAACACTGCCTGATTGATTGGTCGTGTTTCCTGGTCCCGAAGTTGGTTGCGCACTTGAACTCGAATTCTCAAGACAGAACCCATCGACGTAGACCACGCCAGTCAGGTTTTTGATCTCCAGCGTGTGAGCACCGGCGCTGAGTCCTCCGAACTGTACGCGGTACTCCGGTTTGAATTCCGGTGCTTGCGTTGAACCGACTGAACCTGCGTAGTTGATTGTCTGCTTGAAGACACCATCAACGTAAACGCCGGCGGTGCCGCCTTTCGTACTCTTTGCAAACGAGTAACTGATCGCTCCCGTGTTACCGGCAGGCACGTTGAAATTGAGCCGCGCGAAGTGGCTCGAACTCGCGCCTGAGTGGTAGCGGAAATGACCACCGCTGGCGTTGGTTGAGTTGATTGCGTGCCAACCATTCGAGTACGCGATGCGCGAATCGGTATCGTCAAGACACGTCACGATCGGCGTAGGCGTAGGCGTCGGTGCAGCGCTAACGGTGATTGTTACGGTAGCTGGTGAATCGGTAAGTTTCCCGCGCGTGTCGGTCACATACAACTTCGCAGTGTAAACACCATTGGCTGTGTACGTGTGCGAGATTGTTGGGCCAGATTGCGTGACGAAATAACTATCACCAAAGTCGAAGGTATACGACGCAATCCCGTCTCCGGCGTCAGGGTCTGAAGAGCCTGAGCCGTCAAAGTTCACGGTTAGCGGGGCTGAACCAGACAGCGGTGCTGCACTCAGAACAGCCGTTGGCGCAGTTTGTGGGCGACAGAAGTTATTACCGACCAGCGTGTAGGAAGGCGTGCCGGCTGTAGCATCGGTGGCAGTTGAGCCGGTAACGTTAGTGTTGCCGGTACCGCTGAACGTGCGCGGACTGATGTTCGCCAAAGTGGAACCTCGCTTCGGCGCTCCCACTCCTTTGAAAGTGTTATCGGCGATCTTGCTGTTGGAAATCGTAATCGTGATCGTGCCGTCAGCCGATATCGAACCTGAATCGGCCGCACCCTCAGGAAAAGGTTTGTTGGCATCCGGATCCGGGCTTGTCGGCGAAAGCGGCGGACCGATATGCCCGTATTCATAGGACGGTGTGCCCGTTGCATCCGTCTTCATGGCCACATACTTCCGCAGGCCTTTTCCAAAATCCCAAATGATGTACCACTGACTATTTGCCGGAACGATCGCTAAACTATCGACCTTGAGAGTCCAGGTCAGGCTGCTTGCATTCGGATTAGCTGGATCAAAAGGTTCTGCTACCGAGAGCTCACGAATATCCAGACCAGCATTTGGGGGTGTCGCGTCACCAGCCGGATCCTGGACCAGGCTCGCCCCAGGCACTGTGCACGACGTAACCGGTGGCACAAGCACTGGAGTAACTTCCTCGCATATCGGACCTTCTCCGGCCGCATTAATGACAGAGACGCTGTAGAAATACTTCACGCCCGGCGCTGCCGTGAAATCGTCGAACGTTGTCTGCACGCCGAGATTCGCGATCAGCGTCCTTTGTGTACTTGTTTCAGGTCGCCGGTAAACCTTGTAGCCCGTGATGGCTGAACCACCGTTGTCAGGTGTTTGCCACGATAGATGAATACCCGATTGATCAGATACTGCGGTGACAATCGGTGATCCGGCTAAAGCTGGTTCAACCGGATCGAATGCCGAGATGATTCGCTTTCCACCAGATTGCCGGGCGATTGTTGCCAAGTCTGTGTATGAGTTCTCAGTTCCATTGACGCAGCCGCCAATACAACCATCGGGATAACCCACGAGCACACGTCCCTGGCGGTCGATAGTCACGTCCATAAAATCAAGTAGGTTTCGATCGTCCGGCACGTGATTGCAGTCAACCGTGCCCAACGTGCAGATCGAACCGCGCTGGACAGGATCAGTTGGCGTTGCATCGACAGTCTTCCACGTGACGCCGCCGTCGAAAGTCGTAGAGATGAAGAGATGCCAGGAGCCGGGAAATGATGTGTTCGTATAATCGCCCGCCGCCGTTGAACCGAGGAAAGCCACAGCCGCGCGATTGTCGTCCGCATCAACAGCCGATGGATTTTGGGCGCTGGAGACTGCGGCCGGAAAGACGGCGTTCTTAATTCCCAAGTCGGCGCCGAGTACCTGGTCATTGGACCACGTGTATGTACCGTTAGCATTGCGACGCGCAACGGCGACTTTGGCCGGGAAGCTGCCACTCGCGTCTGCGCCGCTTTCGTAGGCAAGGTAGACAGTTCCATTCTTTCCGATTCCGATCGACGGATCGACCAGCTTTGGTGTGTTGATACTGAATGGATCCGTGACCACGGTCCATGTCAAACCGTTGTCCTTCGAGACGGTGAACCCCTGTTGTCCTCCGCAACTCTTATCAGGAACATAAACGGTGCCATCATTCGCCACTTTCACGTGACCGTGAATAGCCCCGCACTGCGTAGCGTTGAAGATCGGCACGCCAGGTCCGAACGTCAGCCCGCCGTTGTCACTACGTGCGCAGAAAGACACGACTGAATCCTGAGAGCAGTAGTAGATCGCGTTTGGATAAAGCGGATGTGGCGGTGGAATAACCGGAGGAAGCGCGCTCATGTCAGTCCGGTATGGTCCGCCACCGAAAGTTTGATGGTCCACACCTGAAGGAATGCCGCCACCCTGACTCGGTATCCACGATTCACCATCATCATCCGTATATGCGGACAGGCTGTCCTGGCCCGTCAACTGAGAGGTGAAAGTTCTGTCTCGTGTCAGTCCGTTGTGGTCCGTGAAGAGGATTGGATCCAGGCTCGTGAGGGCATTAGGCGCGCTCACATCTTCCCAGGTTGTCTTCGCCGACGAAGAACAAGAATCATCAAAAGTAACGCGCAAGGTTTGCGTGTTTGAACTCATGAACGTTTTGCCGGTGGGCCAATCAACACCGATTGACGGTTCGCCTGCGGTTGTTCCCAACCCATTTGGCGCAGCGTAATTCTGGTAGCGCGGCACGCCCGGGACGGGAGGCGGCGGAGTGGGAAAAGGTGGTGCTCCGGATACGGGCGATAAGGTCACTGTTGCGTTGTAGGTGTCGCCACTACCTGTGGCAGTAGTGTTCACATCAAACGGCAGCACGCGAATTTTGTAACTGCCACCAGTAACGCTGATGCTGACGTTTTCCGGATTTGCCGAAGTAGCCCCTGAGGTACCGGAAACTATATTGCCGTTCGCGTCATAGATAAACACGTCAAAGTCGTTGTGTGCGCTTGTTGGTGTCGCTCTATCAGTCCACGAGACAGTTACGTTGAAGGTGTAGCTGTTCGGGTCGCCGGTAGGCAGCGAAATCGCCAGCGCGAAATCGTCGCATGGGGTGACGGGTGTACAAGTAATCGTCGCAGTATCGGCTGTGTCGGTCTGATTAATACCGAGGAACGGGCCACCCGTGTAAGTCACAACAGGACTGCCGGGCGACACAGTGCCGCCTGTTGGTGAAGCAGCCAAGACGGATCTATCAACGAAATTCGATACACCGCTTCCGACAACCAGCACCGCTGTTAGTGCGATGAGTAAAAACAGGAACAGAAGCAGGCGTGATTTCTGATAAGAATTGATGAATCTCATGAGGAGCTCCTTTGGCTGCGTCATTAATATGGTCTGGGACAGCGTTCGAGGGGGGTTGTTAGGACGTCGGGTCAGAGGGGCTACAGGTTACCACTGAAGCAAGGTATTCGAGTGAGTCAGAAGCTTATATTGTGCGTACGAAAATCTTGCAAAACGCTAGCGCCTCAAAATTCTTCAGCCACAAAAAGCACAAAACGATTTCCGTTGTGCCTTTTGTGCTTCTTTGTGGCGGATCCTTCTACAGACGATCGATCACTTTTTGAGCAAGTGCCTTCGACTTCTTAATCTTGGTTTGCTGATCTCCGGGACCGCCGATACTTATGCGCACGTAGCTATCCTTTTTAAGAACATAGAGGACTCCGGCAGCGGGGCTGGCCATCCAAAAAGCTTCATCGCCGATGCCGCTTATTTTACGTGGTGGCCTCTCCTCGCCTTCCTTCTCACGGTCTTTTTCTCCGTCGCGCTCTTTGTCTGAGTGGAAAGTGTCTTTCCAGAATATCCTGGGCTCACGTGCGCCGGGGCCTTCACTTCTTTGCGTGATAGTCAGGCTGATAGAGTTGGCAAATGTGGGCAATGTGAAAAAACATTGCGAGACATTAAAACCATCCGCAGACCCTTCGCTCAGCTTGGTCTCTTTCAACGTCTCGCCTTGAACTGACTCGATATCCCGGCTCGTCAGCATCGCGCAGGCATTCAACCGCGGTTTCACCTTAATCGAATCGGCGGCGGTGGTGCTCTGCTGAATTGGCGAAGACGTGTGGCTTGGTGAGGGAGTGGGTGTATCGGTCGCCTTCTGACTCGTCTCAGATCTCGCGCAGCTAGTAACAACAAAAAGCGAGAGAAGAACAATCAATCTTAGTTCCATAATGGCTCCACACGATAAACAGTCTAGGGAATGCGAGTATGCGGTTGCAACGCATTGTGAACTATACGCTCGGCAAAAACGTAATTACGATCGGTTTTGCCTCAAAAGTCAGGATCCGCTGTTGGACACAGTCAGTACCACCTGCGATAGCAGGTGGGTGGCAGCCGTGCGGCGACTGGCCTCCTCCCGTGGGCCTAAAGCTGCGCACCCACCCGCTACCGCGGGTGGTACCGACCCGATCCAAGTCGCGACTACTGACTTTTGAGGCAAAGCCATTACGATCCGATTCGTTGCAGGGACGATCCGCCACAAAGAAGCACAAACGGCAAAAAAAAGAGAATTCTTTTGTGCTTTTTGTGGCTGAAGAGGCTCTTTTTGTTGAGATGAGAGAGGACCACCCAAATGAACACCGTTCTTCATGACCTCCGCTACGCAGTTCGCATGTTTAGGAACAACTTGGGATTTACACTCGTTGCGGTGCTGACACTCGCCTTCGGCATTGGCGCTAATACCGCGATCTTCAGTGTCGTTAACGCCGTAGTCCTCCGGCCGCTCCCGTTTCCAAAACCAGACCAGATCGTGATCATTCGCGACGATTTGACCGGAACGCAGATTGAAGATGTTGGTATGTCGGTTGACGAACTCAAAGATCTGCAAGAGCGTTCAGGTGTCTTCCAGCAGGTCTCCGCGGTCTGGCCCGTGGACGCGAATCTAACCGGATCGGAAAGACCGGAACGAATCGAATTGCTGGCTGTCAGTCCGAATTACTTCACATTGCTCGGCGCGGACGCTCAACTTGGTCGGGTGTTCGGACCTGAAGAACAGCAAGCAAAGGGTTTTGCCGAGGGCGTCGTAATTAGCGACAGACTTTGGAAACGTCTCTTTGGCGGTGATCGAAACATTCTTGGTCGTAAAGTTTATGCGGACACGGACCTCTACACGATTATTGGTGTAATGCCTCCCGAATTTCGTCATCCTGGCAAGACCCTGCGAAATGAAGTGGACATGTGGGCCACTGCCGGGTTCTCAGCAAATCCGTTTGGTCCACCTGTACGCGCGCAACGAATGCTTCCAGGCGCAATTGGACGGCTCAAAGAGGGAATAAATGTAAGCCAGGCACAGGCCAAGGTGGATGGTCTTGTTGCCAACCTTCAGAACGAGTTTCCGAAAGAATATCCGCAACAGGCGGGTTGGTCAGTTCGCGTGCTATCAGCACATCAGCAGTTAGTCGGCAACGTGCAAACTATTCTATACGTCGTTCTCGCTGCTGTCGGCCTGGTGTTACTAATAGGGTGCGTCAACCTGGCTAACCTGATGCTCGCGCGATCTTCCGGGCGCCGGCGAGAAATGGCCATTCGGCTCGCGCTCGGAGCGAGTCGTCGCCGCATCGTTGTGCAACTGCTAACGGAGAGTTTATTACTGGCGTTCATTGGCGGCGCACTTGCCCTTGTCGTCATCGCATTAATACTGCAAGGCTTCGTCCAGTTTATTCCGGCGGATATTCCTCGATTAAATGAGATCGAAATCAATCTGAGCGTTTTGGGTTTTGTCTTTCTCGTTTCGACCGTCACCGGTTTGCTCTTCGGACTCGTTCCTGCCATGCAATCGTCCAGACCCGACGTCGTCTCCAATCTCAAGGATGGTAGTCACGGATCCGGATTCGGACTGGCGACCAATCGTTTTCGCAGCGGGCTGGTAGTCCTCGAGTTTGCCCTATCGCTGATTCTGATGATTGCGGCGGGGTTACTACTCCGGAGCTTTGGCCGGCTGCTCGAGGTGAATCCAGGATTCAACCCCGACAATGTCTTGCTCGCTCGTGTCTGGCTGCCTGTGCCAAACAATCCGGACCTCGATCCGTATCGAGATCCGTTAAAGCGATCCGGATTTATAAAGGAATTGCTGCAACGGGTGAGTGCGATTCCGGGTGTGCGCAGCGTCGCGATCAGCAGCGGTAATGCTGTGCCGCTGGTTGGTCCACATAATTCCGGTGGCTTTACGATTGAAGGTGATGCTGTAACTAACAACGCTATCCCCACCGCGCAGGTTGGCGTGGTCTCGCCAGATTACTTTCGCACGATGGAGACACCTCTGAAAGGCGGCCGTTTCTTCAGCGCCGCAGATGACCGGCAAGCGCCGCAGGTGGTCCTGGTTGACGAAGCACTTGCGCAACGCTACTTCAACAATCGAGATCCGTTAGGACTGCGGATAAAAAGGGGTGGTCCAACATCGCAAGCGCCCTGGATGACGATTGTAGGAGTTGTTGGAAACATCAAGAGCGATGGATTCGACCAACCTGATCAACCACACCTTTACTATCCGATTTTCCAAAATCCCGCGTACGCCATGGCCATATACCTGCGGACCGACGTCGCGCCGTCCACCGTGACGCAGTCGCTGCGCGAACAGGTGCGCGGGCTGGATCGGGATTTACCGGTTTTTGGTGAGCGCACTATGACGCAGGTAGCCGCTGAATCCGTCAGTCGTCGCCGGTTTGCGATGCAGGTAGTTGGCCTGTTCGGAATACTCGCACTGCTTCTGGCAGCGGTCGGTATTTACGGTGTCATGGCGTATGCCGTAACGCAAAGAACGCGTGAGATTGGCATTCGCGTAGCATTGGGCGCAAGTAGAAGCGCGATTCTGCGTTGGGTCCTCAAACAGGGAATGGTGTTGACGATAACTGGGATCGTAGTAGGACTGGTGGGAGCACTTGCACTAACGAGATTGCTGCGGAGTTTGTTGTTCGGTATTGGACCAACAGATATCGTGACGTATGGTGCACTGGCGGCACTGCTGACGGTAGTGGCTTTGATCGCTTGCTACGTCCCGGCACGCAGAGCAACGAAGGTCGATCCACTTGTTGCTTTGCGATATGAATAGATGAACACCTTGCGTGTTCTTGCAGCCACATAAAGCACAAAACGGTTTTCCGTTTTGTGCTTTTTGTGTTTCTTGGCGGCACCGTGCTTTCCTCGTACAACGCTTGCAGCGGATCAACTGGCGTTTAGGGCGTTCCTAGGCTTTGCCTCAAAAGTCCGAATCATTCTTGGGTCGGGTCAGTACAGGGAGCGGTAGCGACCTGGTCAACCATGGAACTCAAGAATCGCATGCTGATCACTGACCAGGTCGCTACCGCTCCCTGTACTGACCCGATGCAAGTGCGATTTCTACTTTTGAAGCAGAGCTGCGCTCGTATTGACATTCTATATGAAAACGTTTATCTATCATCTACAGAACGTCTATAGGAGGGAAACATGGCGGGAAGGCAAGTTGACCTGTTGCAGGGCACGCTAGATCTGCTGGTGCTGAAATCGCTGGCCCTGGGTCCGCTGCACGGGCTGGGCGTTTCACATCGCATCGAACAGATCACGAAGGGGGCCTTCAAGGTCAAGCCCGGCTCACTTTTCCCGGCATTACACCGCCTGGAAGAGGCGGGCTGGCTCCAGTCGTCGTGGGGTGAGTCAGAGAACAAGCGCCGTGCAAAGTACTATCGCCTTACCGCAGCCGGCCGGCGCCAGCTCGAGACCGAGACGCAGGACTGGCAGCGGATTTCCCTCGCGATCACCAACGCTCTAAAGGCTACCTGAGGAGAAGCAGTTGTGCCCTTGATTCCTCGCCTGACCAGCCTCTGGCGCAACCTGTTCCACAAGGACCGCGTGGAACAGGAGTTCACTGAAGAGATCCAGGCATACCTGGACATGTTGACCGAGGCGAAAATCAGGCAAGGACTCACGCCTCGAGAGGCGCGGCGTAACGCTCTCGTCGAGCTTGGGGGCGTCGAACAAGTTCAAGAAAAAGTGAGGGAGATCAGAATGGGCCAATTCATAGAAACCGCGTGGCGAGATGTTCGAACCGGCGTGCGGGCGCTGGTCCATACTCCCGTTTTTACTGTAGTAACCGTGCTGTCGCTCGCACTCGGGATCGGCGCCAACACTGCGATATTCAGTGTCGTCAATGGTCTACTCCTTCGGCCTTTACCATACCCCGAATCGGAGCGGCTCGTGGATGTGTGGCACACGCCGCCTCAGCAAAGCTTCCCCGGCCTCGACAAATTTTCAGTGTCACCCGCGAACTATCTTGATTGGAAAGCACAGAGCAGCGCGTTCGAACAGATGGCGGTTTACACGTACACGGGCTTGAGTCTGAGTACCAGTAATGACCCGCTGCCATTGACTGGCGCCGCTGTGTCTTCAGACTTCTTTTCGGTGTTGCGCGTTAATGCAATGCAGGGGCGTACCTTTACACCCGACGAGGAACGACCGGGACGCGACCAGGTCGTTGTGATTGGTCACGCGTTGTGGCAACGAGCCTTCGGAGCCAACCCCAACATAATCGGTCAAACTCTGACCCTCAACAGCCGAAGTTTTACCGTAGTCGGCATCATGCCCGCCGGGTTTCAGCGTCCGCGAGAGGCCGAACTGTGGGTGCCTCTGGCGTGGGATGACAAGGAACGTCAAACCCGATCAATTCATGACTACATTGTGCTCGCACGTCTAAAGCAGAACGTCTCACTGCAGCAGGCGCAGGCGGAGATGACTACGATTTCGAGCAGGCTCGAACAACAATACCCTGAGGAAAACAAAGGTTGGGGCGCCGTGGTCATCCCGCTCCATGAGGATCTCGTCGGCGATATCCGACCGGCGCTGCTTGTGCTTTTCTGTGCCGTAGGCTTCGTGTTGTTGATCGCGTGCGCGAACGTCGCGAACCTGATGCTCGCCCGAGGCGCTAACCGCCAGAAAGAGATGGCGGTGCGTATCGCACTCGGCGCCGGGCGGGCTCGGCTGGTCCGACAACTACTTACCGAAAGCGTTCTGCTCGCTGTTACGGGAGGATTGCTTGGCCTGCTGCTCGCCGTGTGGGGGAGTAAGATGCTGGTGCGACTGGGCAGCCTTCCTAATTCAGGCGATATCGGTATCGACACTTGGGCCTTGGGCTTTACCGTTTTGGTGTCGTTCGCCGCTGGCATCATCATCGGGATCGTGCCCGCTTTGCAGTTTACCAGGACCAGCATCAGTGAAACTCTGAAACAAGGCGCGGGCCGAACCGGCGGCAGCGCCATCAAGCAGCACACACGCAAGGCACTGGTGATTTCCGAGGTGGCTCTGTCACTAGTGCTCTTGATCGGAGCGGGGCTGATGATTCGCAGTTTCTGGAAGCTGCAAAACGTCGATCCCGGGTTCGACACCAGCAATGTGTTGACGATGGACGTCCAATTAACGCCCATCAGGTATTCTGAACCTCACCAACAGCTTGCGTTTATTGACCGCGCGATCGAGCAGATCCGCGCCGTGCCTGGTGTCGTTGCGGTTGGCGCTACCAGCACCATTCCGCTGGCGGGAGGTGGATCAACGCAACCCTTCAGTATCGAAGGCCGGCCCACAGGTGCAATAGCAGAGCAGCCGATGGCACAGACGCGTTACATCAGCCCTGACTACTTCCGGGCGATTGGCATCCCATTGCGACAGGGGCGTTTCTTCAGCGACCAGGATCGTGATCATAGTGTTCCGGTCATAATCATCAGCGAGGCAATGGCGCGTCGATTCTGGCCGGGAGAAAACCCGATCGGCAGGCGGCTAACGCCCTCATTTCACCTCGAGCAAGGGGCGCGTGAGATTGTCGGGGTAGTAGGTGATGTTAAGACAAGTGGGCTGGACGTCGATGCGGCCGCAATGATGTATCTGCCATACAAACAAACGCCGCGACCTTGGGTAAGCTTCGTGGTGCGGACTGCCTCGAACCCGGAAAGCTCGATTCAGGCGGTTTCGAAGGCGATCTATTCAATCGATAAAGACCAGGCGCTGACTGACGTACAGACGATGGAGCAAGTTCTCATAAAATCGCTCTCCGGCAGGCGTTTCAACATGACGCTGCTGCTCACTTTCGCTGGGGTGGCGTTGCTGTTGGCGGCCGTAGGAGTTTATGGCGTGATGAATTACACAGTCACGCTGCGCAGGCGCGAGCTGGGAATCCGTATGGCGCTCGGCGCAAAGGCAACGGATGTATTGCGGTTGGTGCTGGGCCAGGGACTGATGTTGACATTGATAGGCGTAGGGGCAGGATTGATATCGGCATACGCGCTGACCCGTTTGATGGCCAGCCTTCTCTACGGGGTGACTGCGACTGACTATCCAACGTTTGTCAGCGTTTCGGCTGTGCTCATCGCAGTTGGAATTGCGGCTTCTTACGTACCGGCGCGACGCGCCACGAAAGTGAACCCGACGATCGCCCTACGTACTGAGTGAGCAGATCAGTAATCCGCTCCGCGAATGCTGCGCGTTGCTGAGTTGGTCCAGCACCAGACGTCATTGACATTTCTCCTCTGGTAGTTGGATGCTTTCGTCGATGGATAGATCGATTCAAATTCTTTCGGTCTTTTTGTTGCTGACGTTAGCTTCAGTTATCAGGGCCCAAACGCCTTTGACGTGTGGGATCGTTGGTATTGACGGACCAGCTCAAGTGGATCCGAGGACGGCTGTGGTGTTCAAGGCCAAAATCACCGGCATCATTCATATGACCAAACCAGAAGTAAAATGGAAGCTGTCCGCAGGCACGATTACGACGGGGCAGGGCACAGACCAAATAACCGTCGATACTACCGGGCTTGGTGGTCAGGAAGTGACGGTTACAGCAGAATTGTCCGGGGCATCGCTCGGCTGTAGCGGATCGGCCTCCAGGACAACGCAGGTTCAATCACCTGATTTCATTTGTGGTTTACGGTTTGATGAATATGGCGACATTAAGTTCAATGACGAAAGGGCACGCTTGGACAATTTTGCGATTCAACTTTCTAACCAATCGCTTTCGAGTGGATACATCCTCATGTCTGCTGGTCAGAAAACATTCGAAAACGAGACGATGGAACGCCTTGAACGAGCCAAGTCATATCTTGTGAATGTAAGAGAGATCGATCCAAATCGAGTGGTTACGGTTGATTGCGGCTTTACTCCCGACCTGACCATAAAACTCTACGTTGCCCCGCTTGGGTCCACCCCTCCCGTGTGCAGCAATTCCGTAGAAATACCTATCTCTGAAGTAAAATTCACAAAGCCTCGTCCTCAGGCCTCGAAGAAACGGCGTTAGATTCAAGAAGTCAATGAGGTAATCGCTTCCGGTGGAGTGAAGCACGGTCAGGGCGACGAGTTAAGCAGCGTCAGCTCGAGATCGTAAGAGATGAGTTTCCGTTCGCGTTCACTGAAGAAGTGAGTTTCACGTGTTTGTTTGCTCACGCCAGGCGACAAGTTGCGCGCGCACTTGCGCGGCGTTGGGATCTTCGATCTGCTCGTAGATGGTGAGTGCCTGTTCGGCGTGTTGGATGGCTTGAGCGCGCTCGCCGAGTTGGTTCAGCGGCCGACTCATATTCCACAGCGCATTGCCTTCGCCTCTGCGGTCGCCAATCTCGCGCGCTATAGTCAAACGTTGTTGATAGAACTGGATGGCACGGTCGGGCTTGCCCTCGACAACGTAGGCAGTGCCCAAGTTGCCCAGCGCATAGCCTTCGACTTTTCGGTCGCCAATCTCGCGTGCAATTGTCAACTGTTGTTCATAAAACTCGATGGCGCGTTTTGTCTCACCGAGGTTCTTGTAGGCAATGCCTAGGTTACCGAGCGCAGCTCCTTCGCTTCTGTGATCTCCAATCTCGCGTGCAATTGTCAATTGTTGTTCATAGAACTCGATGGCGCGCTTGATCTCGCCCAAGGCTGCGTAGGCAATAGCCAAGTTGTTCAGCGCATTGCCTTCGCTTCTGCGATCGCGAATCTCGCGTGCAATTGTTAACTGTTGTTCATAGAACTCGATGGCGCGTTGCGTCTCGCCGAGGTCTGCGTAGGCAAGGCCCAAGTTGCCCAGTATCGTGCCTTCGGCCCTGCGGTTGCGAAACTCGCGAACAATACGCAATGCTTGTTCATGGAACTGAATGGCGCGTCTGGTCTCGCCCAAATCCGCGTACGCATTGCCCAGGTTGCCCAGCGCATAGCCTTCGTTAGCTCGATCCTTCAATCGCTGGGCACAGGCAAACGCGATTTCCAGCCAGCGAATCCGATCGCGTGGGTGCTGCCGCAGAAGAAGTATGTTCATACCCATAATCGGATAATCCATACCTAATCGGGCTACGTCCTCATCGACCTCGACATCCTGCACTGCAACCCAAGAGTGTCCGGCCTGAATGTTGCCCCATTCGAGGTCAAACAATGCCAAACTGCGAGCCAACGCCACGCCACCCTCAAGATAGAGAACATGGGCGGCCCTCAGCACCTCCTTATAATGCGTCGCGTAACGTTTGAACCCGATGTCACGTTCTTCATCACTTAACTTCGTATCGGCAAACAATCGCGCCAAATCATGGAGTCGATAACGGCTGACAGTTTCATTCCATTCGACCATACTCCCGACTATTAGTTCACCCAACGTTTGCTGCGCGTGATCCACTGCACTTCCCCACACGGCTGCTGCCGCCTCCTCCGCAAACGAATTCGGGAAAACTGCCAACCAGCGCCAACGCTGCCGTAGCTCTTCACTCAACAATTCATAACTCAAGCTGAGCGAAGCCTCGATCAATTGTAGCCGCTGTTGCTGGTCTTGGAGACGCCGTGCGTAATCCTCAGGTTTGAGGTTCATGTACTTCACCAGCGCCCCGCCTGCCAGTCGCAGCGCTAGCGGCAGATGCCCGCACAACGCGGCAATCTCACTGGCCCACGCGCCAATTCGTGGCGCAATGGTCATCAATAACGCGCACGCCTCGGCAGTGGTTAAGGTGTCCAGGGTTTTCGCAACTAGTCCGGGCAAGGTGAAGTGTTGCCGCGAAGTGACTAGCAGCAGGCAACCAGCAGGTGGAATCAAAGGTCCAACCTGCTCGGCGCTGGCGGCATTGTCCATCAATAGCAGTGCGCGTTTGCCCTCAAGCACGGAGAGATAAAGTCCACGCAACTCGATTTCACTTTCAGGGAGTTTGGCAACGGGATGATAAGCGCGAACGACGTGGGCCAGGGCTTCAGCGACGGTGAGCGGCTGGGTGCTCGCGCCTTTGAGATCGAGAAAGAACTGGGCGTCCGGATAGCGTGGCTTGAGCAGTTCGATAAGCTTGAGCGCCAGCGCGGTTTTGCCGATGCCGCCCATCCCCTGCAAACCGGAGATGGTAACGCCGCCAATGTCGATTGAGGCCAGCAACTCTTTCAGCTCATCTTCGCGGCCGGTAAAGTCAGCGGGTGGTCGCGGCACTTCGTGAAGTCGTGTTAGGGCAATCGAACTAAGGGCAGTCAGGACGGCGGCCGCGTCGGCGTCTTTGAGCGAGAACACGATGTTCTGATCGCCTGTAGTGATGATCACGTCTGAAGCGTTGCCACCGATAGCCACCGCGCGTTCGCCAGTGATCAGCACGCCGGTATTCAGCGCCGTGCGCACTGCATCGCGATCAGCGCCATTGGCGTTGCCGTCAATCAGGCGTTGCAGTGAAGCTTTGAGTTCGTTTGGGCCAGACGTCATTGCTAATTGATTTTAAAAGAAAAATCACAAAAGCGAAAAAATATGTGCTATGGTGCCGCTACCCCTCAAAAAACGAAGCGGGCCGACATTGTGCTGACGACACAACGCCGACCCTTGACTATCAACCTTCCATGAAAGGATGACAATCATGACTACTCATAGTAGCGCAACCGTGCGCGAAACTCCTCACGTAAACCAAACCTCAAGAACCAACACCATCATCAATGCTCTTAAACGAAGAGCGCAGGCAGTCTTGAATGACAGCTCGATCGATGCGCAGAGTCGCGCGATTATTCGTTACGCTTTGGAGACGAACGATCCGTGGCTTGCGGAACTCGTGCGTCGCGCAGATGAGGGCGAAACCGTCATCGATTCGGCGGGTTTCCTGAAGACGTCCAGTACCGACGACGAGAAGATTGCAGCATTAGCGGAGCTGATCTGTCGCGCTGGTGATGAAGCCGGAACGAAGTCAGCCGCGCTGCTAGTCCTCATGTCGATGCTGGAAAATGCGACGCACCCGAAAGCACTCGCGAATCTGGCGAAGCACATTGCCTTTACTCGCTGCGGTGAGTTGAACCTCAATGCATGGTGGAGGCACAGATAACAGTATTCGAGAACGAGCTGTTAGCAGACAACACGCTCGTGTCCTGAATACTTTTCAGTGGCCGGTCCCCACCACCGGCTGCTTGCTTGATTAAGATTCACGCAAGAGTTATACAATGTGCACTTTAATCTCACGAAAGGACCTCACATGAGTAACACAAATCTCATCTCCATTGAAAGAATCGAAAGAACCATTTACCTGATTCGCGGCGAAAAGGTGATGTTGGATCGTGATCTGGCAAAACTCTATGAGGTGCCTACGGGCGCGCTCAATCAGGCAGTGCGGCGCAATCGCGAGCGTTTTCCAGAAGATTTTATGTTTCAGTTGACGTCGGCTGAGGTTGCTGAATTGAACCTGTCACAAATTGTGATAGGTTCAGAGAAGCACCGTGCCACTCGCCTCCGGCCTTATGCTTTTACCGAACAAGGTGTCGCCATGCTGTCGAGTGTATTGCGAAGCAAGTGCGCTATAAGCGTCAACATCGAAATTATGCGCGCCTTTGTAAAGCTACGACAAATCTTCATGTCGAACGCTGAACTCTCTCGCCGTCTGGATAAGCTTGAAAGCAAGTACGATAAACAGTTCAGAGTTGTCTTCGACGCGATTAGACAATTGATGGCAACGCCAACTCGAGGTCGTAAAGAGATAGGCTTCCGTTCGCGTTCAGTGAAGAAGTGAGTCTCACGTAGTTGAGTGGTGAGAGAGTTTTGCCTCAAAAGTCTTTCAGCCACAAAAAAGCACAAAAAGCAAAAAGCATTTCCGCTGATTTTGTGCCTTTTGTGCTTCTTTGTGGCGACGATCGCTATTACCATGTGGCTGATTATCTGATTAAATTGGATTACGGAAAGGTGACGGAACAGTTACCGCCGCCACACGAGCAAGCGGCGCTACACGAGGAAAGGACCATTGCCGCAAAAGGCATGCAGTTCACCTACGGGGACTAAGATGGCGCCACCCGTTTACGGAATCAAAACTCAATCGATCAGTAAAGGAGAAAACAATGAGCGAAGAACGAGAAGACAACACCATCTACAAAGTCGTGGTGAACCATGAAGAACAGTATTCCATCTGGCCCGCTGATCGTGAGAACGCGCTCGGCTGGAACGACGCAGGAAAGAGTGGGTCAAAAGAAGAATGTCTCGCTTACATCAAAGAAGTTTGGACTGACATGAGACCCCTGAGCCTGCGCAAGAAAATGGAAGAGGCCAACAAGGCCGGCGCTTAGTGGCCCAACCCCCCCATCGGCCGCGACACAAGCAAAACTGTCCGAAAGTGAGGGAGAAGTAATGAGAAAACCTACCAGCATTCTGGTCGCACTAACTTTCCTTAATATCCCATTCCTTTTATTTCGCGCCCATGCGCACGGTACGCAGTCTTCCGGGAGGCTCCATGAACGCGAAGAGATAAATGATTCCTTTACGCTTTCTCCCGGCGCGCAGGTGAAGGTTTTCAGCATTAGTGGTCCGGTTGAAATCAGAACGAGCGACGGTAACACGGCCAAGGTTCACGTCGTTCGCAAGGCGCGTAACCGTGAAGACTTCGCTCGCAGAAAGTTCATCGTCGAGCAAACAGCAACCGGATTGTCGATTGGAACTGAGGAAAACCGCGGACAAAGCTACCGTGACGTGCAGATTAGCGACGAAGTTGTGCTCGAATTGCCACGCCGGATCCAAATGACGATCAGCAGTATCAGTGGACCCGTTACATCGGGAGATGTCGTTGGACCAGTGCAGGCAAGCAGCATCAGTGGTCCGCTGACAATCGGAAAGGTGGGCGACGCGGTGAAACTAAGCAGCATCAGCGGTCCGGTTCAACTCGAGTCGGTGGTGGGCCATCTCAACGCTTCCAGCGTGAGTGGTAACCTGTCCGCCAACATCGCCCGTCTCGATGAACGAGGCATTCAACTCAGTAGCATCAGCGGACCAGTTGAACTCCGCTTTCGGGATCAATTGAATGCCGAGCTTGAGGTGACGAATATCAGTGGCAGGGTCTATCTTGATGTGCCTAACGCGCCAGTCCAACCATCGGAGCTTACCTCAGACATCAAGGTGCGGATTGGTTCGGGCGGCTCACTAATTTCCATAAGCAGCATCTCGGGACCGGTTCGCATCGTGCAGAAATAACGCGACAAGTTTTAGTAAGTCCACACAAAAACATTCCCTTCTTCTCGCTTGCTGGAGCTTTCGCCTCGAGGACAGGATAAGCCTCCCGTCCTCGAGCGAAAGTCGCACCGCGGAAGTACATCCCACGGAACAGTAGCTATGTTAAAAGCAATCACGCGAGGCATCAGCCCGTGCATCGGAGACTGCGAACTAACCTACCTTGAACGGCAAGAGATCGATGCCGAAAAGGCAATGCAGCAACAAAAGTCCTACGAGCAATACTTGTCTTCGCTCGGGCTGAGCGTTACCTCTCTTCCCGCTGAGCCAACGCTTCCGGACGCGGTCTTTGTCGAAGACACGGCGGTCGTGGTTGACGAGGTTGCGGTAATCACTACGATGGGCGCCATCAGCAGACGTCCTGAGGTGCACAGCATCTCACCGGCATTGGCGGAATATCGACCGCTCGAGTTCATCAATAGCACCGGAACATTGGAGGGCGGCGACGTCATGCGTGTGAACCGCACCTTATACGTGGGAGTCTCGACGCGGACCAATCTTGACGGGATCGCTCAGTTGCGAAGCATTCTTCGGCCTTATGATTACCTGGTCACAGCAGTGGGGGTAAAGCACTGCTTGCATTTCAAAACCGGTTGCACCTACCTGGGCCGGAACATGATTCTGGTTAACCGTGAGTGGGTTGATCTTTCGCCGTTCGAAGGTTTTGAGGTGATTGACGTTCCGGTTTGGGAACCCTGGGCCGCAAACGTGCTGGTCGTCGGGAATGATCTGCTCGTCCCCGCCTCCTGCCCACGAACCGGCGAGCTCTTGCAGGCGCGAGGATTCAACGTCCACACGATCAACGTCTCCGAACTCGAGAAAGCGGAAGCCGGACTCACCTGCATGAGTATCATCTTCAACTAAACACTGGCCGCGAAAGCCGGACGGACATGATATCGTGCTCAAGGAATGTTTACGATGAAGAACATGGAAAAGACTCCCTGGCTCGCTTATCACAAACCAAATCCTCAGGCGGACATGCGTCTGTTTTGTTTTCCTTACGCTGGGGGAAGCGCTGCGATCTATCGCATGTGGGCGGACCAGTTGCCGAAGAATCTGGAGATTTGTCCGGTTCAACTGCCGGGGCGGGGAACGCGTTTGAACGACCGGTTTTTCACGCGATTGATGCCGATGGTCGAGGCACTGGCGCCGGCGCTTCGTTCGTATTGCGATCGGCCGTTTGCCTTCTTTGGCCACAGCATGGGTGCGGCGATCGCCTTCGAGCTCGCGCGTCACTTGCGGCAGCAGTATCATTGCGAGCCCGAACATCTGTTTGTCTCCGGTCGAAACGCTCCGCAGGTTCCCGATACGGATCCTTTCACTTACGATCTGCCGGAGCCGGAATTTATCGAAGAGGTGCGCCGGCTGAACGGTACGCCGAAAGAGGTTCTCGAACATCCCGAACTGATGCAACTCATGCTTCCCTTGTTGCGGGCCGATTTTTCGGTAATACAAACCTATGTCTACGTCGCCGGGGAACCTCTAAACTCTTCCATTACCGCCTTCGGCGGATTGCTCGATCACGAGGTCACGCGTGAGGGTCTTGACGCGTGGTCGAGTCAAACTACCGGCCGCTTTTCATTGCGCATGCTTCCCGGCGATCACTTCTTCCTCCAAACATCCCACGACCTCCTGCTCAAAGCCATGACCTACGATCTGAACCAGGCCACCGCCCGGCTCAGACAAATTGCCTGACAACAGGTCGATTCTTTTGGGCCGCCCCCTCACTCACGCGCGGCTTCCGATCTCAACAACATGCTGCTTGCCCTGGTCACTCCTTCTGCGGTAGCTCTGCCCAAGGCGCGCCGAGGCAACCGCGGGCGGTGTCCTGATTTGAAGAGTTTTCTCTGCGGTCCTCTGCGTATCTTTGATGTTATGAAGCAAGCGGGTGCCGCTTTCGTTTACCCGTAAGTGGTTTAGACTCACGGTTGACATGAAACTGAAAGGAGACACCCGCTAT
>Ga0065714_10002753_pt1 | contig 20330 bp, 19 predicted proteins | sample MisRhiReplicate2_FD_59101 | JGI IMG/M metagenome (GOLD analysis project Ga0065714, IMG submission 59101) | Miscanthus rhizosphere microbial communities from Kellogg Biological Station, MSU, sample Rhizosphere Soil Replicate 2: eDNA_1 v2... | ecosystem: Host-associated > Plants > Roots >...
TTCTTCAATTTATCTATCTCTCCTTCTCAGCCAGCTTACGAAAGGCTGGACATGTAGTCGTTGTAACCAAACTCACGAACCACCTCGACACTACCGTCGAGTTGTTTCACTACGATGGACGGCATTTTCANNCCGTTGAACCAGTTCTTCTTGACCATGGTGTAACCCGCCGCATCGATGAACGAAAGCCGATCCCCGATGGCCAGCGGACGATCAAATTGATACTCACCGAAAATGTCACCGGCCAGGCAGGATTTGCCGCAGACCATGTAGGTGTGTTCGCCCTCGCTCGGCGCCAGCTTGGCATTCAGGCGATAGATCAGCAGATCGAGCATGTGGGCTTCGATGGAGCTGTCCACGACCGCCAGGTGCTTGCCATTGTAGAGGGTGTCGAGCACGGTGACTTCCAGCGACGCGCTCTGAGTGATGGCCGCTTCACCCGGTTCCAGATAGACCTGCACGCTGTATTTTTGCGAGAAAGCCTTGAGGCGGGCGCAGAATGCGTCCAGCGCATAGCCGTCACCGGTGAAGTGAATGCCGCCGCCGAGACTGACCCACTCGACCTTGTGCAGCAGATGACCAAATCGCTCTTCGATGGTGCACAGCATCTGGTCGAACAGGTCGAATTCGCCGTTCTCGCAGTTGTTGTGGAACATGAAGCCGGAGATCTGCTCGATGACCTCTTCGATCTTCACCGGGTCCCACTCGCCCAGACGGCTGAATGGCCGCGCCGGGTCGGCCAACAGGTAATCCGAGCTGCTCACCTGCGGATTGACCCGCAGACCGCGCACCTTGCCGGCTGAAGCCTCGGTGTAGCGCTGCAACTGGCTGATGGAGTTGAAGATGATCTTGTCGCAGTTCTCGAGCATCTCCTCGATTTCGTCGTCAGCCCAGGCCACGCTATAAGCGTGAGTCTCGCCGGCGAACTTCTGCCGACCGAGCTTGAGCTCGTAAAGCGACGACGATGTGGTGCCGTCCATGTACTGCTGCATCAGGTCGAACACCGACCAGGTGGCGAAGCACTTGAGTGCCAGAAGCGCTTTGGCCCCGGACTGTTCGCGCACATAGGCAATCTTCTGCATGTTCGCCAGCAGCTTTTGTTTGTCGATAAGGTAATACGGCGTTTTGATCATTTCGAGGCGCCTCCGGCAAGGCCAGCCAAAAAAAGGATGCGCATTGTGCCTTCACTGGCGAAAGATCGAAAGTACAGAAAGTGCTGGCGACGCGAAGTTGGGCTGTCTGGTCTTCACGGTGACCACGCATGAGAAGCGAACCCGAGAAAAATATCCCTCAATCATAAGAGTGAAATATTTCAGTCATATTTCTGCGCGACACTATTGTTTCACTTTTAAGACAACCGATCGCACATCCCTGACAGCGTGACTGGATCAGCCGTCAACGACGGGTGCAGCTGTACTTACGGCAATACAAGGAGGTCAACGATGCGATGCTCGCCAGATGAAATACGCCACCAGATCCTGGACGCTGAATCAGTGTTGAAACGACTGGATATCGAGATGGAGGGGATTGTGTTTGATCCGCTGATACCTTCAAGCGTCACCGCCGCCTACGCCAGGGTAGATCGAGTAATCGAACATTTATTGGCCCGATTCAAAGCAAACCCCATCCTGGGGCCGTTAACAAAAGAACTGAAGTCGCAATACATTGATGGTATTCAAGCGAAGGTGGCGCATGCCACGAATAGCCAATAACTTAAATGCTTCGTCGACAACGGCCCGTTCTAAAGCCGGCATCAGGGGCGCGCGGGAAGGTTTTGACCTTCCTGCTATGCTGCATCCACCGTTCATTGGCACAGGTCTAAACACTGAACGGCACACTCCTGACAATGTGTTTTCAGATTTTAGGTAGGCTTTGAATGACGCCCCAGCTCTTCTCGGTTCACGGTCTCGTGAGTTTTACCCTTGCCATCCTCCTGCTTTTCCTTGGCAAAACCCTTGTTCAGAGCAACGCCCTACTCCGTCAATACTGTATTCCCGAATCGGTCGTCGGCGGCTTCGTCTGTGCGGCAGTGACGTCCCTGCTTTACTTCGGCCTTAATATCGAGGTCGAATTCGATCTTCAAATTCGCGACACGCTCCTGCTCTATTTCTTTGCCGGCATTGGCTTGAAATCGGACATGCGCCAACTGCTCAAGGGTGGACGCCCGCTGCTGATCCTGCTGGTGCTCGCCGGGGTGTTTATCGTCCTGCAAAACCTGCTGGGCATGGGTGTGGCCGAGGCATTCGGACTCGATCCCAAGGCAGGGTTGATGGTGGGCTCCATTTCCCTCACGGGTGGAGCTGGCACCACCTTGGCCTGGGCACCGCTTTTCATCGAAAAGCTGGGCATCACTAACGCGCATGAACTGGGCATGGCCAGCAACACCGTCGGCCTGATTGCCGCTTGCGTGATCGGTGGCCCTATCGCCAACCAACTGATACGCCGTTATCGACTCAAGACTTCCGGGGATGCGGCGCTGGAAGTCGGCATTCTCGAGGATCAACCAAGCAAACCACTGGACTACTACGACGTGCTCTGGGCGTGGATGTGGCTCAACCTGACGCTGATGCTCGGCTATGGACTCAACCTGCTGTTGGTCGATGCCGGCATCACCCTGCCAAAATTCGTCAGTTGCCTGTTTGCGGGCATCGTCATCCACCACATTGTTCTTGCCGTGGTGGGTGATCAGCGGCTGAAATCCTGGAGCGGTGCCAGCCAGGGGCTGTCGCTGATCTCCGATATCTGTCTGGGCATGTTTTTGACCATGGCCCTGATGGGCCTTCAACTATGGCAGCTCAGCGGCGTGTTGCTGTTCATTGTGTGCGCCTTGAGCCTGCAAATTTTGCTGACGGTGCTCTATACGTATTTTGTGGTCTTCCGCTTTATGGGGCGCGATTACGAAGCCAGTGTGATTGCTTCCGGATTTGGCGGGATTGCCCTCGGCTCCACAGCGACGGCCATCGTCAACATGACGACCGTGACCCAAAAGTACGGTGCGGCCCACCAGGCCTTCCTGATCGTGCCGCTGGTGTGCGGCTTTTTTATTGACCTGGTCAATGCCGTAATCATCGGCATGTTCAGCGGAATCTAGCGGCCGCACCCGTGATAATCACATTTTTCAGCGTTTTTCAGCGTACAGCAGGGCACTGATCAGGTCATTTCAGAGCAAATGTGTTGAGGCAATGCGTTACTGGGAGACGGGTTGGAAGAGTCAGACCCGTCCCCCAAGCGTGTTCAGCAGATTCAGTGAAACACGGCAGACCGGGTTTCATTGGCTCATGAATGGTTGGAAATGATGTTCGATCACAATCTTTTGACTACCGCTGAGCGCGAGGCAATCAATGCCGCGATGCAAGAACCAGGGCTATTGGCTCAAAAAGTCTTGATCGTTGAAGATGATCAGTGCACACGCGAGATGCTGGCCGACATTCTTCAAGTCAATGGCATCTTGTGCCTTGAGGCGAGAAGTGCAGCCCAAGCCATGCATTGTTTGAGCATCGACAGTTCAATCGGACTGGTCATTACCGATTTGCGTATGCAGCCGCTCAATGGCCTGGAATTGATTTCAAATATCCGCGTGTCAGAGTGGGCCGACCTGCCCGTTGTGATCACTTCTGGAGATGCAGGTGTTCGAGATGCCATCGAAGCCATGCGTTTGAGTGTCGTCGACTTTCTGCTAAAGCCGATCGATCCGGATGAACTGATCACCCTGGTTCAATTTCAGCTCGGTCTTGGCCCAAAGCAATGTCCTTAGTCATCTGCAGCGATCATTCACTCAATCACTCTTGCATACACCGAGCGGTCAACGTTCCCGCCGGATAGAATCACCCCTACCCGTCTTCCCCTCATTGCTTCACGTTCCTGAATCAGCGCCGCCAAGGCCGCCGCACCGGCCCCTTCAGCGAGGTTGTGGGTGTCGGTGTAATACACACGCATGGCCTCGGCAATCTCGTCCTCGCTGACGGATACGATTCGTGCAGCAGCCGCCCCGTAGATGGCAAAGGCTTCGGGAACCGGTTTGCGCACGGCCAAGCCGTCAGCGAAGGTATTCGCCGTCGCGGTTTCAAGGATTTCTCCCGCTTCGAACGACAACCTGGCGGCCGCTGCCTCACTGGACACCACACCCACTACCCGGGTTTTCAGGCCCAGCGCATCGCGGGCAGCGATCACCGCACAAATCCCTGAGCCACAGCCAATGGGCACGTAGACGGTATCCAGATCCGGCGCAGCGTTGAACAACTCAAGCGCATACGTGGCCACGCCTTTGACCAACTCGACGTGGAACGGCGGAACCAGATAAAGACCATGCACTTGCGCCAGACGCATAGCCTCTTCGCGGGCCTCATCAAAATCGTGGCCATACTCCACCACTTCACCGCCAAAGCCGCGCATGGCGTTGTTCTTTTCTACCGAATTACCTTGTGGCACTACAATCAATGCCTTCAAACCCGCCGCGCCGGCTGCCAGCGCCAGGCTCTGGCCATGGTTGCCGCGGGTAGCGGTGACAATGCCCTTGACCTCTGGGTGCGTGCGTTTGAGCCAGTGCATGAAGGTAATGCCGCCTCGCACTTTGAAAGCACCGGTAGGTGTGTGGTTTTCGTGCTTGACCAACACCGTGCACCCCAACCGCTCGGCCAGCAGGGGCCACGCGTACTGGGCGGTGGCAGGCATTACCTGGTAGACGTGGCGAGCGGCTTGTTCGATATCGTCGCGGGTTATTGGGTGCATGAGTCGTCTCCCATAGGTTTTGCCCAGTCTAGGCACGGACGCCTCACTCCGGCTTTCAGAAAACTGACCTGACTTTTGCCTCACCTCTTTATTACTATGGTGCTCATGAGCCATCGAAACCGCGTCCTGCCCCCTCTCCTCCCTGAACCGGTCCGTCGGGTCGAGGCCGGGCCATGGGTGATCGAGTTGCTGCCCGGCGCTGCTTATGCGACCCGATATGTCGCCACCCAGGCGACGATTGGCTTTGCCTTCGATAGCCAGCGAGGTCTGCACGCTATCGGCAGCGACCGAGTGCATCCCTTCGATGCCACGCCCAACGGCCTGGCGTTCGTCCCTGCAGGTTGTGACGTGCTGTCCGAGTCACCCAAGGGCGGTGAATACCTGCAGGTCTCGCGCACCGACGGTGTTGCGTTGAAAGGCGACCGGGCCTTCAACAATCGCATTGATCAACAAGCCATTACCTTGGCGCTTCGCATGCGCGCCGCACTTTTACAAGCCTCTGTACAGGACGATTGGGAGGCCTGGGCACTCGCATTGGCTGAACGGGCGCAGGACAACGAAGCATTGTCGGCACCGCCCCAAGGCTCTATAACCGCCAGCCGGATGCGTCTGCTCGATGAGTTCATTGATGCGGGCCTCGACGGCCAGTTGGGTTTACAGGCGATGGCGGGGTTACTGGGATTGTCCGAAGGCTATTTCATTCGAGCATTCAAAAACGCGACGGGCAAAAGCCCGCACAGTTACCTGATCGACCGACGCCTGGCCAAGGCCCGTGCACTGATGCGCGATTCGACAGCCAGCTTGGCGGAAATCGCCCACACCTGCGGTTTCAACTCCCAGGCGCACATGGCGACCACGTTCAGGCAACGCCTTGGAGTGAGCCCGGCACAGCTGCGAATACCCATCAGATAAAACACAACCCACTGTAGGAGCAAGCCCGCTCCTACATGGATTTCGTTTGACTGACGGCCTCTGTTTCACTGGTACTTAAACAACATAAACCCTGCCTGTTTAAACGAAGCCGCTTGTTACCAGCCAAAGGCTACAACGCCTTGCGTCATCGCCTACGGGTAAGACAGAATCCGCCGGCTTGTGCGTCTAGGGCACGGGTTCTATCGTGGCTGGGTCACTGAAAAACAGTGATCGGGTTTGGTAGACCCGCAGCATCGACGCATATCGTCACCTTCGGCGGTCCTTTTTCAGGACTGAGTTCCCATGGTGGCCATGCGCAGGGCTCCTTCGGGGGCGCCGGTTCCGATGCCCGGTCTACCAACCTTCGCATGGCCGCCACCCTCCGTTTGGTAGCGAGATGGTGATGGCTCCATTTAGGTAGCATCGGAGTTTCATCTATGATCAAACCAACACCCAACCCACCGGACACCGATCCGGCATCGCCCTACGAATCCCTTGATTCCAAAAAATTCCACGAAGCGGCCGAACGCGCACTCGACCATTACCTCAACCCGAGTGCCCAAATAATGGCCAGTACCCATGAACCCGAACCCATGTTCCTTGCCAACCCGAAGTACGACACCGAATCCCTGCTGGCCAACGCCAGCGAATCCCTGGGATCGGCCACCACCATGCTCAGCAATTTCGCGGCGCTATTGGAGAACTCACACCGCAAGACCCTGCTGGGGATTACCCAAGTGGTGATGTTGGGGGAATTGGCGGTGAATCAGGCCTTGGATAAGGTTGAGCTGAAGGAGTAAGCACGACCCACTGTGGCGAGCAGTTAAATCCTCGCCACAGCGGGAGATGTACAGGGGAATTATCCCCAAAGTTGGCGCTATATCCCCAGACATGCGCTTTCTCGCATGCGGCCAGGAAATTCGATTTAGTCCGTTGCAGGCACAAACAGAACGATTACGGGTTGTCCTACCGACGTTATGTCGGTCCTGGTTTTTTGGCACAGAGAATGCTCGGTATTTACCTGGAACTGATAAGTGGTTCGAGCAGCTAAAATCGGGATAAGCCGCATGCCTATGACACGCCGCATTCAACCAATTTCAGCCTTTGTCAGACACCTGGAACGGGGCACAGCCGACTCAATTGCGCCAATCAATCCACCCAGCCTCTTGCGATGGTTTTCGATCGTCAGCTTCGTTCTGATCAGCACGATAGCTATCGGGCTGGGTTCAGTGTCGACCCGTTTCCTGGTTATCGAAAGCCTGGAGCGCGACGCCCTGTTGTCAGCGCAATTTATCCAGACCATTGCCTTGGGTGAGATACGTCACCACGAGTTGGCCGGGATGCGGATGGGCGAAGTCCTGGCACCAGCCCAATATGGAATGTCGGACGAAATATCACAGAACAGGCACCGTGCCCGCGCCGAGTTCCTCGACCATCTTGCTCACCTCCCGGACTCACTGCTGATTAACATCTACTCCCCTCTTCGGACAGTGATGTGGTCGACCAATCCGCAGCTTATCGGACAAAAATATCTGAACGACCCGGCGCTTGAAGCGGCATTCAACTCGAAAGACCGGGTTTCTACCAAATACAGCCTTGCGGATGAACGCCGTCCCGAGCAGCAGTTTTTGCTCGCTCCCAAAATGTTCTTCATCGAGAGCTACATCCCCCTGCTAGATGATTTGGGGAATACGCTGGCAGTGGTGGAAATTTACAAGGAGCCGGCCGATCTAAGCGAGCGGCTCAATCGTGGCCACTGGGTAATCTGGCTGACTACGGCGGTAGGCGGTCTGCTCCTTTACTTCGGACTGTATTGGATTGTTCGACGGGCATCGATTCAGCTGGCGTCACAGGAAGCCCAGCTCGTCGCCAACAAGACCCACATGGGCTTGGTCGAAATGTCGACGGCGGTCGCTCATAGCCTGCGCAACCCACTTGCCTGCATCCGCTCCAGCGCAGAATTGGCGAGCGAAATGGAATACCAACCCGCCAGGAAGAATATCGACGACATTGTCAGCCAAGTGGATCGGATGTCGCAGTGGGTGCACGAATTGCTGCTGTGTTTGCGCCCGATCCGTGGCGAGGCAGAACTGGTGGAACCCATGATGGTGCTGCAGGCCACGCTGGCCGGCTTCGATGCGCAATTGGCTCAGTCAGGAATCCAGGTCGAGTTCAAGGATGAGCCCACCCTCCGGATCATCAGTAATCCACTTTTGCTTTCTCAAATTCTCAATAGCGTGATTGCCAATGCCATAGAGGCTATGCACGGCGGGGGGAAATTAACCATTGAAGCCAATATGGACAAAACCCATCAATGGCTGCATCTCATCATCGGTGACACCGGGAATGGAACGTCACGGCAACAAGAAATGATGGCGTTCAAAACCTTTTACACCACCAAGCAAGGCAAGCTGGGTATAGGGATGATTATGGTAAAGCAGCTCATGGAAAGCTTTGGTGGAGACGCCAGTCTGACCCACCATGAACAACACGGAACATCCGTACGCTTGAGTTTCAGGGTGATGGAAAGAAGAGCCAGCGCGATGCACTAATCCTCGTCTTCGCGAAGGGCAGTGACACCACCCTTCCCTTCCTCAATAGACAACAGCAATGACCGCACACTTTTCATTGCAATGGCGAAAAGGCCGCTGGCAGGTAAATCGTCGAGCGCATGTCACGCAGTTGCGGACCGGAATTCTCGGGTGGCCAGACACCATCTGCCACGGCTTGAGTCCGCACTTGCAGGCGTTGCTCCAGAGTTGGCCACGGCCAGATGTGCAGGTAGCGAGGCAAGGCACCGTCGGTGGCATAAAACGCCGCATACACCGGCGAATACTGCTCGGCAGTGCGCGGTTCCACGGCCTTGATCCAGCCATCGAGGGTCGGTTGCAACCCGGAACTGACCAGGTCGTACACGCGCATTTCGTAATACGGCCCGTGTTTTCCGGCGTTCAAGGGTTTGAGGAACGGGAACAAGCTGTAGTTTTCGATTTTCAGGTCGGTGATAAAGGCGTTGATACCGAACGCTTCGCCCTCCAACAGGAAGCGCTCGCGCTCCGCTTGCCGCTGATATTCGTCGGTATAACCGCGCAGCACGGTAATTTGATTCAGCTGGCCGATTTCCGACGCCCAGCACCCCATCAGCGTGCCCCCCACCCCGGGTTTGGCCAGGGCGGCCTCGATTTGGACCAGTGCCTGTGCAACGGTGCGCACACGCACTGTGAAAGTAATCAATTCAAACAATCGCATAACGTGGCTCCGCTCATTCGTTGCTTTTAGCCTAACCCAGAGCCTCAAAGGCGAGATATTGAGACGAACCCCTTGGGGTACGGCGATCNCCTTAGTGCTCTAAGTAGTTCCTTTAGNGCAACAGTCAGCAGGTAAGCCATGCAAGCACACCCACCGCTTGANTNCGTCATCNATGACGACCAACGCTGCGATGGGTGTTAGGTCACGCTCCAACCAATGGTCAGCTCGACTTCAGGACAAGGTACTCACCATCCCTCGCCCATTAGAACTCAGTGTTGACTAGTGACTTTGAGCACATCTGTGTAGGTGACCCGGATGCTCTGACCGACTTTCAAATCCTTCAATTTCGCTTGGATCTCAGGTCTTTCGATGTCAACAACTTTGGTCAGACCGGCTGGATTCTCAAATGTCAGCTGGTTTGTGTTCAGATCGATGTTAGTTATTTTCAATTGCACGCGAACCTGACGGTAGGCTTCTCCGCCTGGATTCGGGTTGCTGTCGGTGGCACGCACGATACCGACAGTTTCACTATTTTCTGGCAGGCCTTTGTCAACGTCGGTGTCCAGGTATGCCGCCACCGAGTGGATAACCTCAACGTTGACCTGGTCGCCGACTTTCAAGTTGTTCAGGTCTTTGGCTCGGTCAGTGAGTTGGACTTGAAATTGCCGACCTTCCGGTCCTTCCAGGACGACTTGGTGCTTGGCAGCATCAACCGCCAGGACTTTTGTTACCACTTGATCAGCTACCACCTCAGTGGCCAACGGAATGTCCGCAGCAACCGCATTGAGGCTAGCGGCTGTCAGCAGCATGGAGAGTGCCAAGGCTTTGTTCAGTGCATTCAATTTCATTGTTTTTTCCATTTGAGTGAATCAAGGCATCGGTACTACGGTGTAAAAAACGCCGTTGGCTCCATAGGCAGGTCGTACCCAGGAATTGCCGCATTGGTAAAACGTGCCACCGGGAACCGTCCTCATTTGGCAACCGGAAGGTAGGCTCACAAAGGTTGAACCCATCGGCATAGTTGGCGCCGCAGACGTTGTCATCCCAGCGTTGTAGCCAGCTGCATAGGCGTTTGTGTTGGCCTTTTGATTGGCCGCTGACTCGACAGCAGCCCCAGCCACCACACCTACGGCAGCCGCAGCTGCGGGATTCACGCCCTCGTTATAGCCACAGTTGTAGCAGCCACTGCTGGCGTAAACAGCCGTTGGCGGATGGTAGTAGCTGGTGCCATAGGTCGGCGGATGATAGGCCGTCGCGCCATAGCCATTCGCGTGATAACCGTTGGCGCTGGCGCCATTCTCACCCTGTGCGTGCCATGTGCCCTCGCCACCTGAAGCGGTACCGCCTTCGGCTCCGTTGCCATGCCACGAACCACCCCCACCGGATGCCGTTCCGCCATTTTCGTCCTTTCCACTCCAGCTGCCGCCCCCGCCGGAAGCCGAGCCCCCACGATAGCCTGAGCCGCCCCAGCTGCCCTCACCGCCGGAGGCCGAGCCGCCGCGATCGCTTTGCGCTTTCCAACTGCCACTGCCGCCCGACGCTGTGCCGTAATCGCCAGAATGACTCCATGAGCCACCACCGCCAGATGAATGCCCCCAAGCCGAAGCGCGGGACCAGGCTGCCGCCTGGTTACACATCAGCGCGGCGATTACCAAGGCAGCGAACTTAAAGGTAGATCTGTTCATGTGTCAGTCTCCTCGTTCAGGGTTTTTTGATCGGGTCTGCTGCCCCTACCGGCGCGAGCAGATCGGGTGGAGGGGCAAACTGAATCTTGTGCGCATTCTCGGTATGTTGAGGCTTGAATAAATCCGCCGACATCGCCGTACCGAGTTGCCAGTCGCTGAAGGCCACCTGGTGCCGCGCCTGGGTCGGGTCATCGCGAAACACCGCACGTAACATGCGCGGCAACTTGTCCTCTGTTCCGATCCAGGCCTGGACGAACACGTCGTTATTGGCGTAGGCAATCACATCAGTGGTGGTATCACCGACCCCGGTTGATTGCCCGATGTAAAACGCCAGGCGCATATCACTCTGCAAGTCCTTATAGGGATCGGCCACGATCACATCGGTGAACGGGAAATAGATAGCGGCGCGCTGATACGCGGCCTCAAGAGTGGCATCGATTGTGGCCGGCGCCTCAGCTTGGGCGAGCAGGTTTTCCTTCGGCTCGAACGCATAGGCTTGCTCGCCGTCGTAGTAGAACTCAGTCGGATGACCATCGCCGGAGGTCAATACGCGCAAACGATTCGGTCGCTGCAGGTTAACCAGCGCCACGGTGTTGTAGGCCAATGGTGGCCCCAATCGACTGGGCCTTTCGTAAGTGGTGATGGCCTTGAAGCTCAGGCTTGGGGCGCCTGCTAGCTTAGCGCTCATGGCCTTCAGAACTTCCAGCGCCTTGGGTTCCAGTTCAACTGCGGAGGTACTGCCCGCAGGTTTTTCCTCTGCCAGAGACGGCATCGCATAGCACCCGATCACCAGACTCAGGGACAACAACCGGACATACTGTTTCATTGCCAACATCGTTTGTGCTCCGCAAAGTCGGGGTAACGGATGAGCGTCTGGTCATGGAAAACCTGCGACCCTATAGTCGTGATCAGCCACGCCATCAGGTGGTGTGTTTGTTAGTGATCGGGGAAAGCAACTGTTTCACCGTAGCTTGAATCCAGTTGCAAGACTCGATTTGTAGGGACCGTAGCGAAAAACCCTGTTGCCAGGGCTTGCGCAGACAGATCTCTGGAATAGAGCCAACCCTGCCCCAACGAAACGCCGGCGTTGAGCAATAGCTCGGCCTGCTCGGGCAATTCGATGCCCTCCGCCACCACGTTCAGCTTCATGGCGTGAGCCAGATCGACCACATGACGCCAGATGGCATCGGGTGCATGGCAACGCTCAAGCGTCAGAAAGGAGCGATCGATTTTCAATATGTCAAAAGGCAAATGCTCCAGATAGGCGAGACTCGAATAGCCGGTTCCAAAGTCGTCGATAGCCATACGGTGACCGTTCTGGCGTAGCTGATCCATTCGATAACCTGCCAGCTGTGTATCCGCCAACGAACTTTCTGTCAGCTCGAATACGATTCGGTTTGGGGGTACCCCATGCTCGGAAAACAGTACGAATAGATACTCGGCGAAATCGTCATTTGATAAATCCAGGGGTGACAGATTGATCGTGATGTACAGCCCCTCACAGTCCCGAAACCAGGATGCAAAGTCCTGTGCAGCCTGTCGGCAGACCCAGCGCGTCAGCTCATGCATCAAACCGTAACGCTCGGCTTGCGCAATGAAAATCGCGGGGCTCATCGGCGTACCTCCGGGACTCCAGCGCAGTAATGCTTCAGCGCCCCTCCAGACCCCTGTGCTCATCTCGACGATGGGTTGATAGTTTAGTCGCAACTGGTTATTGCGCATTGCTCGGGAGAGTTTTGCGCCCAAGGAAAAATGTCTGCGATAAAGTTGCCTTGCGGCCATCCCCCCCATCGACAAAACGATCGCGGCACAAAACAGGAGAATGAAAAAATTAATCCACCGCGCCCGCTGATATTCCCCTGAAGGCAGACTGATCATGCCCAATAATTGCGGCCAGTCAGAGGGAACCGCCATGTACCAGAAACGGCCCTCAAGCGTGAGTTCGCCGATCACAGGGGGGTGCTTAAGGATCAGATTCGGTTGTCCGTCTGCAAGCACCACATTCAGGCCATTGGCGTCAATCATCTGATAGGCCATTGGCGGCGGAATCTTTATGGCATCGAAAAAATTGTCTACGTTGAACCAGAGAAATGCAGCGCCGCTGGAGACCGTGATAAAAGCTCGATCCCGCGAACCGGTAGCGACACCTGGAAACCAATAACTGCGTTCCTTGCGTAGATAATAATCAGCGGCGCCTGCGTCTGGCAGGCTTGCAGCAGGTAGCTCGTGTCCGTAAGACGAACACATTTTCCCGTTACTGAGCCTCACCGCTGAATCGTAGATATATCGTGAATCCTTGACCTCTCGAGCGACACCTCTCAACAACTCCTCAGAACAATGATCAGTGGAGAGATCCAGTCGATTCATCACCGTTAGCGCATTGTCGATCTGCTGCTCTATCTGCTGAAATTTTTCACGCGAGTCGAGCACCGCAGCGTTCATCTTCTGGACCGTTAAATACGCCGTAAGCCAATTACTGACCACCCATATAAATCCTGCCAAAACCAGCAAAGACACCACTAACCATGGTTTCTTTTCAAATAACTTTGGAAAAGGTAATGAGGAAATCATTTGACTAGCGAGCTCATATTATTGGTCAACGTTTTACAGCCACCCTAAATCGCGAGCGGAATTTTGCTTATTCCCCGCTCCCTTTTAACCATAACTTTTTAACAGAAGCGCGTTGAGGAATACAGTGAAAAAATGCCTTGGAGACCGCTGATGTAGAGCCTTCCTTTTGACGTCAAAAAAAAATTAGGCTCAAGTTAAATGAATTTTTTCTTGGGTATTTGGACATAAGATATTAGTTTCATGACGATTACCATCTATTAAATAAAAAAATATAACAATTCCGTACGAAAGTTGTTTCCAGCCTAAATATTCGATTGGTATTTGCGGTTTCGGCCCCTACTCTCCGGCGTGGGGAATTCATATTTCGTGAGCAATAGGGCTCCTCTGTAGTGCTAATAAATATTTGAGGAGAAAGAAATATGCATCAAAGATTCCTGGCAGCGGCTTTCGCTGCCACAGCGCTTGCGTTGAGCTTTTCCGGAGCAACGCAAGCAGCCGATAAGCCTCAACCGAACATCGTAGTGATCATGGGAGACGACATTGGCTGGTCCAACATCGGCGTCTACAACCAAGGCATGATGGCCGGTCGCACCCCTCACCTCGATAAGCTCGCCAATGAAGGCATGCGCTTTACCGATTACTACGCCGAGGCCAGTTGCACAGCCGGACGCGCCAACTTCATTACTGGTGAACTGCCGATCCGTACCGGCATGACCACCGTCGGCCAGGCCGGCTCGCCCATCGGCATTCCCGCCCAAGCCGTGACCATCGCCACCGCCCTGAAATCCATGGGTTACGCCACGGGTCAGTTCGGCAAGAACCACCTGGGTGACCTCAACCAATTCCTGCCCACCGTTCACGGCTTTGACGAGTTCTTTGGTTACCTCTACCACCTCGATGCCATGGAAGACCCGGCGCATCCCAATTATCCGAAAGAGCTGCTGAATACCGTTGGCCCGCGCAACATGGTGCACAGCTGGGCAACGACGACCGACGATACGACTGAGATGCCACGCTGGGGCAAGGTAGGCAAACAGAAAATCGAAGACGCCGGCACGCTTTACCCGGAGCGAATGGAGACGGTGGACGACGAAATCCGCGACAAAGCTTTCGCTTTCGTGGACAAGGCCAAACAGGATAAAAAACCGTTCTTCCTGTGGTTGAACCCGACCCGCATGCACATCGTTACTCACCTGTCCGATAAGTACCAAAATCTGCGCACCTCGGAAAATGGCTGGTCGGAACAGGAAGCAGGCATGGCGCAACTCGACGACATCGTCGGTGAAGTAATGGCCAAGCTGAAAAAAGAAGGCATGGATGAAAACACCATTGTGGTCTTCACCACCGACAATGGTGCGGAAAACTTCACCTGGCCAGACGGCGGCACCACCCCGTTTGCCATGGGTAAAGGCACCGTAATGGAAGGCGGCTTCCGGGTGCCTGCAATCGTTCGCTGGCCCGGTAACGTGCCGGCTAACACGATTGGCAACGGCATCATGTCCGGTATGGACTGGTTCCCGACTTTCGTAACTGCGGCGGGAAATCCGAACATCACCCAAGAACTGCTCAAGGGCAAACAACTGGGTGACACGACTTACAAAGTGCACCTCGATGGCTACGACCAGACACCGATGATCACCGGCAAAGGTCCGTCAAACCGGCATGAGATTTGGTACTTTGGGGAGAGCGCCCTGGGTGCAGTCCGCATCGATGACTTCAAATACCGTTTCATCGATCAGCCTGGCGGCTGGCTGGGCGCCAAGGTTGCACTGGACATGCCGATCCTGACCAACTTGCGACTCGATCCGTTCGAACGCATGGGCTGGCCGGAAAACATGGCAGCCAGCGGCTCGCTGGCCTATTTCGAGTGGTTCAAGTTCCAGTTCTGGCGCTTTGTGTTTGTTCAGGGTCAGGTAATGAAGCTGGCCGAAACCGCGATTGAGTATCCGCCGATGCAAAAAGGCGCGAGCTTCAACCTGGATGCGGTCAAGGAAAAGATCGAACACGCACGAACGGCAATGGGTAAATAAATCATCGACTACAAGGGCGGCCAATATTGGCCGCCTTTTCTATAGCGATCATTTATTTATGCTTTAAGGACAACCTATGCAGAACAAAAAATTCGCCTTTCCTGCTGTGGCGATGCTGACATTTTGCTGTCAGCAGGTTCAGGCGGGCGGCATCATGCTCTACGAAATCGGCACCGATAACGTCGGCCTGGCCAATGCCGGCGCCGCCGCCCGAGCTCAAGGCCCCTCCACCATTGCCAGTAACCCTGCAGGCATGAGCTACCTGTCCGGCACGCAAATTACCGGTGGTTTGCAGGTGCTCTACGGTGACCTCAAGTTCAACCGTGACTCCAATACGAATGTCTCCGGCAGTGGCAGCGGTAATGTGCTGGACCCAATTCCCGGTGGCAGCTTTTTCATCACCCATCAACTCGACGACCACTGGAGTGTCGGTTTTGGCTCCTATGGTGACTTCGGGCTGGCGGCCAATTACGACAACGACTGGTCAGGGCGCTACTTTGCCCAGAACGCCAGCATCGCCGGTTTGTCACTGGTACCTAGCGTGGCCTACCGCTTTAACGACCAATGGTCGGTCGGCGTCGGTGTGAAAGCCATGTACGGCATGTTGCAAACCCAGACCGCCATTGACCGTTCACCGTTGGACCGCACGGATCGCAACGACGGGCAACTCAAGTACGAGGACAACACTTGGGGATACGGCGCCAACCTGGGGGTGATCTACGCCCCGCAACCCGGTACGCGAATAGGCTTGGCGTACACCAGCAAGGTCGATCTCGACTTTGAAGACCGACTCGATGTGAAAGGCTCCGGTCCTCTGACGGACAATTTGAATGGCCTCAACACAAAAATCGATACCCAAGTGCCGCAAACGGTGACCCTCAGTCTGTTCCAGCAACTGGACCCGAAATGGGCAATGCTGGCGACGGTCAACTGGCAGGACTGGTCGGAATTCGGCGAAGTCGGCGTGCAAGTCGACACCAACGTGGCCGGTTCACAATCGACCTCCATCGACGCCAACTACAAGGACACCTACCAACTGGCCCTCGGCGCCCAATACCAGGCCACGCAACAGTTGTTGTGGAACTTCGGTATTGCCTATGACACCTCCGCCGTATCAGACCATAACCGCACGCTCAACGTACCGATGAATGACTCATGGCGCCTGGCAACTGGAGCCACCTACGCGCTCAACAAAGACACCGACATCAACGTCAGCTGGGCCTTGGTCTGGATGGGCAATATGCCGGTGGACCAGACCAAGACGCTGTCTGGCGATCGCACTTCCGGTCAGTTCGATAACGCCTGGATTCAAGCCTTGACTACAAACATGACCTGGCGTTTCTGAAGCCTGCCAACGAGTAAACGATTTAGTCCCTGGAGCACTACCCTTATGAATCTGTCCCGCACATTAATTGTTGGCACAGCGCTGGCCAGCCTGATGCTTGTCGGTTGCACTTCGAAGGTGACTGAGTCGGCGCAATACTCAGGCTATCTGTCCAATTACAACAACCTGCAAGAAGTCACCACTCCCAGCGGCGGAACTGCAATGCGCTGGGTGAGCCCGTCGTGGAACCCAAATGCGTATGACACGGTGGCGTTCAGCAAGCTGGAAATGTATCCCGAACCCAAGCCCGATGAGCGCGTAAACCAGCAGACACTCACCGATATCCAGAACTACATGACCAGCAAGGCCAAGGGTGTACTGGGTCAGAAATATCAACTGGTATCCACTCCGGCCGCAGCACCGACTGGCTCGAAGACCTTGATCCTGCGCGCAGCCATCACCGGTGTGAGCGCTTCGAACGAGGGTATGAAGTGGTATGAAATAGTACCGGTCGCGGCCGTGGTCGGCGCTACACAAGCGGCCACCGGCCATAGGGATCAGGACACTAACCTGTTTATCGAAGCCGAGCTTATCGACGTTAAAACCAATCAGACCGTGGTCAAAGTGGTGCGCAAGGTCGTCGGTTCTCAACTGAAAAACGCAAGCCAGACCATCACTGCCAACGACTTCAAAGCCGCAATCGACAAACTCAACGCCGATATATGGGCGTTCATCCGTAGCTAAGCCTCGCCTCAATCGTCAGCACTCGCTGGCGGTTAAGTCTTCTTCGACGAAAAAGACATCGCGATCCGCTATCAATTACTGAGGTATAGAGAAATGAAAGTAATTTTGTCCAGACTGATACTGACCATGATGGTTGTGACGATCAGTGCCTGCTCCGCTGTGGGATCCAACGAAGGTGGTGCCGGTGAAATCGAAATTCGCGCCGGCAAGATCGAGCAGATATCGCTGACCCAGATGCAGACCAACCACGACAGTGGCGTCGGCGCCGTACTCGGTGGCGTCGGCGGTCTCGCTATCGGTAGCCTGATAGGCCGTGGTACCGGACGCGATGTCGCCATGGTCGCTGGCGCTTTAGCCGGTGCCGCTGGCGGTAATTACGCAGAGAAGAAAAAGTACGATCAACCGGTGGAGGCACAACAGATCATCGTGCGAGTTCAAAGTGGGGTGCTGGTATCGGTCACTCAGCCGATCAATCCATCTCTCGGTAAAGGTATGAATGTTTATATACAAGGTTCCGGTAATGAAGCCCGAGTAGTGCCGCAAGGCAGTTGATGTTTATAGGGGGCCAGGGCATTACATCGGCATATACCGCAAATGATCGCAGTCTTCGCAGGCGTCTACGCAATTATGCGTCCCGTGCAGGATGGTCTTGATCCCCACAAACATCGGCATAGGGGACGGCCTTCATAGGCCGTTCCCCTGCCACACCACCCGGCATGGGGTTCCGCACCGGGCGGTTCGAGAGATTGAGGTCAGGAGAGACGCGGCAAACCCATCCTGTCGAAACTCGCTATATCGAGCACTCGATTGAGCTCAAGAGCGCTATTGCGCCACCTGCAGCGAGAGTTCCCCGCCACTTTGCGAGCAACAGCCTCGCTTGCACCTAACCTGCGCAGCTCGCGATAGATCGTTTAACTACGCCGCCATTGCTTGAGCTGGATTGCCCGTAGTCGGTGCCGTATCCATTCATCCACCTCTCGCCAGACTCTCGGGGTTTGCGACAAGCCGAAATAAGCCTTCCAACCAAGCATGTAAGGCCTTAATCGATCAGATCCCACATCAGTTTTTTCTGGCTTTCGGTGTGATAGATCCGCGGTCTCTGCTTCATCTGCAACACTCCTTCTGCTTACACAGAATTTAGTTGTGTTGCATCGACCGGTCGAATCCACTGCCATAAGCAGTCACTCACCCTGTGAAAAACGACATTAAAAGCAGAAAATGAGCAGCGCAGCACTGGACCAACCGCCACTACAACACTTCGCATCCGACATTATTGGATTCCATACCACGAAAGCAGAGCAGCCGATTGAACATCGATACCCGAATCAAATTCCGTCATCTGGTGTGTTTTCTCGAAGTGGCACGCCAGGGCAGCCTGGCCCGCGCTTGCGACAAGTTGGCCATCAGTCAACCGGCGCTTTCCAAGACGCTGAAAGAACTGGAGTCGCTGCTGGATGCCAGACTGTTTGAACGGGGTAAAAAGGGCTCGACGCTGACCGAGGCCGGCGTTGCCTTTATGCGGTATGCAGGGCCGAGCGTGCAATCGCTGCGCGACGGCGTCAACAGTTTGCGCTCCGGTGTACATGAGCCCATTGCCGTGAAGCTCGGTGTGCTGTCCACCGTCGAAAGTCTGTTGGTGCCTGAAGTTGTCTGTCGCTTACACGACCGACACCCCGCCTTGGTGGTCAGCGTTGTGACCGGCCCCAGTGCCTATTTGTTATCACAGCTGCGGGTCGGTGAACTGGACCTGGTGGTAGGCCGGATGACCGATAGCCCATTGATCCTTGGGCTGGCGTTCGAGCATCTCTACAGCGAATCAATGACCCTGGTGGTACGCACCGACCACCCGGTTCTCGCCGATCCGCAGGGACACGAGCATTTCGAAGACTATCCGCTGGTGTTGCCGTTGGCAGGGACGACGATCCGAAAATTCGCCGACAGCCTGTTTGTGCAGCATGGGATCACCCCATCACGCCAACGCCTGGAAACCTTATCGATAGCCTTGAGTCGTCGCTACGTTCAATGCAGTCAGGCCATCTGGGTCGCGCCATTTGACGCGGTCAGACAGGACTTGCGGCAAGGTGATTTGGTGGAACTGGATCTTGGGATGCGTGAACCCGGCGGCTCTGTGGGGCTATGCACCAATCCTGCGTTGCCGGTGACACCTGCGGCGCAGTGGTGCGTGGAGGCGCTGCGCGAAGTTGGGCAAGAATGTCGTGAGGGAAACTATCCATAACCATTTNGACATGGTTCAAGTCGTTTTTTTCAATTTTGGNTGGGGTCGTCCCGGAGGAAACTGGCTACACGTCGCTGCCAANGCAGTGCCNGCCTCCGTCCAACCATAACAACAGGAAAAAACGACATGTCTGATGCGCACGACAGCCGCTTCGTCATTCGTGACCGTAATTGGCATCCCAAAGCCCTGACCCCTGACTACAAGACGTCGATCCTGCGGTCGCCCCGCCAGGCACTGGTGAGCATTCCCCAGTCTGTATCCGAATCCAGCGGCCCGGATTTTTCCCATCTGAAGATGGGTCAACACGATAACGATCTGCTGTTGAATTTCAATCACGGCGGCCTGCCCATCGGTGAACGCATCATCGTCGCGGGTCGAGTGTGTGATCAGTACGGCAAACCGATTCCCCATACCCTGGTCGAGATGTGGCAGGCCAATGCCGGTGGGCGCTACCGGCATAAAAAAGACAGCTACCTGGCCCCGCTTGATCCGAATTTTGGCGGCGTTGGCCGTGCGTTGACTGACCGCGATGGCAACTACAGCTTCCGCACCGTCAAACCCGGCCCCTACCCATGGCGCAACGGGCCGAATGATTGGCGCCCGGCCCATATCCATGTCTCCATCAGTGGCCCGTCAATTGCCACGCGTTTGATTACCCAGCTGTATTTCGAAGGTGACCCGCTCATCCCCATGTGTCCGATCGTCAAGTCGATCGCGAATCCGGAAGCGGTGCAGAGTCTGATCGCCAAACTGGATATGAGCATGGCCAATCCTATGGATTGCCTGGCTTATCGTTTTGATATCGTCCTGCGCGGTCAGCGCAAGACCCACTTCGAAAACCGCTGAGGAGG
>Ga0065714_10064747_pt1 | contig 20312 bp, 15 predicted proteins | sample MisRhiReplicate2_FD_59101 | JGI IMG/M metagenome (GOLD analysis project Ga0065714, IMG submission 59101) | Miscanthus rhizosphere microbial communities from Kellogg Biological Station, MSU, sample Rhizosphere Soil Replicate 2: eDNA_1 v2... | ecosystem: Host-associated > Plants > Roots >...
ATGAACGCGGATGAACGCGGATCGATCCGCGTTCATCCGCGTTCATCCGCGGCTACATATTTCGTCACTCTTCTTCGGGCGACTCGACGACCACCTGAACACCGCGAGTAGACGGCAAGCAACTTATCACCTGCGCGCGATCAATCTTTGTCATATCGCTGCCGGCTGCGTGCCAGAGTTTGACCCAGAAAGTTCGCGTCGCTCCGTGCACGGCAAAAGTGGAGCCATCTATCATCACCGGAACCGGCTCGGCGACTGTTCCCGAGCGGAGTGTCTCCAGTAACTCCGGGATAAAAGGCTTGAACTTCTCAAACTGGACCAGCACGCTAGCGTCGTCGATCTCAGCAGGCGGCAACTCGACCGGCTCGGTCGATTCGAGTAACAGGCGCGTCTCGGTTTGCTGATTTCGTTTCTTTACGACAGGCATAAACGCCAACTCAGACCGGTTCGGGCAACGGATTCGGATAAGGCTTCAAACGCTTCTGCAAGTGTTCCGCCAGATCTGAGACCTTCACTCTTTCCTGCTCCCAGGTATCACGGTCGCGCACGGTGACCGCTTCATCTTCCAGCGACTGGTGATCGACGGTGATGCACATCGGAGTGCCAATCTCGTCCTGCCGCGCATACAACTTCCCGATGCCGCCGGTATCGTCGTAAACGGCCCGCAACACGGGTTGGAGCGATCGTTTGATTGCCTTCGCCATGCCGACAATCTCCGGCTTGTTCTTCGCCAGCGGCAAAATTGCCGCCTTGATCGGCGCAAGCTGTGGACTAAGCTTCAAGATTACTCTCGTCTCGCCCTTGTCGTTGGTTTTTTCGGAATAGGCATCCATCAAAACCGCCAGCACCGTTCGATTCACTCCGGCTGCCGGCTCGATCACGTGCGGATAAAACCGCTGCTTCGTCGTCTCGTCGAAGTAAGACAGATCTTCAGTCGAGTCAGGGTTGATGCGATTGCCTTCCGCATCAACCGGCTTGCTCGAATGCGACCTCAGATCGAAATCAGTGCGATAAGCGATGCCCATCAACTCTTCCCATTGTCGTTCTTCTTCCGGCCGCTCGGGGAAGTAGCGGTACATGATATCGACGGTGCGTTTCGAGTAATGGGCCAACTCTTCCTTTGGCACTTCGTGAAGTTGCAAGTTGGCGGCGTCAATTCCCAATCCCTTGAACCACTCGACGTAAAGTTCAACCCATTCATCGACCAGCTTCAGGTGTTCCGCGTCAGGCTTGACGAAATACTCCATCTCCATCTGCTCAAACTCGCGCGTCCGCAGAATGAAGTTGCCGGGGGTAATCTCGTTGCGAAATGATTTTCCAACCTGCGCGATGCCAAACGGAATCTTGCGCCGCATGGTTGTTTGCACGTTCAGGAAGTTGATGAAGATGCCCTGCGCTGTTTCCGGACGTAAATAAGCGAGCGCAGAGGGATCGTTTTCATCGGCGGCGGCACCCAGCATGGTGCGAAACATCATGTTGAAATGACGCTCGTCAGTCAGGTTGGTTGAGCCACATTCAGCACACTTAACCAGGCCTGCCCGAATTCGCGCATTGGCGTCGAACTCGGCCCGCTGATCGCCTTCCGGAAAATATCCTTCGAGTTTGTCGGCGCGCATTCGGCTCTTGCATTCGCGACAGTCCACGAGCGGGTCGTGAAATGTCGCTTCGTGGCCTGAGTACTGCCAAACGAGGCGGTTGAGAATGATCGACGAATCGATGCCCTCGATGTCGTCGCGCTCGTAGACGAGCCAGCGCCACCAGGATTGTTTGACGTTGTTGCAGAGTTCTACGCCGAGCGGCCCGTAATCCCAGGCGCTACCCAGTCCGCCATAAACTTCAGAGGAAGGAAAAACGAAGCCTCGCCGCTTGGCGAGAGAGACGATGGTGTCGATGTTTGGTGCAGGCACGAATACAGGATTAACAGAATTCCCTTGATTAGTAAAATCCTGTTAATCCTGCCCGATCCTGAGAATCTTGGGAACTACTTGCTGCTCGGCGTTGAAACGTTGACGTCGATCTTCTGAGTCCCCCCACCTCCAAACAGGCGTCCTCTAAACACAAACAACGCCACGAGTATGATGATCACAAAAATCACCAGCACGGCGACTACGCCTGTGCTACCGCTTCCGCCATCTTCGGCCATGAAGGTCCTCCTTGAAACTTACACCGGGGAAAACGAGGGGGGCTAAAAAGTGGGGAACGTAAATGTAAACCACAACGGCAAATTTAGCCACAGATCTGCGCGGATGGATACGAATCAATCCATCTTTTTCCGTGTAGATCCGCGGCCAACGGCTTGCACCGTGGGCGTGGCTCGTGGAGCCGGAGCGCCACTGGGGACTATCCAGAGCTCGACACTATCCTCTTCGCGGAATCCTCCGTTGACAACCACGAGCCGCGAAGCATCTATCCCGCGTTGCGTAATGAGATAGTCGCGCGCGCGCGTCATCAGCTTCTGGACCTGGCCCAACGGGCTCATCCGTCCGCCGTAAGCGATTATGTAAGCGCGTGTCGTTGGATCGTTCTGCAATTCGACTGCAAGATTATCGAGCCGCGCTTTCTGATCGTCGTAGGAGCAACTGTTACACTCATCGAACTCCTGGGCGACAATAGCTCTCTTCTCCAGCGCGGCAATGAGGGAAACCGCCTGCGCACTTTGAGCACATGCAGGATCGGACGATCCGTCATCAGCGGTTAACGTCGCGGTGATGCGCTGCCCGCCGAGTCCGGTTGAATCGACTGTGAGCGTCGGCGAACCCAATCCGCTGATTATGCGGGCACTCGAGGGGCTCACCTTCCAGTTGTATCTCAAAGCAGCATTTCCGCTGTACGCAACATCCGCGTTGTAGGTGATGAGCTCACCGTCGTTGACTTGCTTCGGCGCTGAAATGTTGACCGGGAACGGGCAGGGAGACTTCGGCAGAGGTGGCAGCGGCCGGTAGTTTACAACTACACATTTAATACGTCCGGCAGGTACTTCAATCTCTCGTGTCCAGCTTTGGCCGTTCGGCAGCCTTACCTCTACATTGTGCAGTCCCGGCTCGAGAGTGAATTCGCGATAAGCCGTGGTTGTTTCTCCGTAAGGCTTGCCGTCAATCGTTACCAGGAAGCCGCCGGGAGTAGTCAGAATCTTGATTACGCCATACTTCGCTTTTTTGGGTTTCGCGGAGACGTTGGAGCTCGGATGAGCAGCGAAAAATGGCAGCGCGAGCAAAATCGCAAATGCAAACTTTAGCTTGCTGTTGAGGATTAATCTGTGTAGCGACAACATATTATTCCTCCTGCGCCTTGCTCTGCTCTTTTGAATGCGCGTAACGCCGCCGCAAACCGGCTCCGGCTGCCAGCAATCCCGTGCCGAACAAAAGCAGCGATGCCGGCTCAGGAGTCGGTGTCGGCGTGGGAGTGGGTGTGGTAACGTTCGTCGGCGGATTCGGACCTGGGGGTGAGTCCGGAGTATCACAACTGTCACAGTGGTGGATGAACGCGAGCGGCACAGCCGCTAGAAATATGAATGGCCACTTTGGAAAACTGCCGGCGGCAACCAGTAACTCGCCGCAGTCGCAGATCGAGCCTTCAACTTCGCCCTCTTCAGCAACCTCGACTCCGAGTGGTTGTCCTTCAGACGTGACGCCGACGCCGGAAAGAAGCGAGTCAGTTTTGGCTCCGCCCTGACCTGGTAATTCCACGGAACTCGTGTCCTTGCGTGGTCCCGCTTGTGGAGTGGAACTCTTTTGTGCGGGATCTTGCGCTATGAGTGTGTTGAGTCTCAGATCGAGCGTGCCTTGAGAACTCGTGACGGTTTGGACCACCTGGTTGATCCGAACTGGTTCGGCCAGCGCAGGCGCCGCTGTCAACAGGAAAACGCATAACGCAGCGCAGAGTCGCCGTCCGCGTTGTCGGGTGTTCTTACCGAAGAACTGAGCAGGGCTTAAATTCATAGGTTTAGAAACGATCTGGACCAACGATTCAAATCGTCAGTCAAGTCATCGAGCCGTCTAGTTGTCCTTATCCACTACAAAGACAGTTCTAATAATCAAAAAACTCCAGCTACGCGCGATCATTCAGGTAAAGCTGCTGGAGGTTTGCTTGATTGCAGCGAGTCTCAGCTCTCAGGTTCGACTGATCCCGTGTAGCCTCTCGCCGTTATAAGGACATATAGAGGTGCTAAACCATGTGCAATTCGAGGGCCGTGAGGAAATGACCCATAAAGTGTGGAATTGAAGATTGTGAGGCGGCGATCTGTCTGGATATTGGACCAGCCGTCTGAGAGCTGGACAAACGAGCCGCGGATTTTCGCGGATGAACGCAGATCAGATCCGCGTCATCCGCGAAAATCTGCGGCTCGTTCTTCTCTTACATCTCGCTGTCGCTTTGGCTGGCGGCTTCGGCCTTGCGGTTCTCGTCTCGCAAAACCGCTTTCCGCGAAAGCTTGATCTTGTTGCCTTCGCGCCCGATGCACTTCACCAGGATCTGCTGCCCTTCTTTGAGCTCATCACGAACGTCTTTCACGCGACGATCGGCTATTTCCGAAATGTGCAATAGACCGTCTGTTCCGGGAAATATTTCAACAAACGCTCCGAAATCCACGATCCGGTTAACCGTGCCGAGATAAGTCTGGCCCACTTCAGCTTCGGCAGTCAGCCCGCGAATACGATTCACAGCGGCGTCTGCTGCTTCGCCACTCGCGGTCGCGATCGAGATGGTGCCGTCGTCAGATACGTCGATCTTTGCGCCAGTCTCTTCGACCAAGGATCGAATAACTTTACCGCCTGGTCCAATGACGTCTCGAATCTTATCCGGATTGATTCTGATCTGGATGATCCGCGGCGCTAAGGCGGAAATATTTTCGCGCGGAGCGGCAAGCGTCTTCTCCATGGCGCCCAGGATGTAGAGCCGGCCTTTCTTTGCCTGCTCTAGCGCTTCGGCCATGATCTGCGCGTTGATGCCCGCGATCTTTATGTCCATTTGCAGCGCCGTAATACCGTTGCGTGTGCCTGCTACTTTGAAGTCCATGTCGCCATAGTGATCTTCGGCGCCCGCGATGTCAGTCAGGATCGCGTACTTGTTACCTTCCATTACGAGTCCCATCGCCACACCCGCCACGGGCGCTTTCAAAGGCACGCCGGCGTCCATCATCGAAAGGGTGCCGCCACACACGGTAGCCATTGAAGATGAACCGTTCGATTCCGTGATATCTGAAACGATGCGTATAGTGTAAGGGAAGTCTGCATCTTCGGGTAAGACTGTCTCGAGTGCGCGTCGCGCGAGTGCTCCGTGTCCAATCTCACGCCGGCTCGAAGATCCAAAGCGACCGACCTCGCCGACTGAGTACTGCGGGAAGTTATAGTGCAGCAGGAAACGACGCTTGACTTCGCCCTTCTCCAAATCGTCGATGAACTGCTCGTCTTCTTTGGTGCCGAGCGTCGTCGATACAAGCGCCTGCGTTTCGCCGCGCGTAAAGAGCGACGAACCGTGCACGCGCGGAAGCCAACCAACTTCGGCCGTGATCGGACGGATCTCGGAAAACCTTCGCCCGTCCGGACGCCTGCGTTTGTTCAGAATGTCGTCGCGGAAAATGTTCTCTTTCAGATGGTCGAAGATCAGTTTGGCCATCGCGCGTTTTTCAGGCTGATCTTCCGGGTACGACTCACCAACTTCCTTCTTCAGCGCATCAACTGCCGCGTAACTGGCGCGCTTCTCCTGCGCGGTCGTGTCGAGTGCCGCACGCAGTTGTTCGCTGTACTTCTCGGCGATCTCCTGCTGCATCTCTGTGTCCAAAGTTTGCGCCGTCACTTCCCGCTTCTGAATCTCGAGGGCTTTGTAAAGCTCCTTTTGCCAACGACAGAGCCGGTTGATCTCCTTATGGGCCAGCATCAGCGCCTCGACCATGATCTCTTCCGAGACTTCAGTCGCGCCGGCTTCGACCATCACTATCGCTTCTTCAGTTCCCGCCACAATCAAGTTCAAACGCGACTCACGCACTTCGTCGTAAGTCGGGTTAACAATGTAGCGTCCTTCAATCAAGCCGATGCGCACGCCGGCAATCGGATTCAAAAATGGAATGTCTGACAGATAAAGAGCGCATGAAGCGCCGGTTATGGCAATGACGTCGGGATTGTTGTCAGGATCGGCTGAGATAACACTAGCAATGACCTGGGTCTCGTTCCGGAAACCTTCGGCGAAGAGTGGACGGCAGGGACGATCGATCAGGCGGCTGGTCAGAACCTCCTTTTCGTTGGGACGACCTTCACGACGGAAGTAATTGCCGGGAATTCGCCCGGCGGCGTAGTTTGACTCACGGTACTCGACCGTCAGGGGGAAGAAATCAACACCCTCGCGCGCAGTCGGAGCGGCTACGGCCGCCACCAGCAGCATCGTGTCGCCATAACGAATGACGACCGCGCCGTCTGCTTGTTTGGCGACGCGACCGCTTTCCACAGTCAACTCTCGCTCGCCGAGCTTGATTGATTCTTTAAGATATTTCTTTTCTGGCATGTTCTGTTCTCCTAGATCCATCCACAGGTTACACAGATCCTTCAGGCGATCTGTGAAAACTGCGGATGAATTGTAATCTGGGCCGCCAACGTGAGGCGGTAGGGCTAAAAGTGCAACATAAAAAGGCGGCACGAGCCTCTTGAACCGTGAAGCTCATGCCGCCTTATTGCTCGCTCGAAGCTAGGGCCGTACACGTCTGCTTGTTTCCAGTCAATCGCCGTCACGTTCGGCACTGCAACAAGCTCTTCGATAGACGCGGGCTTTACTAAAACAGAGATTCGAAGCTCTCTCTCAATCGTTTACGTTCAAAATCTCTACCGGCGTAGACCTAAACGATTAACTACCTCATGGTAACGTTCTATATCGGTGCGCTTTAAGTAATCCAACAGGCTGCGCCGCTGCGAGACCATTTTCAGCAGGCCGCGCCGCGAATGATTGTCCTTCTTGTGGGTCTTGAAATGCTCGGTGAGATCGTTGATTCTCTTACTCAAAAGCGCGACCTGCACTTGCGGTGAACCGGTGTCTGATTCATGCGTACGGAAGTCAGAAACTATCTGCTCCTTCGTTTGTTTTGCTAACGCCACTTGCTGAAATGGTCCTCCTCGACCGCAGTAAACTCCGCTAAAAGCGGCAACCGCTAAACTTAAAAAGCGCTACAATTTAACATGCGCCGCCAATTAGTACAAATGGAACCACGGATAACACGGATAGAAATCCGGATTTACATCCGTGTTATCCGTGGTTAAGGTTCTCATTTAGGTGTACTATCCGGGCAAATGCATCAACCCAGAATCGTAATCCTCGGCGGCGGCTTTGGAGGGCTTTTTACTGCCCTCGATCTCGGCGGATCCGGAGAAGTGACGCTCGTCAGCGACGAGAATCATTTCCTTTTTACGCCCATGCTTTATGAGTACCTGAGTGGGGAGGTTGAAGCGTGGCACATCGCCCCGAGATATGACGAACTGCTTGAGAATAACGTGCGGTTCGCCCAGAGCCACGTGACCGGAATCGACCTTGCGGCGCAAACCGTGTCGCTGGCAAACAACAACGAAACCCTGAATTACGACGTTCTGGTGCTCGCCCTCGGCGGGATCACAAACTATGTCGGCGTCGAAGGCGCCCAAGAGTTCTCGTTGCCGTTTCGTAAGCTCGATCACGCAGACAATCTGCGCCGGCGGATGGTGCAGGCACTCGATCGCGTCCCTCCTGATTTTGCGCCCCAGGACGTGCGCCGGGAAGTGACGTTTGCGGTGGTGGGCGCGGGCGCGAGCGGTTGTGAGCTCTCAACCAAAATGGCTGACTTGCTGACCGATGCCTTCAAACGCCGCGCGCTTCAGGGCGAGCCGCGAGTGCTCGTCATCGAAATGAGCGACCGGGTTGTGCCCGGCATGGGCGAACAGATTCGTGAATTCGTGGACGACGCGTTGCACAAATCGCGGGTTGAAGTGCACACGAAGACGCGGGTAGTGAAAGTTACGCCGGACGAGCTCACCTTTGAACACGAGGGCCGTCACGAGAGCCTGAAGACTGCGGGTGTCGTTTGGACCGGCGGCGTAAGAATGAATCCGCTTATTGAACAGCTCGACGTTGAGAAGAACCGCCGCGGACTGCTCGTCGTCAAACCAACTTTACAGTTGTCACAACACCTCAACATCTTTGCGCTCGGGGACATTGCCTTCTTTCCTGACGCCACGCCATCGCTGGCCGGCACGGCTCAACTGGCTTTTCAGCAAGCCAGCCTCGCAGCGCGGAACATCAAGGCATTCAACTCCGGAAAAGAACTTCACACAAAGCATTTCGAGGAGCTCGGCGAAGCAATCAGCCTCGGGACGGAACGAGCGGCAGTGCTGACGGGCGGGAAGGCCTTCGGCGGAGCCCTCGCACGCCAGGCGCGATTTGCTTTGTACACGTCTCGACTACCCACCTGGCATCATCGACTGCGCGTCGGCGCGAGCTGGTTTTTTGAAGGCACCACGCCTCAGCCACTCTTGCCGCTCGGCGTCCAGCGATAAAACGGCCACAGATTTCCACGAATAAACACGGATCTGCATTCTGATCGGTGTTAATTTGTGAAAATCTGTGGCTATTACTACGTCAATGATACTACTGCGACAACTATTGATCTTGAGCGTGCTGGCGTGCTTGTTCGCGAGTTGCACGACGGCGCCGACCAATACAAACACCGCGACCGTCCAGCCAACGGCTTCTCCCTCCGCGTCGCCGTCGCCTTCGCCTGTCGAATCGAAGACCGCCTCGGTCGGTGTGACCCTGCCGCTGCTCGATGCATTGTTAACGGATGAAAAATTTGTCAGCCGGTTAAAAACGAACCTCAAGCTTTCTGACGCGCAGATCGATTCGCTCAAGCATGCCTCGACCGCCGAGATAACGCGGCTTCGCGAAAGCAATGCCGAGGACGTTGACGGCAATTCGGGCGACCCGCGCGCGCGGACCGAAGAACAGTTGCGCTCGATTCTCGGTGAACAGAAAGCAAGAGAACTGGCTTCACTCGCAAACGAGTATTGGTCCAAAGGTGATCAGGCCGATGCCTCAGGCGATAAGGGCCCGCAAATGTTGCCCGGACCAAACGCGGTGCCCAGCGACACGCGCGTGGTCGTCAACATTCCGGCGTTTCGGATGGATCTTTTTCAGGATGGCTCGCTGGTCAAGTCGTACAAAGTCGGCATCGGCTATCCGGAGTTTCCCCTCCCGCAGGGTTTGCGCAAGGCGCAAACGATTATTTTCAATCCGACGTGGACGCCTCCTGATTCGCCTTGGGTAGCAACTATGAAGAATGTAACTCCGGGCGAGAAGATCGGCGCCGGCGAGAAAGATAATCCGCTTGGGCCAATCAAGATACCGATCGGCCTGCCTTCGCTGATTCATGGCGGCAAGTCACCGTCAAGAATCGGAAAGTTTGCTTCGCATGGCTGCGTCGGATTGACCAACGCTCAGATAAAAGATTTCGCTGTGCTGCTGAGCAAGGCTTCCAACACCGAGCTTTCGGATCAGACGATGGCGTCGTATTTACAGGAGAAAGATCAGACGAAGACTGTGAAACTGAGCAACGTGGTACCGGTGGAGTTGCGCTACGAGACGATCGTGCTGGAAGACGGAAAGCTGCACATCTACAAGGATGTTTACGCGCAGGACACGAATACGGAAGAGAACCTGAGAAAAGTTTTGGAGGCGCAGGGAGTAAAGTTCGACGATCTCTCGGAGCAACAACGAACTGAAGCGCTCAATGCATTGAATGCGATGTCAGCCAATCCGCAAAAGGCGCCTTCAGCTTCGCCATCGCCCGAAGCCTCGCCTGAGAAGAAGACCGCTGCGAAGAAGAAACCAGCGAAGAACCAGAATGAGATCGTGATCGATCTGGGTGGACTAACTCAGAAAGGATATCCGGCGCCGGTTAATCTCGACACCGGAAGTGGAAAACCAGCCGCGGGTAAACGCGGATAACACGGATTAAGAACTGAAGAAACTACAATCCGTGATATCCGCGTTCATCTGTGGCTCGACCGGAGCGCCTGCTTCGCCGTAGTAAGGGAGGCCGGCTTCGATTGCTTCAAAGTATTCCTCGATCCGATTCAACACTTCCTCGACCGAGTGCGAATGATAGATTGAGGTCCGAAACAGCGCGCCGCCCTGTAAACCGCGAGTGAACTGTCCCGCCAGTTGCTTCATACGATTGATCGCCGGAGTCTCAGGCATATCTTCACGCAGCATGTCGAAGTATTCGTGCAGGATCGCTCGTTTATCGGCGAGTGTGGGCTCAAAGATCGGACGACCATGCATCGCGTCTTCGATCTGGCGAAAGATCCACGGATTGGCCATCGCGCCGCGACCAATCAAAACACCATCACAACCAGTTTCACGAAACTTCGCAAAAGCTCCTTCAATCGTAGTGACGTCGCCACTCCCTGACACCGGCACGCTCACCACTTCCTTGATCTGCCTGACAAGATCCCAATTTGCCAGCCCGCGATAGCCCTGCTCCTTCGTGCGACCGTGCAACGCGATATGCTCAGCGCCACAGTCTTCCGCAAGCTTCGCTGTCTCAACGGCATTGATCGTGTGATCGTAAAAGCCGGCGCGAATCTTGACCGTCAGCGGTATCGTGATAACTTTCTTGATCGCTTTGAGAATCTCCGCGAGCCGGTTGTGGTCCTTGAGCAAACCCGATCCGCCCCCGTGCTTCACAACCTTTGGCGCCGGGCAGCCGCAATTCACGTCAAGAATATCCGCGCCAACTTCCTCGGCCATCTCCGCCGCCATGCTCATGCGCTCCGGCTGGCCACCAAAGATCTGGACCGCAAAAGGCCGCTCATCCTCATAGAACCGCATCTGCCGTTTCGACTTCGGATTGTTTCGCGTCAGACCTTCAACCGAAATGAACTCCGACACCGACAGACCAACGCCGCCACGCCGTTTCAACAAGCGCCGAAAAGAGACATCCGTAACACCCGCCATCGGCGAGAGGACCAGCGGCGGATTGATTTCGACATCGCGAATCTTGAAAGGCTTGATCTGCGTCATCCGCGTTTATCAGCGGCTAAACTACGGTTTTTTGCTTTTCTTATTGTCCTTCTTCTCTTCACCTTTAGCAGCGACGGGTGAAGTGATTTTCAAAAGCGGCTCGACGCTCGCGCGATAACTTTCAGTGACTTTGATGAACGCTTCGTTCCGCAAATTTTGCAAATAAGTCTCGCGCTCTTTGGGCTGGCGCTCCGTCAGCATTGCTTCACGAACACGATTGTCATTGAAAGTTGGCGTAGTTCCGGCCGGCGTCCGGGCATCGACGCGCAGTATCTGATAACCCTCGTCAGTCCGGATAGGCTCCGTTACTCCACCGGGTTTCACGTCCTTCAACGAAGCAAGCAGGTCTTCACGCAGACTGGGAACATCAAACTCGCCGACATAACCTTTGTCCTGCGGCGCCGTACGTTGGCCGTTCTTTTCACGCTCAGAGTTGGCCGCTGCAAGTGCTCCGAAATCAGCGCCGGCGCGTATCTGAGCAATCAGCTCGAGCGCTCTCGCCTTCACGCTCGCTTCATCCTTGCCCTTGGTCGTGAGATAGATCTCCGAAAGCTTGACGCTTTCCGGCGTGCGAAACTTGTCGAGATGCGTGTCGTAGTATTTCTTGACTTCGTCCGGTGAGAAACCGAGATATACCTTGCGATCAACTTCCTGTTGAAAAACCGCCTGCTTCATCATCTCTGATCGCATCGTGCGCTTCACATCTTCCGGATTGAGTCCACTCTGCTGCATGGCCTGGTAAAGCTTTTCAATCGAGTTGATGCCCTGCTGTTCGGCGATCTGCAACATGCGCCGGTTCACTTCGGCTTCGATGTCGTTCGCCAGGTCGAGTTCCTTGCCTTTTTGCAGCAACAACTTCTCGTTGATGAGTGTCGCAATCAATTCGGCTTGATGCTTCGTGACCTCGTCAGTCGCCTGCTGCTCAGTCATCCCATTCTGTTTCAAAGCCTCGACTCGATCTTTAGCCTCGCGCTTCAACATCGAAAGGGTAATGACGTCGTCGTTGACCTGCGCTATGACTTCGTCAACAACCTGCATCTCGCCTTCCTGGGCAAAGACGCTGCCGCTAAGAATTAGCAGTGCTACGAAAGCTACAAGATATTTAAATTTCACAAGCTACTCCTTAAAAACCATTCACAGGATGAAACAGGATTTTCAGGACTTACATGTAAATCATGAAAAATCCTGTAAATCCTGTAGTCTAATCGCTCGCGCGAAGCTGGAGCAACACGTCGCGAGCTACTTCCAGCACATTGTCCTGCTGATCTTCGGTCAAAACTAACCGCAAAACACCGTTGGGCGTGAAGACTGCTCCCTCATGACTCCTTACGAAATCTCCCAGTTTTTCGGGAGAAACCCGCGCCTTTTCATTGAATTTAACCGCCACTCCGTCCGGTGTCTTATCTATCGAAACGACGCCCAACTCCTCCGCCAGTCGCCGCAAACGGGCATACGCAAACAGCCTGTCAACAGATGTTGGGATACGCCCGTAACGATCCTCCGTCTCAGTCCGGATGCTTTGTAGCGTCGCCTCGTCACGCGCTGAGGAGACTCGCTTGTAAGTTCTCAGCCGCTGACCCATGTCTGAAACATATTCTTCAGGGATGGCTACATCTACGCCAAGATTGAGCGTGACGCTGGTCTCATCTTCGACTTCTTCGCCGCGCAACTCCGCAACCGTGCGCTCGAGCATTTGCGTGTAAAGATCGAAGCCGAGTGCTTCCATGTGACCCGACTGCTCGCCCCCCAGCAAATTGCCGGCGCCGCGCAACTCGAGGTCGAGGGCCGCGATACGAAACCCCGCCCCCAGGTCAGAAAACTCACGAATGGCTGCTAAACGTCTACGGGCAATGGGTGAAAGCTCCTGTTCACTCGGTATCAGCAGGTAAGCGTAAGCCCTGCGGCTCGAGCGCCCCACACGCCCGCGTAATTGATAAAGCTGAGAAAGACCGTAGTGATCGGCGCGGTTTATGATGATGGTGTTCGCGCGCGGGATGTCTATGCCGTTCTCGATGATGGTGGTCGCAACCAGAACGTCATATTTATGATCGATGAAGTCGAGCATCACTCGCTCCATCTCTTTCTCGTTCATCTGCCCGTGGCCCGTAACCAGACGAGCCTGGGGCACGAGGCGTTTGAGGAGTGCCGCAATCGTGGCGATCGTCTCGACACGATTATGTATAAAAAAGACCTGGCCGCCGCGCGAGAGTTCGAGCTCTATCGCCGATTTGATGACGGTTTCCGAAAACTGGACCACCTGAGTTTGAATCGCGAGTCGATCGCGCGGAGGCGTCTCGATGAGCGACATGTCGCGCATTCCACTTAAAGACATGTTGAGCGTGCGTGGAATCGGTGTCGCGGAAAGTGTCAACACGTCAACTTTCTTCTTTAAGTGCTTGAGCCGTTCTTTGTGCGCGACTCCGAAACGCTGCTCCTCGTCAACCACCACCAACCCCAGATCCTTGAATTGAACATCCTTTGACAAGATGCGATGCGTGCCGATGATCACGTCAACTTCACCAGTCTGAACCTTCTTCACTACTTCTTTTTGCTCCTTGGACGAGCGAAAGCGCGACAGCAATTCGACCTTCACGGGAAAGGGAGCAAAGCGCGTGCGGAACGTGTCGTAATGTTGATACGCGAGGACTGTCGTCGGCGTCAGAATCGCGGCTTGCTTTCCTTCCATCACTGACTTGAACGCAGCACGCATCGCGACTTCCGTTTTTCCGTACCCGACGTCGCCGCATAACAGGCGGTCCATCGGCACCGGCTCTTCCATGTCTTTCTTCACGTCATCAATCGCCGTTTCCTGATCCGGAGTCAGAACAAAGGCAAAGCCATCTTCAAACTCCTGTTGCCAGGGCGTGTCGGCGGCGAATGCATAACCACCGACGAGTTTTCGTTCGGCGTAAAGACGCAACAACTCGTCGGCCATGTCGCGCATGGCGCGTTTCGCTTTCGCTTTTGTTTTTTGCCAGCCGAGGCCGCCGAGTCGATCGAGTGTTGGTTGATGACCTTCAGCACTCGAATAACGCTGCACGAGGTCGAGGCGTTCTACAGGTACGTAGAGCTTTGCCTCGTCAGCGTAAAAGAGCAGCATGAACTCGCCGCTGCGTGGTCCAAGCTCGAGAGTTTGCAAGCCGCCGAACCGTGCTACCCCATGATCGATGTGGACCACGTAATCGCCCGGTTTGAGATCGCGAAAGTCAGAAAGAAAGGCAGCAGCTTTCGACTTTCGTTTACGCTTTTCAAAGCCTTGTGTTCGCTCTGCACCACTCGGCCGCCGTTCGACCGCATCGACAGCCTCGTCAAAAATGTCGGCCTCGACGTGTACGATCAAGCGAGCGTGTGGCAGTTCGAAACCGCCGCTAAGGCGCCCGACAGTGACGACGACTGGCTGCAGTCTTGCGGCATCCGAAGCCTCGCCCGTGAATGTCAAACGTGTCTGTATTTTGTACTCGCTTAGTATTTCGACAACCCTTTCGGCATTGCCGAGGCTTGGCATTACGAAGAGCGTGGTCTTCCCTTCCTCCGCGGAGCGCGTTACTTCGGCGGCAAGATCGGCGATGCGGCCGTGATAGCGCAACGTTGATTGTGATTGCCATTCAACTTCCGGCGCCGTTTCAACCGCCGGAAAGAGAAACACAGGTTGCCGCGTACGTCGCTCACGCCCGAGCTGGACCTTGGGCGCCTCGGCTTCCAACGCGAGGTTCAGATCTGTTGCCGCGGCCACACGACCCAACGTGCGAAGCTCCACTCGCTGGCGCATTGGAATAAATTCACGAAGCTCTTCGGCCGTGAGAAAGAGTTCTTCCGGGGCAAGCGCAATATCGTCGGCTTGATCGATCTCACGGAAGCGCTCTGACAAACGCTCGTAGAACTCGCTCAGATACGATTCGATTCCAGCCGGCTCATCGACAATCAACACTGCATCGCCCAGATGCTCGAAGATACTCGACGTGCAGTTCATCGAGATCGGAATCAGCCACTCCCAACCCGAAAACGCTTCGCCCTCATCGGCAAAAGCCGTGCGATCGCGCAACGAGCGTGCGAAACGCTCGTCGCTCCAACGCTCGCGCGCAGCTTCGCTCCAGAGTTGAAAATCAACTGGCGTGACGGCGTACTCATGCATTGGCGGCACTTCAACCCCGCGTAGCTGGCGCGTTGATAGTTGGTTCTCAGGATCGAACTCGCGCAACGAGTCGATCGTGTCGCCGAAGAATTCCAGTCGCACCGGCGCTTCGTGTCCGGGCGGCCAAATATCGACGATGCCGCCGCGCATGGAGAACTCGCCAACAGCGCTCACGGGATCCTCGCGCACGTACCCGGTTGCGATCAGCTTTTCCACGAGCGCTTCCGGTGAATGATCTTCATCTCGTCGCAACACAGCTCCGGCCTTGACGATTGCGGCCGGAGTAATTGTCTTGCGGGCCAGGGCTCGGGCAGTCAGTAGCACAAAGCTCGGCGATCGCTGCTGCAAGCGCCAAAGTGCGAGAGCGCGTCTTTCGAGGGTCTGCGGGTGCGGTGAGACGCCGGCGTAAGGATCTGTCTCGGAAGCCGGCAGAACGAGGATCTGATCGTCGGAATTTTTGTCTCCGGAAAGTGCGGCGTACCAGAAGCGCAGGTCACGCTCCCACGGCTCCAGGTCGCGAGTCGATTGCGAGAGGATGGCGAACGTTTTACCGCTGTCGCGCTGTAAAGCCGCCACCGCGAGCGCACGCGCGGCGCCTGACACGAGGCCGCTGATCGAGATCACACGAGCATTTGCCCGCAACTCTTCGAGCAATCTTCGATACTCACGCGTCTCTGTAATCTGTTCGATCATATTTAACCGCGGATGACACGGATAAAATACGGATTAATCCGTCTTCATCCGTGTTATCCGTGGTTTCATTCGTTCGATTAGCACTGTCGTCGAAGCACCTTCGACAAACGGCAACGAGATAACCTGGCCTCCGGCTGCTTCAACTTCTTCGCGTCCGTGAATCTGATCGAGATCGTAATCGCCACCCTTTACGAGCACGTCGGGTAAAAGTTTGGCGATCAAACTCCGGGGGGAAATGTCGTCGAAGATTGTTACGTAATCGACATATCGTATGGCGGCAATTATCTCTGCACGCTCGCTCTGATCAAAAATCGGTCGGTCGGGGCCTTTCAATTCCCGCACAGTGCGATCACTATTTATGGCGACCACGAGAGCGTCGCCCAGCGTCCGCGCCTGGGCTAGATAGCGCACGTGTCCGACGTGCAGCAGGTCGAAAACTCCGTTTGTAAAAACGAGTCGCTTGCCGGCAGCGCGCAGACGTTGGCGCTCTCCGAGCATCTGTTCCACGCTCAGAATCTTCTCGATCATCAGTTTTAAGAATCTAGCACTTATCCTGCTAATTCTGTTAATCATGTCCTATAATCAGCCCTTTATGTCCATACCGTTTATCGAAGAGAACGATCAAACCATCGCCCGGCGCGAACATCTCGAAGCGCTGCGCGGGCTCGTGGGAAATGTCTATCCAAACAAGTTCGAACGCACGCGCGTCGTTGATCCGGCGAAAGAGGACACGATCACCGCTATCGTGGAGAAGTTTCGAGAATTCGAGCCCACTGAAGAGTTGAATAAGTTTGTCGTCCGGCTTGCCGGCCGGCTCGCTTCTCCGCCGCGAGTGATGGGCAAAGCGGCGTTTGTTCATCTTTCGGATGGGATTTCTCGCCTTCAGATCTACATACGCAAGGCCGATGTGGTCGGTGTACACAACAGCGCCGCAGGTGGAGATGTGGATGGCTGGGCCTTGTTCCAATTGTTGGACCACGGCGACTTCATCGGAGTTGAAGGCTACTTGTTTGTCACCAGGACTGGAGAGCTTTCGGTCCACGTGCAGAAGATCCAGTTTCTCTCGAAAGCGCTGTTACCGCTGCCGGACAAGATGCACGGCATTCACGATCCTGAGATTCGTCAACGACAACGCTACGCAGATCTGATCGCGGGAAGTCTCAAACTGGAACAGGACGGTGCACTAACTCCGCGCGAGGTTTTTGAGAGGCGAGCTGCCGCAGTAAAAGAGATGCGGCGCATTCTCGAGGACCACGGCTATATCGAGGTCGAGACGCCGATGCTGACGCCACTCGCAACCGGCGCGGCGGCGCGCCCTTTCAAGACCCATCATAACGCGCTGGATATCGACTTGTACGCGCGCATCGCTCCGGAGTTGTACTTGAAAAGGCTTTTAGTCGGCGGCTTCGAAAAGGTTTACGAGCTCAATCGCAACTTCCGCAACGAAGGTATATCGACGCGTCACAATCCCGAGTTCACGATGCTCGAGTTTTACTGGGCCTACGCCGACGTGAACGAGATGATGGATTTTTGTGAGCAGATGTTGCGCGCGGTGGCGTTCACCGTGCTGGGCCACACGCATGCGCAGTACGGCGATTACAGCATCGACTTCGGTGAGCCTTTTCGACGCGTGGGTATGAAGGAGAGTTTGTCGGGCTTAGTTGCAGAAGACCAGATAACGAACGACAAGGTGCTCGATCTCTTTGAGCGGCATGTCGAATCCGGACTGATACAGCCGACTTTCATCACCGACTTTCCCAAGCCAATCTCGCCACTCTCGAAGGCTTCGCCGGCGAATCCGCACGTGGCTGAGCGCTTCGAGTTGTATATCGCGGGAATGGAGATCGCGAATGGGTTTTCTGAATTGAACGATCCGGTGGAGCAGTACGAGCGCTTTAAAGATCAAGTCAGCCGGCGCGAACGAGGCGATGAAGAAGCGATGCTGATGGACGAGGATTACATTCGCGCGCTTTCGTACGGCATGCCGCCGGCCGCAGGCATCGGCATCGGCATCGATCGCATAATGATGCTACTCACTAACAGGCAATCGATCCGCGACGTCATCCTGTTCCCACACCTCCGCCCGGAACGAAAGACTGATTAACCACAAAGGCACAAAGACACAAAAGAAACAAAGAGATAATTTGTGTCTTCGTGCCTTTGTGGTTTAGTTTTTTGCTTTGCTGCGCAGTTCGGCGAGACGGTCGTCAGCCCAGGCGGGTTTCTGATTTTGCGACTGCACGAGCGTCATAAATTTTTCCATCGCTTCGAGCGCGCCCTTGTAATCACCAAGCTTTTCGCGCACGCGGCTCAGGTCGAGCAGAAACTGTGCGTTGGATGGTTGATAAGTGGTCGCGGCTTGTGAGAATGCGGCTTCGGCAAGCTTTAACTCGCCTTTCATTTCATACAATCGCGCCAGATGGAAATAGCTGATTGGATAGCGAGCGCCATCGCGTTGTGCGACTTGAATCAGATTAGCGAGGGCCTCGTCGTTTCGTTTGAGGCTGAGGAGGGCAAAGCTCAGCTCGAGATTTGCGGGCGGAAAGTAACCACCCTGACGATTCAACACGCGACGAAAGTTTTCTACTGCTTCCAACATCTTTCCACGTTCTGACGCACTGCGCGCACGTTGCAGGAAATCAAAACTGGCCTGATCGAGCTCGAGCGACTTTGCAGCACTCGCGGCAGCAAGCGCGGGCGATTTCGTTACGACCTTAACGTCTGTTGCCGGCGATGCCGTTTTCGCGGGTCGAGATGAGACGACGATCCTTTCTTCCGTTCTCACGTTCGCGAGCGCCTGCGCGGCGGCATCGTGTTCGGGATCGACAGCCAGAGCCCTGCGCCACTCACGCGCAGCGAGATCGTTCTGGCCCCGCGCTGCATAAAGCCGGCCGAGATTGTAGCTCGCCTCGGCGTAGCGGAAACTCTCGAGCTTCAACGCGGATACGAAAGCATCGTAAGCCTCGTCCCACCTGCCGGCGCGAAGGAGCACGACGCCGAGGTTGTTGTACGCGCGCGAATACCTGCCCTTGCGCTGCTCGATGGCCGTCCTATAGGCTGCCATAGCTGCTTCCGATTCGCCGAGTCGCGCAAAGGAATTTCCAAGGTTGTAAAAACCGATCGGGTCGAACGAGTCAGACCTGGCGATTAGCTGTAACTCGGCGAGCGCCTCGGTCTTGTGTCCGGTGGCCGCGAGCAGATCGGCGAGTGTTAGTTGCAACTGATTTCGTTCAGCAGCGGTCGTGGCTGCTTTTATTTGATCTCGCAGGCTGGCAACGGGATCAGGGGTGTTGTCGATGTCGCCTGCGGCGGTGCGGCGCACGCTTGTGCCAGTCGCTGTCGTTTGTGTTTGTCCAAAGACACTAAAGCTTAGGGTCGAGATGAGAATTAGTAGGGAGACTGTTCTGTTCATGAGTTTAGAGCTTTCTTTCACGCAAAGAGCAAAGGCGCGTGAACTTACTGATTGAGATAAGCAACGATCGTCCCGCCAAAACCTACAGCCCAGCCGCGATTTCTATCGGTGAAGAACACGCGTTCCAATGGGTGCTCGGTGCCACTGCGCTCGGCGGTCCAATGCTCCCCGCCGTCATGGGTGTGAATAATCGTTCCTTCGGCGCCCACGGCCCAACCTTCGCGCGCATCGACAAACTTCACGTCAAACAGATCGACAGCAACTGTTGATTCCTGTCGCTGCCACGTGCGACCGCCGTTTACCGTGCGATAGACGCTGCCGCCACTGCCGACGGCCCAACCATTGCGATTGTCAACAAACGAAGTAGCGGTGAAGCGGACTGATTTTTCAACTTGCGGCAATGTCGATTGATACCACGTATCACCGCCGTCAGAAGTCTGTATGATCGTCGCGCCGGCTCCGACCAGCCAACCGCGATCTTCATCGACAAACATTCCGCCAAGTAACAAGCGGCGCGTAGGCGATCGCAGTTTGACCCAGGTATCGCCGGCATCATGGGTGGTGTAGATCGAACCGGCCTCGCCGAATGTCCAACCACGTCCATTGCGGCTGAACACGGCACGAACGAGAATGGCATCGACGTCAAATCCCTTGATCTCGATTCGCTTCCAGGTCTCACCGCCATCGGTGGTCTTCATTAGATAGGCTCTTGGATCCTCGTTGGTTTTGAGCTGGTAAGCATTCACCTCGCAGACCATCCAGCCGTTCTTTTCGTCGATGAAGAAGATGTCGCGCACGACGTCTTCAGTGGATGCGGTGCGCTGCTGCCAGGTATTTCCGCCGTCGAGAGTGCGGAGCAGAGTGCCCTTGCTGCCCACTGCAAAGCCGCGGTTTTGATCGAGAAAGAAGACTGAATGGAGCCACGCCATCGTTCCCGCCTGCTGGCGCGCCCAGGTGCCGGCCTGCGCGGCGGCCGGAAACGCCAGAAGCAAGAGAAGCAGCAATGAAGCAAAGGTGGTCATAATTGTAGGGGCGGCCCTCCGT
>Ga0065714_10002889_pt1 | contig 20284 bp, 16 predicted proteins | sample MisRhiReplicate2_FD_59101 | JGI IMG/M metagenome (GOLD analysis project Ga0065714, IMG submission 59101) | Miscanthus rhizosphere microbial communities from Kellogg Biological Station, MSU, sample Rhizosphere Soil Replicate 2: eDNA_1 v2... | ecosystem: Host-associated > Plants > Roots >...
TTTAAGTTGTAAGAAGTTTTTCTAGCTGAAATTTTCTATAGCTAATTCTAAGGACGTCAAATTCAGTTATTTCATAACTTTATTTAACTCATATATTTTCGGGCCACTTTTTCAGTGCCCTCGGGATATCCGATGGCTTTTTTTAATAACTATATGCTAATATTAAAGCGTAGCCATATCAATTACAAATCTGTAACGTACATCACCTTTAAGCATTCTTGCATACGATGCAGTTATATCCTTAATGTCGATAACTTCAATATCTGAAACGATGTTATGTTCCGCACAAAAATCAAGCATTTCCTGGGTTTCAGCGATGCCGCCAATACCAGAGCCTGCAATGCTTTTACGACCGCCCAAAAGCGAAAAAGGATGAATTGCATAAGGCTGAGATGGAACACCCACACAAATTTGCGTACCACTTGTTCTTAGCAATGACAAATACATATCCATGTCGTGCTCTGCAGATACAGTATCAAGGATAAAGTCGAATGAGCCTCTTACAGCATCAATCTGAGCAGGATCAGAAGTGACAACAAAATGATGTGCACCTAAAGCTTTAGCCGCTTCTTCCTTAGAAGCTGATGTACTTAATACAGTTACTTCTGCACCAAAAGCTACACCAAACTTAACGCCCATGTGGCCTAAACCACCAAGACCTAAAACTGCTAATTTATGCCCTTTACCAACTTTCCAGTGGCGCAAGGGCGAATAAGTGGTAATACCCGCACAAAGCAATGGAGCCGTAGCAGCTAGTGGCAATTTATCAGAAATATGAAGTACAAATTCTTCACGAACGACAATGTTGTTTGAATAGCCTCCGTAAGTTGGTACACCATCCCTACCCTTATTGTTATAGGTTTGGGTACTACCTTCAAGGCAATATTGCTCTAGTCCTTCCTGGCAGTTTTCACAAGCCTGACAAGAATCGACCATGCATCCAACACCGGCCACATCATCTTTTTTAAACCTTTTAACATGATCGCCCACTTTAATTACCCTACCAACAATTTCGTGGCCAGGCACCATTGGGAATACCCCGGGGAACCAATCATTTTTTATTTGATGAAGATCAGAGTGACAAACTCCACAATATAATATTTCCAGTTGAACGTCATGGGGTCCTACTTCTCTACGTTCAAAATTCCAGGCTGCTAAGTCTGTTTTAGCATCTTGTGCTGCATATCCTTTGGCTTGTATCATAGTTAATTTATTTTATTGAAAAATGATTAGTGTAACATTTTAAACAACAATTCTTTCAACAGCTCACCATCAGTAGTATTACCTGTGCTGTCTACCCCTTTACTCTTTAAATCGTACTCCCTTAATAAGCTAATGACATCAAAGGTTTTGTTTAAGCTATAACTACGGGCAGCGGCTTCATAATCTTTAACGAAATAAGGGTTTACGCCCAGTTCTTTAGCTGCATCACCTTTATTCTGTAAGTAATGGTATTTTAAGATCTTTGAGAAATAAGAATTCAGATTGGCCATAACCATAACCATTGGATTGGCCTTTGGGTTATCGGCAAAGTAATTAATGATCTGATTACATTTTAAAACATTCTTTACCGCCAGGGCCTTCTGCAATTCAAAAACATTGTATTCCTTACTAATACCTATGTTTTTTTGAACAAGATCAGTATCAATTGTGGTTTCTCTGGTAATATTTAAAAGCAGTTTTTCGATTTCATTAGCAATCTTTGAAAGATCCGTACCCAGATATTCGGCCATTAATGCCGATGCCTGTGGTGCAATTTTATACCCCTTCTCTTTTACAAGATCGTCTATCCACCCTGCTAATTTATAGTCCCTTACCAGTTCAGATTGAAATATCACACCATTCTTATCAATGGCCTTATAAATCTTCTTACGCTTATCGAAATTGGCATATTTATAGCCCAGTACCAGAATGGTGGTAGGCATCGGTTTGTCAAAGTAATTGAGCACAAACTCAGCTTCTTTACTGCTACCTTCTGTCTCCTTGGCCCACTTCAAATCCTGCGCTTCTTTTACAATGATCAACTGATAATCAGACATCATAGGATAACGCTTGGAAGCATTCATTATGGTAGCCATGTCTGTATCCTTTCCATACAACACAGTTTGATTAAATCCCCTTTCCATATCATTCAATACATTATTTTCCATATAATGGATAATCTGATCAATGTAATAGGGTTCTTCGCCGTGTAATAAATATACAGGCTTAAACTTTCTGGCTTTAATGTCTTTGATTATATCTGCAGCACTCATATGATAGGTCAAACTTAGATATAATTGTTCTCTAAAACAATTATATCGATCTCTCCGATACCATCAAAAAATCATCAGATGCTAGAAGGAAAACTTAGATAAAATTTTTTGCCTATTTTTACAGAAATGTCATTTACACCTACAGCACTTAACCTGCCGGAATATCCTTTCAAGATTACACTAAAGGAGTCGCGTTATTTTATCTTTGACGAAGTAAGAAAAAAACACCTCGTACTAACTCCTGAAGAATGGGTTAGACAACATTTTATCCAGTTTCTGATACTGGAAAAGAAATTTCCCAAATCACTTATTCAAATAGAAGGTGGACTTAGCTTAAATCAGCTTCAAAAAAGAAGTGACATTGTAATATTTAATAAGCTTGGTGAAAGGATTATGGTGATTGAGTGTAAAGCCCCTTCTGTAAAAATTACTCAGGCTACATTTGATCAGGCATCAAGATACAACTCTATACATAAGGCAAAGTGGCTGGTAGTAACCAATGGATTAATGCATTGTTATGCAACTATAGACCACATAGAGGAACAGTTTGTTTTTATAAAAGACCTTCCTGAATATCAGTTTTTATAAAAATAAAGCATTCTCCAGCAGGGCGCTGAAGAATGCTCAATTAAAATTATCCTTTTAAAGCAGCAAGACTTTCCTCGATCGTATTGATCTTCGATTCAGCATCTGCCTTTTTATTACGTTCATTTTGAATGATCTCTGGTTTTGCATTTTGTACAAAACGCTCATTACTTAACTTCGCATCTACAGATTTCAAGAAGCCTTGTAAATAAGTTAGCTCTCCATTTAAGCGTTCTATTTCAGCATCAACATCGATAGCTTCATTTAAATGAATAAAGAACTCATCATTACCCACCATAAAGTTTACAGCCCCTGGAATCTTATCATTCACAAACTCAACCTGATTAATGTTGGCCAGTTTGAATACAATATTCAACCATTTTTCGAAATCTAAAGCAGAGTTTACTTTGATAGCCAAAGGAAGTGCTTCTTTAGGCGAAATCTGTTTTGTATTTCTAACGTTTCTGATCTCAGCAACCAAGCCCTTAATAACCTCTACTTCTTTAAGTAATTGTGCATCAGATTTACCAACAACAGGATAGCTTGCTACAATACAGCATTCAAGTTCGCCTTTTTCGCCGAAAAGCTCATCATGCCATAATTCTTCTGTTAAGAAAGGCATAAATGGATGTAACAATGTTAGAATCTTCTCGAAGAAACCAATAGTTACTTTTAAAGTTTCGGCATCTATAGGGTGTTGATATGCAGGCTTAACCATTTCCAGGTACCATGCACAGAAATCATCCCATACCAGTTTATAACATGCCATCAATGCCTCTGACAGGCGGTACTGCTTAAAGTTATCTTCAATCTCTGCAAGAGCCTCATTAAAGCGGTTCTCGAACCATAATATAGCTTGCTGATTAGGGTTTTCAAGATTCGCATCAACTTCCCAACCTTTAACTAACCTGAAAGCATTCCAGATTTTGTTAGCAAAATTACGGCCTTGTTCACAGTAGCTTTCGTCGAACATTAAGTCGTTACCGGCTGGCGAGCACAACAACATCCCTACCCTTACTCCATCAGCGCCATATTTTTCAATTAGCCCAATTGGGTCAGGAGAATTCCCTAGCGACTTAGACATTTTACGGCCTAATTTATCTCTTACAATACCAGTTAAGTAAACATTTGTAAAAGGCTTTTGACCTCTAAACTCATGTCCTGCCATGATCATACGAGCTACCCAGAAGAATAAAATCTCAGGAGCAGTCACAAGGTCATTGGTTGGATAGTAATAGTTAATATCTTTATTATCAGGATCTTTAAAACCATTAAATACAGATATTGGCCATAACCACGATGAGAACCAGGTATCCATTACATCCGGATCCTGAGTTACAAAAGGTGCTAACTGATGTTTAAAGCCATTGGCTTCAGTCTCAGTAAATACACCATCTATATCTTTAAGTTTTAAAAACTCATTAAGTGCTTCTTCTTTAGTTTTAGCAACAACCCAATTACCTTTATCATCATACCATGCAGGAATTTGTTGTCCCCACCATAATTGCCTGCTGATGTTCCAGTCCCTAACATTCTCCATCCAATGACGGTAAGTGTTTACGAATTTCTCAGGGATTAGCTTAACATCACCTTCCAATACATCTCTCAATGCTGGTTTGGCCATTTCATCCATTTTACAGAACCACTGCATAGATAATTTAGGCTCAATAGCTGCATTGGTACGTTCAGAGAAACCTATCTGCGACTTATAATCCTCAACTTTATCTAAATGACCAGCTTCCTCTAATAAAACAGCAATCTTTTTTCTTGCTATAAAACGGTCTTCACCTACAAGAACAACAGCAAGTTCGTTTAATGTACCGTCTTCATTTAAGATATCTATTACAGGTAATTTATGTTTAACTCCTAATTCATAATCGTTCAGATCATGAGCCGGAGTAACTTTTAAACATCCTGTTCCAAAGTCCATCGTTACATACTCATCCTGAATAACAGGTATTTCACGATTGATTAATGGCACAAAAACTTTTTTACCTTTCAGGTGATGGTAGCGTTCGTCGTCAGGATTAACGCAAATGGCAGCATCTGCCATAATTGTTTCCGGGCGGGTGGTTGCAATGGTTAAGAAATCATTGGTTCCAGATACCGAATATTTTATATAGTATAACTTTTGATTTACCTCTTTACGGATAACTTCCTCATCAGAAACTGCGGTTTTACCAGCAGGATCCCAGTTTACCATACGCACACCGCGATAGATTCTTCCTTTTTTATATAAGTGAATAAAGCTATCAATTACTGCTTCCGACAAGTCGTCTTCCATAGTAAAACGAGTACGCTCCCAGTCGCAGCTTGCGCCTAATTTTTTCAACTGGTCAAGAATAATACCTCCGTATTTTTCTTTCCATTCCCATGCATACTTCAGGAATTCTTCTCTGCTAAGGTCTTTTTTGCTGATGCCTCTTTCTTTAAGCATAGCAACAACTTTAGCCTCAGTAGCAATGGAAGCATGATCTGTTCCAGGTACCCAGCAAGCATTTTTACCTTGCATACGTGCCCTGCGAATCAGTACATCCTGAATTGTATTGTTTAGCATATGTCCCATATGCAAAACACCAGTCACATTTGGAGGAGGTATTACAATAGTGTAAGGCTCACGTTCATCAGGCTCAGAATGAAAAAAGTTCTTCTCTATCCAGTAGCTATACCATTTGTCTTCGGTTGCCGCCGGGTCGTATTTTGTGGAAATGCTCATTATTTTGAAAAAGTATCAGATTTGGCTGTAAAAATAAGAATAAAAAAGACAGATGCTATTCGCTTCCTCAAAATCTTGAAGGGAAGATTTTGCATGTCAGCTCATAACACTGAATTTTTTAGGGAAAAGCAAGAGTAATAAGCCTTGACTTCATACAGGTTTACACTCCCCCCTTAAGACACTTTATATTAAAAAAGATCAATGTACTTTGAAAACCTGCAAAATCTTCCCTTCAAGATTTTGAGGACGAAAAGTATATTGATCTTTTTTAGCCTTAGTTTCTTTACTTCAAATTTTGCATAAAGTAATCAGTAACCTTTTGATACAGATGCGTTCTGTCTTTACCAATTACATTATGCTCATGACCAGGATAGATCATATAATCGACCTGAATCCCTTTGTCAACAGCTTTTTTAACAAAGTCAACAGAGTGTTGCTGTACTACAACCGGGTCTTGCAAGCCATGTATTAACATCAGCTTTCCTTTTAGTTGATCAACTTTACTACTCAAATCAGTAGCAGCATAACCTTCAGGGTTTTCCTGTGGAGTATCCATATAGCGCTCAGTGTACATCACCTCATAAAACTTCCAGTTAATTACCGGACCACCTGCAACAGCAGCTTTAAAAATACCAGGGTGAGTAACCATAAAATCAACTGTACCAAAACCTCCAAAGCTCCATCCGAATAACCCCATATTAGCAGAATCAACATAAGGTAAGCCTTTCAAGTAATCCACAGCCTTCATCATATCTTCCATTTGAACATCACCTGCCCTGCGGAACATCGATTGTTCAAAAGCCTTACCCCTGTTATCACTACCTCTTGTATCGATAGTTAATACCACATAACCACGCTCAGCCATATACCTGAACCAATAATCTCCAGCGCCGGCATTCCATGAGTTTAAAATAAGTTGCGCATGAGAACCTCCGTACCAATAAACAATAACAGGATATTTTTTTGTACTGTCGTAACCTACCGGTTTATACAGACTGGCATACAAATCATCACCACTGTTACTTTTTATAGTAAAGATGGATGAGTTTTCAGTAGCATAATCCGCTAAAGGGTTAGGCGCTTTTAATAACGTTTTTGTTTTAGCACTCGCAGTTTCTATTAGCAGAATTACCCTAGGTTGCTCTGGGCTGCTGTAGTTATCGATTACAGTATTTCCAGAAGTACTTATCTGCGCATTGTGTACAGCACGACCTTGTGTAATCCTATTTGATTTACCTGATTTTACATTAAGTACATATAAATTACGGGTAATTGGAGACTCTTCAGTAGAAACATAAAACAACCGATCGCCTTTTGCATTAAAACCTTTTACATCAAGCACCTCCCAATTACCTTTGGTCAACTGTTTTAGTACTTTTCCGTTTAAATCGTATAAATACAAATGATTCCATCCATCACGGTTACTTTGCCAGATGAACTTAGAAGGATCATTTTTAAGGAACAACATTGGCTCAAGTGGCTCTACATACTTGGCATCGTTTTCTTCAAATAATGTTTTAACGAAATCACCACTTGCTGCATCATATTGATTTAACTTCATGTGATCCTGTCCACGGTTTAACACAGCAATATATATGTACTTATCATCCGGACTCCAGGCAATNTTGGTAAGGTATTGTTCAACAGNCTCACCTGTTTTAAGGTACACCACAGCTTTAGTTTCTGCGTTGTAAACTCCTACCGTTACCTCATGACTTTTATCGCCAGCCATTGGATACTTAATATTTACATTTTTTGCTGGCCTTGTAGTCCAGTCTATAATTGGATAATCCGTAACCATACTTTGGTCCATTCTATAAAAAGCAAGAGATTTACCATTATTGCTCCAAAACGTTCCTTTTGTTATTCCGAATTCCTCACGGTGTACTGATGACGCATAGACAATATCTTTACTACCATCCTTTGTTACCTGACTCTGATCTGAACCATTAGCTACAAACAAATTGAAATTATCCAGATATGCGACATAACCAGCTTTGCTTTCTTCTACATTAGTTTTCTCCGCAATAGCTGCATCTACAATAACTTTATAAGTATTCTTGGTAGGATTAAGAGCAACCTTGCTTCCATCCACAGTTAATATCCAATCAGGCCCCTGATTAAATTGAATAAAAGGCATCACCTTTAATGTATCCTTTTGAAGTGATTTTAGTTTCTGGTTTAACTGAGCCAGTGATAAAAACTGTTGTTCGCTTTGAGTCTTAAAATTTCCGCTCATCCATACAGGCTCCGCTCCTATTCGTTTTGCATACACATAATTCTCTGTGCCATATATGAATTGAATTTGAGAAAGATTTTCTGGAGCCAAAGTAGTGCGTGCATTACTCATTGCATCCTGAATGGTCAATTGTTTATTTTGGGCTACGCCAAAAAAAGCAATCAACAACAATTGAATACATAAAATCAGTTTTTTCATCAGTACAAAGTTGTTCTAAAAGAGATGAAGCTTTCATGTGCTGCCCGATATTATTCATTCGGTTTTATAATACAGCACATGATAGTTTCATCGTATGAATAATAAGTTGGAGCCAAACTTATACAAAATATCGCAAATTACATCGCTCGCTTGATTACCTTTGATGTGCGAAAAACATCACAAATATTTTGTGACCATTCGATCTTTATTGAAAACAATAGTTTATTAATGAAAAATATCTTTATCGGTTTACTATTTGCTATGCTTTGGGCTTCTGCATCAGTAGCCACAAAATTTGGCATTTTATCATCTCCTCCATTGATTCTTGCAAACATTCGTTTTTTCCTTGCAGGCTTTGTACTACTTTCAGTTGGATATATATTTAACAAATCATATAAATTACCTACCGGCGAAGAGTGGAGACACCTTGCAATATTTGGCCTTTTAAATACAACTGTTTACCTGGGCTTGTATGTATGTGCCATGAAATACACCGCAGCAGGAATAGGTAGTCTGGCTACTTCAACAAACCCATTATTAATTGTGTTATTGTCTTCATGGTTAATCGGCCGTAAACCATCAAAAGAAGAAGCATTCAGTATAATAATAGGTATGGCAGGCATCGGAATTGCCACCTATCCATTATTAAAAGATAGCAGTACAACCATTATGGGTGTCAGTTTATTAATGCTAAGTATGGTATGCGTATCATTTGCAAGCGTATATTATGCAAGAGTAAAATGGACTTTACCCAATATTTTGATCAATGGATGGCAGGTGGCACTTGGAGGTATTTTTCTACTTCCATTCACTTTTCTCTTTAGCGATTTTTCAGCGATACAAATGGACCACAGATTAATATTTTCTTCATTATGGTTAAGTCTGGCTGTTTCTGTTGTTGGCCTCATTTGTTGGTTCTACTTATTAAAAATAGATACTGTAAAGGCATCACTATGGCTATTCCTATGTCCGCTTTTCGGTTTCTTTTACGCATGGTGGCTAATGAACGAGCCTATTACCATGTATACAGTCGTTGGAACTTTGCTCGTTGTTTTCGGACTATATCTTGGTCAACGAAAAAAACTAGGCCAAAACATTAAGAAGCAGTAAGCAGTCCATACCTCACCAAACAATAGAACATATTTTACAACCCTCACACAATAAAATATGTTAAAATATGTTAAATAGGTATAACTGACTTAGTCATGAAAACGATAAAACTATTTTCTTTTACTGGTTCCTTACTTAGGCGGTTCAGCTTAACTAGAATCTACTACTGGTTTAACAAGTAATATTTTTAATAGACAAAATACTTGTTTCGTAGTATTTATTACATTTACCACATTGATGTAATTATAAACACCACATGTAGCGGGAATTCTCTTGCATAGGTAAAGTGTTATAAAATCCGTTGACTAACTTTATGAATATTTCAAAACTGACCAGGCATATTGCTGCCTTAGGAATTCTTGCTAGTGGCTATACAGCTAGCGCCCAATCTCCTGCAAAATTTATCGACCCTGCCAATATGGATCTCAGTGTAAAACCTGGAGATGATTTTTACACCTATGCGAGTGGCACTTGGATTAAAAACAACCCTGTTCCGGCAAAAGAAACCCGTTGGGGTAGTTTCAACGAGTTGAGAGATTTTAATATCAATGCCGTAAAAGGACTTGTAGAAGATGCCGTAGCTGATAAATCTGCTCCAATCGGATCAGTAAAAAAACGTGTGGGTGACTTCTTCGCCGCTGCAATGGATAGCACTGCAATTGAAAAACTGGGTTACAGTCCGATTAAAGCAGATTTAGCAAAAATTAAACAGCTTAAATCTATTCAGGATATTTTAGACCATGCAGCATATATGCGTGTTAGCGGACTTGCCTCTCCAATGTTTGGATTTAGTGTTGGTCAGGACAGAAAAAATGTCACCAAATACGTCCCTCAGCTTAGCCAAGGCGGCACTACTCTTCCTGATCGCGATTATTATTTGAAAGATGATAGCAGAAGTTTAAAAATCCGTGAAGCATACACAACCTATATGACCACCCTTTTTAGCCTAATTGGCTACAAAAGTGCAGAGGCTCAGAAAAAAGCGGCAACTATAATGTCGATAGAGAAGAGATTAGCTGATGCTCAAATGTCACGCGTAGAAATGCGTGATCCTTATAAAACCTACAATAAGTTTACTGTTGCAGACTTTAGTAAAACTACACCATCTGTAGATTGGAGAAAGATGCTCCCTAAACTAGGAATAAATGCACAAGACACAATACTTGTTTCTGCTCCTAAATTCTTTGTGGCCTTTGACGAAATATTGAAGNNAATACCATTAAAAGANTGGAAAACATATCTGGAATGGAACATCTTAAAAAATACCGCTCCTAACCTGAGNTCCCCTTTTGTTGCNGCAAACTTTACTTTTAATCAGGTACAAAGCGGGCAAAAAGTTCAAACTCCAAGATGGCAAAGAATGTCGCAATTAACAGATGGCACAATTGGAGAATTATTGGGTCAACTTTATGTAGCTAAATACTTTAAGCCTGATGCAAAATTAAGGATGACCGAGCTTATCAGTAACCTTAGAAAAGCATTCGAAATCAGGATCAAGAACCTTGATTGGATGAGTGCCCCAACAAAAGAAAAAGCACTTGCCAAACTAAATGCATTTGTTCCAAAAATTGGATATCCCGATAAATGGAAAACTTATGATGGTTTAGTTATTAGTCGTACAGCATACTTCCAAAACCTGAGAAACGCAGGTGCATGGGGCTATAAAGAAATGATAGATCAACTGGGCAAACCTGTAGATCGGACTCGTTTTGGAATGACTCCTCCAACTGTTAATGCATACTACAGTGCGACAATGAATGAAATTGTATTCCCAGCCGGTATCCTTCAATTCCCTTTCTTTGATCCAAATGCCGATGACGCCGTTAATTATGGTGGTATTGGTGCTGTAATCGGACATGAAATGTCGCATGGATTTGATGATTCAGGAAGTCAGTATGATAAAGATGGAAACCTACGTAACTGGTGGACAGATGAAGATAAAACCAAATTCGAAGCAAAAACAAAGGCTTTAGGAGAACAGTTTGATGCTTATACCGTGTTAGATACGATCCATGTAATAGGAAAACTGACCATGGGTGAAAACATTGGTGACCTTGGAGGTCTGAATGCTGCATACACTGCATTTAAATTAACTAAACAAGGTCAGTCTAATGAAAAGATTGATGGTTTTACGCCAGATCAACGTTTCTTCCTTTCGTGGGCGCAAGTTTGGAGAGGCAACATTTTACCCGAAAGTGCTGCACAACTGATTAAAACAGATCCACACTCGCCAGGTCCCTATAGAACAATTGGAGCACCGGTAAATATGGATGCATGGTATGAAGCATTCGGTGTTAAACCAGGTGATAAGTTATATAAGAAACCTGAAGACAGAATTAGAATGTGGTAAACTAAAATGATGGCGCTTTTACAAGCGCCATCATTTTAGTTTTTAACTTTATCGTATAACAAATCAGTAAGCTGATCCAACGATTTTAATATTCTGTCCATATCAGTTGGATTATTGATATCTATACCGCAAAATGGATTTCCGCTAGCCTTGGCTTGTAATACCATAAAAATTATACCTGACACTTGTAATGCTATTATAGCACGGAAATCAACATCCGATTTTTCAAAATGCGGTAGTAATAGCTTAAAAACTTCCTCACCAAACGCCTCACGTTTTAAACCTACCTCCTTCATTAGCTTATTTTTCTCACTGGTTTCCCAAATCACAATCTTTTGCATTTCCTCTTCAGTGTAAAAAAAACTAAGGTGCGTTTTTAAAATAGTCTTAACCATGGGTCTGCCACCCTCAATTTGAGATTCAGCCATAAGCTTGTCCATATCTCCCGACAAACCAATCCAATAATCTTTTGTCTTCACATAGGTTTCTATCAAATTATTTACATTGTTATCAAAGTACCTGTAAATCAACTTCTTATTAACCTCCGCTTTTTTAGCAATATTGTTAACTCCTAACGCGGTATATCCCTCATTTTTAATGATTTCACCTACCGCAGCAATCAATTTAAGCATTGTTCTTTCCTTATCTCTGATTGCTCCCGCTATACGCTTTCTTGGTTTTTGCATGGCTAAAATTAATAAAAAATTTACGTATGTCACCACTTATAAAAATTCTAGCAAGTATTTTTGAAAAAGTTTTACTGACTTAATTAACCAAAGCATAACCTCTCATTATGAATTACGTATCAGAAACTTTGCAAGCTTTAAAAGCTGTTAGCATTTCAGAATTAACTATTGGAGACTCCTTAGTTAATTTGGGCACGGTACTAGAGATTAATGAAAACGAAAACTCTTTTTCATTAGTGATAGAAAGAATGGGGCAAAGACAAGTCTGGAACTTTAGTAAAATCGAAGAAGTGGTTATAAAATCTGATTTATAAAAGACAGATAAAAAATATTAACTCAACGCTCAACAATTCAAATGACCAGGAAGTAATTTCGGGTCATTTTTATTTACAGGAATCTGCTAATTAACCCCTTACAGCCCCATTTCTTATTTTTTTTCATCTCTGCTGTAACCTTTTACACCATTTGAGCATCTTATAAATAACTAAATAAGAATCACAAAACCATTCACATATTCGATTAATATGCTTAAAAGCGTATGTGGAAAAAGTATGCCTATTATGAAACCTTATAAATACATTCTAATCCTTGTCTTATTCGCTAGCACTCTGCTATTTACAGCTGCAAATGCGCAAACAGACAATACGACCGGCGAAATAACCGGCAAAGTTCTAGACGAGCAACAAAAAGCATTTCCTTATGCCACCATCAGCTTGTTAAATGCTAAAGACTCAATTACTGTAAAAGGAACACTCACCTCTGATAACGGGACTTACCAAATAAAAGAAATCAAACAGGGCAATTACCTAATAGCCATCTATGTGGTTGGCTACAAAAAGATTTTTAAAGGACCATACAGCATAAACTCAGAGAAAAAAACTCATGACCTGGGTAATGTTCAATTAGCAACCGATGCTAAAGAATTAAAAGGCGTTGAAATTGTTAAGCAAAAACCTCTGATAGAAAGACAAATTGATAAAACCGTAATAAATGTAGAGAACAGTGCATTGGCGGCAGGCAATACAGCTCTCGATATTTTACAGAAATCACCTGGAGTTACTGTCGATAAAGATGGAAAGATCAGTTTAAAGGGCAAACAAGGAGTAACAGTAATGCTTGATGGCAAGCCTACCTATCTGTCTTCAGAACAATTAGCCAACCTACTTCGATCTACAGAAGGAAACGCAATCCAATCGATTGAATTAATTACCAATCCTTCAGCAAAATACGATGCAGCAGGTAACTCAGGGATCATCAACATCAAATTAAAAAAGAACCGAAATTATGGCACCAATGGGTCTGTACTTGGAGGTGCAGGCTACGGCAGATACTATAAAGCAAATGGTGGCCTAAACCTAAATCACCGCGAAAAGAAAATCAATGTCTTTGGAAATTATGATTATGGTCGTAGCAAAGGATTTGGCAATACAGATATTTCCAGGGTAAACAATACTGAAACAGATCAAACCTATTTTGATCAAACCAGCGACAATACCAGACTTAGAAACAACAGCAACTATAAAGGTGGTATAGACTACTTTATCAACGATAAGAATACCATTGGCTTTGCTTTCAATGGCTATAATGCAAACGGAAAAAACGCATCAGATGTACTTACTTTAATAGGCGATCAGCCTTCCAAAACAGATTCATCTGTAGTGGCCCAAAACCCGAATAAATATAAGTATACCGGGATGTCGTACAACCTGAACTATAAAGGAACAATAGATAGCCTTGGTCAGGAGATAACTATCGATGCCGATTATTCTGAGCACATAGGCAGACAGGATAATAATTTCAACAACAGATACCTTAATAATCAGGGACAACCATCTAAACCCGACTATATTTTCAGAAACGCTACCCCATCAACAACCAAAATATGGGCCGGAAAAACAGATTACACCTACCCTATTAATAAAGAGATGAAACTCGAATTTGGTTTAAAATCGAGCTTTGTAGAAACAGACAACAACTTCATATTTGAAAATTACGAAGACAATCAATGGCAGAACGACACAAAACGAAGTAACCAATTCCTTTACGATGAAAACATTAATGCTGCCTATGCTAACTTCAGCAAGAAATTTAAAACAACATCAGTACAGTTAGGCTTAAGAGCTGAACAAACTAATTCAAAAGGAAATTCACTTACAGAGCAAAAAGTAGTAAACAGGCATTATATCAATCTTTTCCCAAGCGTATTTATCAATCAGGAATTATCAAAAGATCATGATATGGGAATTTCTTACAGCAGAAGAATTGACCGTCCAGATTATGGTTCATTAAATCCATTCATTTATTATCTGGACTTATATACCTATAGATTTGGTAATCCATTCCTAAAACCTCAGTACACCAATGCCTTTGAACTATCTTATTCCTACAAAAAAACCTTAAATGTAACCTTTGGATACAGTCATACCAGTGATGTAATTTCTGATGTGCTGTTAACAGACACGGCTAAGAAAACAATCTTCATATCCAATCAGAATCTTGCAACACAGGATGCATTCAACCTGAACATTAGTTACCCAATACAAATAACCAAGTGGTGGAGCAGCACTAATACCTTTACCGGTTTCTACAATAATTTTAAAACACCAGACATTTTAGGCAAGCCATTTCAAAGTGGAAAAGCTGCATTTAACTTCAATACAACACAAACCATTACCCTAAACCCAACACTGAATGTAGAGTGGTCTGGCTATTACCAGTCCAAACAGGTTTATGGAACCATATTCATAGATCCTCAGTATTCTATTGATTTCGGTATCAGTAAATCATTACTGGATAAAAAATTAAATATAAAACTCGCAGCAAATGACCTGTTTAATATGCAAAGAGCAAAGATTACAAGTGCGCTCCCATCACAAAACTACACAGTTAAAGAAAAATGGGAAAGTCAGGTATTCCGCTTGACCTGCACTTATCGCTTCGGAAGTAGCGACATTAAAGCAGCCCGACAACGTTCAGGCAGTTCTGAATCGGAAGGCCGAAGAGTTAAATCAGGCAAATAGCCACTAATTATACTTCTCCTGAACCTTTTTGCTGAGTTTTCTTAACACAAAGGTTCGGGATTCTGCTACCCTACTTTTCAATTCAAGCTCGGGCAATACCTCAAGGCTTTCTAAAGATATCCATTGCCGCTTTGCCATATGATAAGCTTGCTGCACCCCCGGTTTGGCTACCAGCATATCAAACTCATCAGGATCACATTTAATAGACAACCTGCCTTCCTCAAGAGACATAATCACATAGATCTTTTCCTCTATCATAAAGCAGAGGTGATCCCACTTCATACCCTCGGTAGTGCCCTTTAGGCTCAGGCAATAATCTCTAAATGTTTCAATATCCATAACCGGTAATTAAGACCTAAAGTTAAAAACTATTTTATCTAAGTTTGCAAGGATGAATAAACTTATCCAAACCGCCGATGGTTCAAACACCCTGTACAACGAAAGTATTGGCGAAAACTATCATTCTAAACACGGCGCACTACAAGAAAGCAAACACGTATTTATTAATGCCGGCTTAAAACATGTAATAACCAGCTTTCCGGATCAAGAAATAGCCATTTTAGAAGTTGGCTTTGGTACAGGTCTTAATTTTTTAATGAGCATTGCTCATTGTACAGAGTACCATGTAGCCCTTAAATACACAGGCCTAGAGGCCTTTCCTTTAACAATTGAAGAATTAGAATCAACAGGTTACAACGCATATGTACCCGATACAATTTGGAACAGTCTGACTGCTAATTACGGAAAAGCATTACTACAAGCCGTAAACGTACAACCCGACCAGCAACTTAAAATTGTACAAACCTATCTTCATAGATTCGAGACAGAACAAAGATTTGACCTCATTTACTTTGATGCCTTTTCAGTTCAGCATCAACCGGAAATGTGGACGGACGAAATCATTGCCCACACTTGTCAGTTTTTAAAACCAGGAGGAATATTTGTTACTTATGCCATCACCGGAAAACTTAAACGTGCACTCAAGGCCGTAGGCTTTACCATAGAAAAGCTACCCGGAGCCCCAGGAAAACGAGAAATGCTAAGAGCTACCAAGACAATTGAAACCAAATAGTTATCTATAAATTACAAACAACCGACTATATTAGAAACACCACGCTGTTATTTTTGTTAAATAAGGTACTGCTCTCGCACAATCTATCCTTAATAACAGAAATTACAGCACATGAAAAAAAGAAAATTAGGACATTCCGACTTGTTTGTTTATCCGATAGCTTTTGGAGGGAACGTATTTGGCTGGACTGTGGATGAAAAAAGATCGTTCGAAATACTTGACGGTTTTACTGACGCAGGCTTTAACTTCATTGATACAGCAGATGTATATTCTGCCTGGATACCTGGAAACTCAGGTGGAGAATCAGAAACTATAGTTGGCAACTGGATGTCCCAGAAAAAGAACAGAGATAAGATTATACTTGCCACAAAAGTTGGCGCCCCAATAGGCACTGATAAAAAAGGCTTATCCAAAAAGTATATCTTTCAGGCAGTAGAAGATTCTTTAAAGAGATTAAAAACAGACTATATAGATCTTTATCAATCTCATTACGATGATCCCGACACACCAATACAGGAAACCTTAGAAGCATACCATCAACTAATAAAAGAAGGTAAGGTAAGATGGATTGGGGCTTCTAACTTGTCCCCGGAGCGATTAACTGAATCGTTGGGAATAGCAAAGAAACTCAATCTGCCTAAATACCAAACACTACAACCAGAATACAACCTGTATCAGCGCGAAGGCTACGAAAAAAACTATGAACAGATTGTACTTGATAATGGCTTAGGTACAATTAATTACTATGCTTTGGCAAGTGGATTCTTAACAGGAAAATATCGTTCAGAAGAAGACCTAAACAAAAGTCAGCGAGGGAGAGCAGTTAAAAATTACCTTAATGAAAGAGGTTTTAAAATCTTAAAGGCGCTAGATGAAGTATCAGAGCAATACAGCGCAGACCAAGCAAGCATAGCCCTAGCCTGGCTAATTGCTCGTCCGTCCATAACTGCTCCAATTGTAAGTGTAACCAGTTTAGCTCAATTGGAAGATCTCAAAAAAGCAGTATCTCTAAAACTAAATGTTGAAGACATCGCTATTCTAGATAAGGCCAGTGCCTGGAAGTAACATTAAATCTTATTCATTCTTTCAATATAACAAACGCCCTGCTAAATATTTGGCAGGGCGTTTGTTTTTAGTTAATTTCCACATGTTAAACTTTCACTAACTGGTTCAACAAATCATCTATGAGGAACATCTCACTCCCTTTTTACGCCAAACTAGCCTTAGTGCTATTTGCAATCATTTGTTTTGGCTACCTCGCAATTTTAGGACAAACACTGCTTGCACCATTACTAACCTCATTCTTATTGGCATTACTGTTACTACCTCTCTCTAATTTTCTGGAGCAAAAATGGCGCTTTAAAAGGAGTCTTGCTTCAATAGTGTCTGTTGTGCTCATGATTGCCTTTATATCAGGTATCCTGTTCTTTTTAGCCAACCAGCTTACAGATTTGTGGCAAGACTGGCCAGCACTTAAAAAACAAGGAGAAACCTCTTTTCACGACATTCAGAACTGGATATCCAATACCTTTAANATCAATNCCAAAAAGCAACTAGACTATTTAAAAGATAGTGCCAGCAGTGCTGTTTCTACCAGNGCAACAGTTTTAGGAGCAACATTACTAACCTTATCCTCNACCCTGCTTTTCCTTTCATTTCTACTCCTTTTTACCTTTTTCATCTTAAACTATCGNAAAGTACTTTTCNCCTTTTTAACCTCTGTATTTGAAGAACAACATGCAGATAAGGTTAGTGAAATCCTAAGACGCATACAGTATATCATTAAAAAATACATTACCGGCTTATTCCTGCAAATGTTAATTGTAACCCTATTAATGGTCCTAGTACTTTGGATATTGAATGTGAAATATGCAGTTCTGCTGGGCTTAATAGCAGGTATTTTTAACATCATCCCCTATATTGGTATTTTCACAGCGCTACTAATCAGCTCACTTATCACTTTTGCCACAGCAGGCGCAGCTAAAATGTTGCTTGTAGTAGTCGCCTTTGCGGGTGTCCACGCCCTTGATGGCAACGTATTAATGCCTTTGGTAGTAGGCTCAAAAGTAAAGATAAATGCCCTGTTTGCCTTTATAGGCATTGTAGTTGGCGAAATGATCTGGGGCATCTCAGGTATGTTCTTATGCATCCCTTATATGGCTATGCTAAAAATCATATTCGACCGTGTAGACTCTTTAAAACCTTGGGGAATCTTGCTTGGTGGAGAAGAAAAACCCCAGAAAAAGCGNAAGGTGTATCGCCTAACCAAAAACATTAAGCTCGAAGAACAAGAATAGCACAAATCTTAAAAANACATTAAATGCCCGAAAACAGAACTCCGCATATACTTAACACTTCCGCGACCTTACTTGGCCTCTGTTTTATAGTACTAACCTCCCTTAAGGTTGCAAAAATGAGTGATAGTACGATCATTGATGAAACTACAGCTCTTGCAATTATTCTGTTTATGATAGCATGTATCCTTTCCTTTCTATCCATGAAAAGAAGAGGGCCGGTAAACTATCGATTAGAGAGAACAGCCGACATTATATTTTTATTAGGCCTTCTTGTTCTTTTTTTAACCACAATGATGGTTACCTTTAACATCATAAAATAAAACACCCAATGCCTAATAATATACCTCCAGTTACTGCAAACGATCCAGCCTCAGCATTTCAACGATTATTAACTGTACTTGATACCTTACGTACTGAATGTCCGTGGGATAAAAAACAAACCATGGAGACGTTGAGACACTTAACCATCGAGGAAACTTATGAGCTATCCGACGCTATTCTTGAAGGAGATCTGGATGAGGTAAAAAAGGAACTGGGTGATGTAATGATGCACCTCGTTTTTTACGCACGCATTGCTTCTGAAACCAATGACTTTACCATAATTGATGTGCTTAACAGTGTGTGCGACAAACTAATCAGCAGACACCCTCATATCTATGGAGATGTTGAGGTACAGGATGAAAATGATGTAAAACGCAATTGGGAACAGCTAAAACTTAAAGAAGGCAACAAATCTGTACTATCCGGAGTACCCGCCGGCTTACCCTCTCTGGTAAAAGCCAGTCGAATTCAGGAAAAGGCAAGAGGCGTTGGTTTCGACTGGGACAACAAGGAACAAGTTTGGGAAAAAGTTGAGGAAGAATTACAGGAATTTAAAGACGAATATAATGTAGCCGACAATGCAGCTATTGATATTGAAAAAGCAGAAGCAGAATTTGGCGACCTATTATTCTCACTAATCAATTATGCCCGTTTCATTAACATCAACCCAGAAAATGCCTTAGAGAAAACCAATAAGAAATTCATCAAACGCTTCCAATACCTGGAAAGTAAGGCTAAAGAAAACGGCAAAGCCCTTAATGACATGACCCTTGCCGAGATGGATATTTATTGGAATGAAGCCAAAAGCTTAAAGTAATACCCGTATTTTACAGAAAAAAGTATATCAAACGTTTGCATTAAAACTAATGCACTGATATATTGACCTTTACAACAAACAAAAAATCCAGTTTATTTTATCCTTGGCAGAATAGCTCAATTCTTCATTAAAAAGGGTTAAATCAGCTATTCTATGCTTGAAATAGGCAAAACACCCTAATAATCAGGCACCTTAGTCCTTTCTGAAAAATCAATAATTTAACGCTAAATTAATCACTTATTAAAATTCGATAGTAGTTCTTTACAAAAAAGACAAAACAAACGTTTGCGCAACGTTTATGTTACAATTCAATAGTTCCCACCTATTTTTAGTTCTACCTTCACTCTTAATACTTTAGATCAGCTCAAGCACTAAAAATGTGGATCTGATCGCAAAAAACTAAATAACTAACCTAAAAAACTATAATGAAATTCCGTAGGGCCAACCTTATTGATCTTTTTCATTTTTACCTCAGCACAGATATCCCTATGCTTTGTTTTTTAATTACCGAAAGAACGCTCCTAAAATCAACATCATTCTTTCAGAAACTAAAACAATAAACATATAAACCAATAGATTATGAAATCTAAATTTCTACTATTTTCATTATTAATAACA
>Ga0065714_10064748_pt1 | contig 20263 bp, 10 predicted proteins | sample MisRhiReplicate2_FD_59101 | JGI IMG/M metagenome (GOLD analysis project Ga0065714, IMG submission 59101) | Miscanthus rhizosphere microbial communities from Kellogg Biological Station, MSU, sample Rhizosphere Soil Replicate 2: eDNA_1 v2... | ecosystem: Host-associated > Plants > Roots >...
TTCATTATCGTAAAAAAAATAAGCTCTCATTTCTGAGAGCTTATTCTATTATTTAGAAGTTATTAAATTATTCTTTAATAAATTTCTTTTGTACAGTACCTTTCACATCTTCTATGTCGATAACATATAATCCGTTGATCAGTCTGCTAACGTCAATTTTGTTGTTTAAGATCAATCCGCTTGAAACCAATTGTCCTGCTGCACTGTAAATTTTATAATTAGCTTTTTTGCTGATATTTTTTATATTTAAAACAGTGCTTACCGGGTTCGGATAGATTAAAATATCCGTTTGGTTTACTGCGTTTGCAACGCTTTGTTTAGAAATTCTAACTGTATAATCTTCCACTTCACCATTCGCAAAGTTGGTACAATTTACAGGAATTCCATCTTTCTGCATTGCCACTCTCATAACAACATATTTGTAATCTGTCATACTTACAAATGCATCAGCAGGAACATTGAATGTTGCACTTGCTGTAGGATTTGTGTTTGGACCGTCAGCTAAGATTCTTTCGTTAATATCGAAATAACCGTTTCTGTTGAAGTCAATCCAAACTGCTACTCCTGCATTTGCACCGTTAGTTAACGTCTTATCAATTGTAATCTGGTTACCTGCTGATCCCTGAATCATTTCAATAAACTTCAAAGGATTTCCTGTAAAGTCTGAATAATTTGAAGCAGGAGTTGTGTTGATCATTTCCGGTTTACCCGTTGGCTTCGCAGTTACTTTCGAAATATATTCTGTTGCAGAATTTGCTGACGTCATAGGACAATAAACAACTGTTGGTGTTGTGAAATAATAAGGAGGAGTAAAGTTACCCGGTGTACCCGAACAAACGTTTGCAACCTGCATCTCATATTTCGTTAATTCCAACAATCCTGTAATTGTGTATGTATTTGTATTGACAGTCACAGTCGTCCAGCTAGGAATACCTACTTTTCTGTATCTCAAAATATAACTACCTGTAGCTCCCGCACCAGTAAATGCAGTCCAAGTTACTTCAGCACTTGTTGGTGTCAATGTAGTGATGGTTAATCCTGGAGGAGGTATTTCACAAATCCTAACCGTAGTAAATACCTGTGGATTTGACCATGGGTTTGGAGTAGTTTCACCTACACACTGATTAGCAACTTGTACTTCATAGGTAACAAATGAGCTTAATCCTGTAAGAGTAACAGAGTTTGCAGGAGGAGCCGGAGCTGTAACAGCGATCCAAGTTCCTGTACCAACAACTCTATATCTTATCAGATATGTTGCACTAGGAACAATTGGGTTCCAGGTAACAACTGCTGATGTTGGAGTAATATTTGTAATAGTGACATTTGGAGGAGTAGGATCACATCTTGTAGTGAAAAGCTTAATTGGAGTATAAGCTCCTAAGCCACCTGTTCCACATTTTGCAGCAATTCTAACCTCATACGTAGTTGCAGGAGTTAACCCTGTAAGTTGTACAGGAGGGTTACCTGCTAAAACAGAAGCATTAATAGGAATCCATGGAGAAACAGGGTTTGTTACTGCTCTATATTCTAATACAAACGCATTATTATTCAGCGCAGATGTCCAGTTAACTGAAGCTGAATTTTGAGTAATTAAATTAACAGTTACATTCGTTGGAGCAACATTACTACAAGGTCTTAATTTAACTGCATAGTCCTCTACTTCACCATTTGCCGGATCAACACACATCACTGATCCGCTATTTCTTTTAAGAATAACTCTCATTGTTGTAGTAAGTGGTCCTGCATAGATAGCTGGTCCTGCTGCCGGAACATCGAATGTAGCCGTTACAGGAGTCGTTGTGCTTGATGCAGAGGTCATGATTTTTTCATTAGCTGCAAAAATCCCGTCTCTGTTATAATCAATATAAGCATCTACAGCATCAGAAAAGGTTGTACCAACCCAAGCCTTAGACACTGATAATTGATTTCCAAAAGATCCAACTTCTAAGTTAATCAATGTTGGTGGCGTATTGTAGCTGATGTAATTGGTCTGTAAAGAAGTATTATCCATCACAGGGAAATTCACAGGAGTAACTTTAACATTTGAAATGTAATCATTAGTACCTGTACCAACCATAGGGCAATACGTCAGCGGTGGCGTTGTGAAATTCACAGAAGAACTAAACGCTCCGGTAACACCTCCACATATTGTAGCAACTTGTACTTGATAAGTGGTCTGCTCGGTAAGACCTGGTATAGTATAAAAACTTTGTCCTGTTGGTGTTCCCGCCGGTAAGGTAAGACCAGCAACACTTGGAAGCCAAGGACCTGAAGGACTTAATCTATATCTAATAACATATGTTGCGTTGGCTGTAGGCATCCAAGATACATATGCTGTTGTTGCAGTCATATTAGTGACAGTAATATTGGTTGGAGGAGCGGTTGTACATGGCTGTAAGTCTATAAATTTAACAGCATAATCCTCTACCTCACCCCATGAGAAGTTACCACAAGGACTTGGATCGGTATTTTCTCTTATTATAACTCTCATTCTGGTATTTAAGTTTCCACCATATACAGAACCTGGTGTCGTAGGGAATCCAAATGATGCGGTAACTACTGATGTAGTGTTACTCGCTCCAGTTAAAATTCTTTCAGAAGTTTCAAAAATACCGTTTCTGTTAAAATCGATCCAAGCTGCTGCTGCTGCTGCAAACTGAGTACCCGGCCAAACTTTAGTAAGAGAGATGTTATTTCCTACCGTACCTCTAATTAGTGTTACTAATCTAGTAGGATCTGCCGTATAATCTGAATAATACGGCGCAGCCGTAGCCATCACCGAATTGCTTACCATAGCTGGTAAACCAAGAGGGGTAACAGTTACGTTAGCAATATATTCGTCAGCACTTGTAGCTGCTGCTGAACAATAAGTAATTGCAGGAGTAGTGAAATTTGTACTTGGCGAGAATGCACCGGTAACTCCACCACATATTGTAGCTACTTGTACTTCATAAGTGGTTGACTCTGCTAAACCTGGTATATTATAGATATTAACCGGAGGTGTACTAAGCGTTACCGTAGTCCACAATCCTGTACCAGTTCTGTATCTAATTACATAAGTAGCACCTGCGGTAGCCAGCCATGAAACGGTAGCAGAAGTAGGTGTAATATTTCCAACTGAAATGTTAGTAGGTGGCGCAGTAGTACAAGGCTGTAAATCAACAAATCTAACAGCATAGTCTTCTACTTCACCCCATGTGAAAGAACCACACGCAGTTGCTGAAGCAGATTCTCTTATTACAACACGCATACGAGTAGTAAGTGATCCATTATATACTCCTGCCGGAATTGTAAATCCGGGACTTACAACCGGTGAAGTTGTATTACTTGGAGAATTTAGAACCTGTTCGGTTGTTTCAAAAACTCCATTTCTATTGTAATCAATCCAAACTCCTGTACCAAAACTCCACTGAGTTCCTGGCCAAGTTTTCGTCACTGAAACCGTATTACCTGTAGAATTTTTAACAAAGGTAATTAGTCTGGTAGGATCTGTACTATAATCTGTATAGAAAGATGATCCTGAATTACTACTCATTGTGTAAGAATTGGTAGCATTTGCAGTAACATTCGTTATATAACCATCAGCAACACTTGTAGAAGTACCTGTACAATAAGATATAACAGGAGTTGTAAAAGGTACTGCAGCAGACCAAGCTCCTTGAGTACCTCCACAAATTGTAGCAACTTCTACCTCATAATTGCCAAGTTCTGTCAAACCTGGAATCGTGTATGTATTGGTAAGAGCCGGTATAGTAACAGTAGTATATGCTCCGCCAGGCAGCGATCTATATCTTACCTGATATGTTGCGTTTGCATTTGCATTCCATGACACAGTAGCAGTAGTAGATGTAAGGTTGCTTACAGTTATTCCCGTAGGAGGAGCCACTGTACAAGGTGCAGGATCAAATGCTACTAACTGTATTCTTGGTATTGTATTGTGTCTTGAAGTTGCTGTTGGAGGAGTAGCAGGATTCGGATTTGTTGAATCATTTCGGTATAACATTCCCCTATTTGTCCCTGCTGTATAACTTCCCCAACTCTGAGTACAGCTCCAGTTTGCAGAGTTTTCGTCTACCGCTACTACAAGATTACTTATTCCGTCCCAAGTAAATGGAGTTGCAAGCGGTAATTCTACCCAAGTACCATCAGTCATTGCAGGTAATGTACCTGAATAAACCTGAGATAAGTTTGCCAACGGCACCCAGCTCGTCGTCGTTGCGAAATCGTTTTGAGCAGTGTTACCAATGTAAACTACCCACTGATTATAGTTTGCCTGCGTTCCTGTAGGAATTGCAGAAACATGAAATCTGATTTTTGTAATCAGAGTACTGGTTCCGATAGCTCCAGTAACTTCTGCTGCAGTGTAAATCTGCTGAGAATAATTGTAACCCCAGCAGGAATTTATGGGAAGCTCGGTCATTGAAGCTGTACCGGTTCCAATCTGCCCAGTCTGACCTGATACATTAGGCATAAAAGCCAACATAAAGGTTAGAATTAGTAAAATTTTCTTCATCTTATTAATTATTAAAATAGATTAGAATACAAGAATTATACATATGTTAATTAATTAGTGTATTAATGTGTAATTTGAGACCTCCTCTCCCATTAAGAATATCATGTTCTGTTGCCAGAAAAGGAATTAAAAAAGTAAACGATTTTGTCATAGGCATCAATTATTTTTAGATTAACTACAAATCTAAACAATTTTTATTATTTGGTAATATATTTACTCGTTTTTTTTATAGTAACTACATCAAAAACCCAGTTATGATTATAATATAAAAATCCCCAAGTAAACTTGAGGATTTTTAGTTGTTAAAAGCAATTTATTATTTCTTGATGAATTTAGAATTGAAACTTTCTTTTCCTTTATCTTCAATAGAAATTACATATGTACCCTTAACTAAAGAGGTTACATTAATTTTCCCATCAATAATATTTCCACTATTTGCCAACTGACCTGCTGCACTGTAAATTTTATAAGTTGCTTTGTCAGAAACTTTAGTCACATTCAAAATATCACTTACCGGGTTAGGGTAAATCTGAATTCCATTATGATTAATATTCAAGTCATTAGTGCCAAGCGCACTACTTACCACAACATTATAATCTTCTACTTCGCCATAATTAAATGTTCCGCATCCAGCAAAAGCCGTGCCTAATGAACCTCCTGCATTAGCTGATCCTGCGTAATATAAAATCACTCTCATTCTTAATGGCTGATCTAAAACCGGATTACCAGGAACGGTAAATGAACCTGTAATTGGTGCTGTTGGTACTGCTACAGGATAATTCAAAACTCTTTCTGAATTTTCAAAGACTCCATTTTTATTAAAATCTATGAACACAACAGCTGTATCATAATCAGGATCTGTTACTGTAATTGATAAGTCATATGAAGTGTTTGTAGCCAAATTAGGCTGAAGAGCAACATTTGCAGTATAACTTGTGTAATTGGATGGTCCTGATGTATTTGTAAATAAAGGAACCGAATTTTTAGATAAAGTTACATTAGATATATATTCATATTGCTGCGAATTAACAGCTGAAACAGTACAATATGTTGTAGCCGATGTTGTGAAATTTGTACTTGCAGAGAATGGAGATTGGGTTCCACATACTGAAGCAACTTGCACTTCATAAACTGAACTTGCCGTCAAACTTGCAAGGTTTACCGTGTTTGTAGAAGATGTTGTTTGTTGCCATGCAGTATCAGTAGTTTTTTTATATCTAATTACATAAGATGCCGCCCCCGTTACAGGAGCCCAATTAATAGCAGCTGAATTTGAAGTAACATTAGTAATATTGATACCACTTATTGCTGCCCCACATCCTACACTTGTTGTAACATAAACAGATTTTACTGCATAAAAAACATTTCCTATTGCAGAAATTCTTAATTTAATATTTTGATTATTTAAAGAAGCAGGAAATATAAAATTTTCTGTACCATCATTTGCAGTTGAAGCAAACAACACATTCCAAGTTGTACCATTATCAGTTGTATAATCTACTTTAACATTTGTCACATTATATGGTGCGACAGAAGTATTTGCTACATCCCACAAAATTGGAGAAGACAAATTACTATATCCGTATTGAAACTGATCATTCAATTTAAACGGACCATCAGCTCCTACGTTGATTGTCTGAAGTGCAGACCGAGTCTGCTGTTCCAACGGATTGAGATTATTATCTCTTACTGTAACAGCAAAACTAGATGATCTTTCTACATTTGAAACTGATTCCCATCCATTATTTGCATTATTTAAAACACCATTTAAAACTGATGATAACTTAGGAAAATATCTTGTAGGACTTGCTGTTGGAGAAAATGATCTAAATGATGCTCCATAAGTAGTATTCCCTAAATTCGCTGCTGTAATTGGACCTCCTGTGATTGCTCCATTTACTACAGCTCCTGCATCATCAAACTCTTCCCAAGTATATGTTAATGGATCATTTTCTAAATCAGTTGCTGAAGCTGTAAGTACAAACGCAGTACCTTTCGGAATAGTGTAAGTAGGAAGCGCTGCAATTGTTGGAGGATTATTTGTAATTACCGTTTCTACATCACAAGTTTTAGCCGTTAAATTATTCTGAATCTGTACAATGCTTGCTACATGAAAATATGGATCAGAATTCATCTGCACATTTGCATTTGTAATACCTGCATATCCCATAATTGTTGATCCTGATCCCGGCTCCATATTTACTCCAGATCCCTCAATACTATGAGCAAAAGTGTGATTAGCACCCAATTGATGACCCATTTCGTGAGCTACAAAATCAATATCAAATGTATCCCCTACAGGACTTGTACTTTGAGTAAAACCAGAACCTTTCGCAGTAGTAGTTGATGTAGCAGGATTAATACATACACAACCAATACAACCGGCATTTCCGTTATTACCCGCTGCATTGAAAACATGGCCAATATCATAATTTGCATTACCAACATTAGCTGTTAATGTCTGTTGCAATTGAACATTCAAATTTCCAGTATACGGATCTGTAGCAGCATCTGTATAAATGATATTTGGAAAATTCTGAATATTTAAATGTAAAGCTAAATCCTTTTCAAATACTCCATTTACTCTTGTCATTGTTGCATTGATGGCAGCAAGTGCTAACGCAACCGTTCCACCATGGAAAGCGGTATACTCTCCAGTAGCTGAAATTGCCAATCTCATCGTTCTGTATTTTTTATCAGAACTTTTTGCGAAATCTGTAGGTTGATTGTTAAAAGATTGTCCGGCAAGCTTCAGTTGTCCCAATTGATTTACAGATATAGGATCTTCCGATGTGCTACAAGTAAAACTTTTACCATTAGGCGTTTCAGATTTTGTATGAACTCCATAAATGGTTTTGTCAGCATTTTGGGCATCAATGAATTCATATTTTCCATCTTTGATAATCATCGACTGAAAATCATTAGGAGCAACAGAAAATCTTAAAAATTTTGATGGGTCGTCAATACCCACACCAACATAAGATCCCAGATCATATTGATTAGCAAGGTCTTTGACCATTACAGGGAAACTGTATACTGCAAATCTCTCTATTTTCCCTCTTAATGTTGGTAATAAAATTTCAACAGATTTTGCATTGGGTCCCGTCTCTTGAGCATCCTTAAGCTGATTTTTAATTTTATTAAGATCTAACTTATAATGAGATTGTATCTGTGTAGGGTCAATTTGAGACCCTCTCTTTACTGTAGTGGAAGTCCATTGTCCGAAAGCAGAGACACCAATTACACTACAAAATAAAGTAGTAATGAATTTTTTCATAAAATGAATTATTATTAATTTTCAAATATACTGCTTTTAAATTACTACATATACATAAATACACTAGTAATTATGTTAAAATCACAAAATAAAAATTATAATATTTTTCAAATTATCTTATAATATGCAATCTCTTACATTATATATTGATCTATATATAGTTTGCAAGAGAAAAACAACTTATTCTTATATATTAACTATCGGACCTAATATAATTGAATATTTTTAAAACTTATACGCAATATTCCAAGAAAATCCCATTAAAAATTTAGAAGAACTCCTTCCAAAACCGGGAACGATCATAGGAACAACTTCATCCTGTTTTGATGTTACCATCAAATATCTCGGTTGCATATTAACATCGATGAAAAAATTGGATTCAAAAAGCTGAACTCTTCCACCAATTGTTCCTTCAAGCCAAAAGGATGACTGCGACGATGCTGGCAAAGAAATAGACGAACTGCTTCCACCAAAACCACGAATGGGAATGGAAAAATATTCCTGATTGTAGAACGAGCCTCCTATTTTTGCTCCTCCATAAAAACCGTTAAATTCATTTTCGCGGTCTTTTGCCAACATATAAAATGCACCAACTTTAAAGAAAGGTCCATTGGCTGTAGCATCATAACCATTTTTTTGATAAACATTTTTCTCGAATCCTGCCTCTACAATTCCGTGGATGTTGTCTTTTATTTTTGATGAAATGAAACCCTGAAATAATTGTCTGTCCGAAAAAAACGAAACACCGGTATTCAAAACATCAACTCCAACCATAAAGTTAGGTTCATATTTCCATTTTTTATTTCCGGCTTCTTTCTTTTCCTGCGCAGAAACCAGCAGTCCCAAAAGACTAAAAAACGAGGTAAAGATTAGTTTTTTCTTCATTTTGAATAAAGTTTTGTCCAGATTCTATTTTTACGACAGGATTTGTTTTTAATAATTGTCCGCTTACATTTTCGTAATTCAACTTGGCTCCACAACCCGGTGAAACGTAAATTGACTTTGTGGTGTAATTTACACGCACCTTCGCAGAATCTCCTTTTCTCTGGGTTTTCACAAATAATTCGGTGTAAGGAGAATCATCAACACGAAGCGGAATTAAGATTGAATCTGCATTTCTGCTCCATCCAAGATCGACGGTTCTCACTCCGTAATCAACATATACTTTCAAGGAATCTAATGTTGTGATCTTGTCTGCATTTTTAAACATGATTTTCATTCTCGGCGTACCTTCTCCGCTTTCACAGATATCGTCGTCTCCACCACAGGAAATCATTATAAGTGATAATATAAGAAATGACAGTAATCTTTTCATTTTTAAATTATTTTGGATCTAAAGCCTTTTCAATACGGAAAACCAAATCTTCATAATGGTATTTATTCACCAAATCTGAAGCTGGTTTTGCTGAAAGTTCTTTTTTGATTGTATTTAAATTTCCTCTTACCAAAGCAGAAACATCAGATTTGTCTGAGGATTTATTATCAACGAGTTTTATTAAAGAATCGATATAATTTCTCTGAAGATTTCTTCCGTAAATATCTGCATTTTCATTTTTAAGAATTGAAGTATTTAAATCTGCAAGCAATTCAATCACAGAATAAGTATTCGGTTCAACGGCTTCCATCTGATACATATTCTGCAAAACCATCGGACTTAAAATTCTTCCCAAAACACCATTCTGAATTTCTTCAATTGTTTTTACGGGAGTTTTCCCTGTTTTCTCAAAAATATCTTTTTTGATCAGCCATTGAGGAGTTGTGAAAATATTTTCATTTAAAAATTTCATAGCTTCTTTCTGATCTTTTTTAGCTACAACTTCATAAACTGCTCCAGATTGCTCAGCAGTTTTCGGAGTTTCCATTTGTCCGCCGATATATTTTGAGACGTGTCCCAAATATCTTCTGAACTGTGTTGTCACCTGATCGTACATCATATCAAGATTTGCGTAATCTTCGTTTGGAGTTTTCGTCCATTTTTCTAAATTATCAACAATTCTTTGCAGATTTTTGATTCCGTATGTACTTGCAATCATTGCATTATCACCCACTTGCTCACTTTGTGATCTTGGATCTAAAGGATTGGATTCTGTACCAAACCAAAGTCTTTCATTCTTAAGATTTTTAATCACCCACTGATTCAGGTATTCTTTTTCTGCATCCGGAGTTTTAAATTGATTAAATCTTTTATAGCCCCACTCAATTGCCCAATCATCGTAATCTCCGATTCTTGGGAAAATTCCGGCATCACCAATATTATCCTCCGGTTGTGCAACATAATTAAATCTTGCATAATCCATAATTGAAGGAGTATGACCGTTCTTTTCCAGCCATTTTTTATCTCTCAATTTTTCAACAGGAACCGTCGAACTTGAACCATAGTTATGTCTCAAACCTAAAGTATGTCCAACTTCATGAGAAGACACAAAACGGATCAACTCACCCATTAATTTATCTTCAAATTCAATTTTTCTCGCTCTCGGATCATTTGGCGAAGCCTGTACAAAATACCAGTTTCTCAACAGCAACATCACATTATGATACCAGTTGATATGACTTTCCAGAATTTCACCTGTTCTTGGATCTGCAATTGAAGGACCTGAAGCATTCGGAACATCTGAAGGCTTGTAAACAATCGCCGAAAATCTCGCATCTTCCAAACTCCATTCTGTATCAACTTTCGGATCCGGAACTTTTGCGACAATTGCATTTTTGAAACCGGCTTTTTCAAAAGCTTTCTGCCAATCATTTACTCCCTGTATTAAATAAGGAACCCATTTTTTCGGAGTTGCAGGATCAATGTAAAATACAATCGGTTTTGCAGGTTCTACCAATTCTCCTCTGTAATATTTTTCCAGATCCTGAGGTTTTGGCTCAAGACGCCATCTTTTAACCAAAGAAATCCTTTTTACTCCTTGAGGATCAAGATCAAAATCTGTGTATCCAACGGTAAAATATCCCACTCTTGGATCAAAATATCTCGACTGCATTTTATTTTCCGGAAGAAGAACAAATGAAGAATTGATTTCTACAGTATAATTTCCGCTGATTTTGGGAGCCGGTCTTCCCGGAATAGCCGGAGTCGCTGGTGTTCCTAAAGTTCTTGCGAAAGTTTTAGTGGTATTGATTTCAATATTTGTCGGGAAAGATTTAACAAAATTCACAAATGACATATCTTTCTGAAAAACTCCGACTCTGTAAGAATCTTTCGACCAAACAGAAAAAGAAGTCAGTTCGTTATCAGTATTTAAAACATCAGTTACTTCAATAACAGACGAGTTTTTCTTAATTCCGTAAGCTTTTACATCAAAAGATTTTATAATAGACTGCACATTGTTTCTCGTTACCGAATTGTACATATCTGAAGTAGAATCTTTTGCATAGTCAACATGGGAAATTGATCTTAAAAGAATTTTATCTTTTGGACCTTTTTCAAAAGCAATCACTTGCTGCCCGATTTGATCTCCTGCATAACCTGAAGTTCCGGAACGCATTCCCGCAGCGGCTTTCGTTAATCTTGTCACCAATAGAAATTCCTTTTTCAACATAGAATCCGGAATTTCAAAATAATATTTGTCGTCTACTTTATGAACTGTAAAAACCCCTTGATCAGAAACCGCTTTATCGGTAATGATTTCTTTAAAAGGTTTGATCGGGCTTTTCTTTTTATCGTCTTTTTTTACTTTTGCAGTATCTGTTTTTGCAGCAACAGAATCTTTAGGTTTTTCTTGCGAAAATAAGTTTTGTTGGCAGAAAACTAAAGCTGCTAATAAGAAGAATGCTTTACAGTTCTTTATCATATTCAATAATATTTTGATTTTATCTATTCAAATTTAAATAATTATTTTTTCACCAATAACGCAATATTTTCTACATGATGAGTTTGTGGGAACATATCAACAGGTAAAATTTTTACCAAAGTATAGTGATCTTTCATTAAGGCTAAATCTCTTGCCTGAGTTGCCGAATTACAGCTTACATAAACTACTTTTTCAGGGGCTAGTTTTAAAATTTGCTCCACTACTTTTTGGTGCATTCCATCTCTTGGCGGGTCGGTGATCAATACATCTGCTTTCGGATGATTTTCCATAAATTCATCATTGAAGACATTTTTCATATCCCCACAATAGAATGTCGTGTTGGTCAAACCGTTCAATTCTGCGTGTTCGATTGCTGCATCAATTGCTTCCTGCACAGATTCAATTCCGATGACGTGTTTTGCGTTTCTCGCAACATATTGTGCAATCGTTCCGGTTCCTGTATATAAATCATAAACTATTTCATCACCTTTCAAATCAGCAAATTCAAGAGTTTTTCTATATAATTCTAAAGCCTGTTTGTAATTGGTCTGAAAGAAAGATTTCGGACCAATTTTAAATTTTAGACCGTCCATTTCTTCCATTAAAAATCCTTCACCGAAATAAGTTTCTACATTCAGATCGTAAATAGAATCATTCTGTTTTGGATTGATTGCGTAAACCAAAGTTTTGATTTGTGGGAATAACTCTAGTAAATAATCAAAAAGTTTTGTACGGTTTGCTTTTTCTTCCCTGTACAACTGAAATAAAACCATCCACTCTCCTTTCGAGTTTTGTCTCATCATCAAAGTTCTCAGAAAACCTTTTTGCTCTCTAACATCGAAAAAGTCTAAGCCATTTTCAATTCCAAAATTTCTCACTGCCAAACGAATCGCATTTGAAGGATCTTCCTGCAACCAACATTCTTTCAAGTCAAGAATTTTGCTCCACATTCCCGGAATATGGAAACCAAGTGCATCTCTGCTTCCGTAGTTTTCCTCAGAACTAATCTCGTACTGAGTCAGCCATCTTGCATTGGAGAAAGAAAATTCCATCTTGTTTCTGTAGAAATACTGCTCTTCTGCTCCTAAAATCGGAACGGTTTCAAAATCATCAATTCCGCCAATTCTTTTGATATTATTGTAAACTTCTTCCTGTTTAAAGTCAAGCTGTTTTTCGTAGCTCATATTCTGCCACTTACAACCGCCACAAGTTCCGAAATGAATACATTTCGGCTCTACTCTGAATGGAGATTTCTCAACAATCTCTTTTACATCAGCCTCAAAATATTTTGATTTTGATTTTTTAACTCTTGCATTCACAACATCTCCCGGAATAGCTCCCGAAACCAAAACGGTTTTTCCTTCTTCCGTTTTTCCGATCGCAACACCTTTTGCACCTGCGGCAAACAATTTTATATTTTCAAGAATGACATCTTTCTTCTTTCTCATAACAATTTCTATCGCTACGGAGTCAACTTTCTATTTTCAGCTCCGTAAATTTTCTATTTTTTCTATAAACTGATTCACCATTCGGTTTCACATTGCAAAAATACAATAAAAAAAACCTTATCCGAAGACAAGGTTTTTTTCTATTGTATAAGTTTTATTATTTTGTCTGAGCCGGTTGCTGAGGAGCACCTTCCACTGGAGGAGCGGGCTGCATATTCATTTGTGGCATCATTTGCTGCTGAGGAGCAACTTTAGGAGCAGAAAGACCTGTTTGTTTGTCTAAAACAGTAATCAAGTCTGCATCACCTAAATTAACAAAAGACCTGCTTGCAACTTTACCGTTTTTATCTACTACGATGAAGTTTGGCAATTTGAATCCGTACACTCCGTATTTTTTAGCGATATCAGAATTAAGACCTCCTTCTGCATAAACATTAGTTCCTTGAATTCCCTTCAACATTGCATTGCTGGTTTTCGTAAATTGATCTTTGGTATCATCAAGGTTTACGAAAACGAAATTCATTTTAGATTTATAGAAATTCACCACTTCTTTCAATACAGGAACTGTACCTTCAGCAATGTAAGGATTCCAAGATGCATAAAAAACTAATACATAAGGCTTTCCTTTGTTATCACTTAATTTATAAGCTGAACCGTCTGCTTTTACTAATGAAGCTTCTGGAGCGTCATCACCGATCTTAAATCCGTTGATTGTAAACTGCATCTTTTTGATATCAGCTTTGATTCCTGCATCTTTAATATCTTCTTCGATAATTTTTTTAATCTTATCAGTCGTTTTAGCCGGAGTTTGTGGATGAATATCTGATTGCGCCATTACAAATGCCAATAGATAATCTTTCGTAATTTGAGAAACCTCTTTTTGAGACTTCAAGAAATCATTAAACAATTCTGAAGTTGTAATATCTGTTTTTCCTTTGCTTTTTGCTTCAGCAAATTTTTGGAAATCAGGGCTCATTTTTGTTAAAAGATACTGTCTGTAGAAAGGGCTTGTTTTCACCATTCCGTCATTGTTTTCTTTTAATTTGTTCTCATAATCTGTAAATACCTTTCCTGGTTTGAAAGAAGGGTTTCCAGACATTTGCTTTTTCGTCATTTCATAATTAACCATAAGATTAAGAATTGCCGTTTTAGCATCTGTTCTTTTCCACTCTACTACTTCTTTACCCGGATTGTATTTTTTTACATTCTCATCGATATTTTTATTGATATCAGCTTCAATCTTCTGCATTCCTTTTACATACTTCGCTTCGTCACCTGCCATCAATTCCTGAATATTCAACCCCTGACCGTAAGTTGAAAGAAATTTCTGACTAGCCTGGAAGAAATCATTATCATTTTTAGCATCACCTGTTACAACATATTCGTTCGGAAATGTAGCTGCACTTCCTGAGATGTTTACAGACTGACCGCCTTTAAGGAAGATTAAATTTTGTTTTCCTGCATAGTTGATGACATACATTCCATTTTTAGGAGCTTCAAAAGTTCCTGCAAAATTTCCGTCCTTATCAAGACCCATGTTAATCAATGGCAAAGTAGCCACACCTGAAGCTTCTACAAATTCTACTCTTTCTAGAGGAGCACTTCCTGCAATTTTTCCTTTTACTTCAACTTTTTTTGAACAAGACATTACAAATATTGCAATGACAAACAACAAAAGATATTTTTTCATTTTTGATTTTCTAATTAGGCAAAAATAAGTTTTTCAATAAACTTACTGCTATTTAATAATTGATTTTATGAAAGATTTAACTAAAAATTTCGCCTTCATTGAAGAAGACGAAATCTTAAATATATTTTTTTGAACAGATTATCCTCTGTCTGCCATTGCAGCCATGTACTCTCTGTTCATTCTAGCGATGTTCTCAAGAGAAATTCCTTTAGGACATTCTACTTCACAAGCTCCTGTATTTGAACAGTTACCAAAACCTTCCTCATCCATTGCTTTCACCATATTCAGAACCCTTCTCTTTGCTTCTACTCTACCCTGAGGTAAAAGTGCGTACTGAGAAACTTTAGCACCAACGAATAACATAGCTGATCCGTTTTTACAAGAAGCAACACAAGCTCCACAACCGATACAAGCTGCAGCATCCATTGCTTTGTCTGCATCTTCTTTAGGAACCGGAATTGCATTGGCGTCAAGCGTATTTCCAGAAGTGTTTACCGAGATGAATCCACCTGCAGCCATTACTCTGTCGAATGCACTTCTGTCTACAATTAAATCTTTAATAACCGGGAACGCAGCACTTCTCCAAGGTTCGATAACGATGGTTTCACCGTCTTTGAACATTCTCATGTGAAGCTGACACGTTGTAATCCCTGTATCCGGACCGTGAGCTCTACCGTTAATGTAAAGAGAACACATTCCGCAGATTCCTTCACGACAGTCGTGGTCGAAAGCGATAGGCTCTTTTCCTTCGTTGATAATGTTTTCATTCAGAATGTCTAACATCTCCAAGAATGAAGAATCTGTAGAAACATCTGATATTTTGTAGGTCTCAAACTGACCTTTAGTTTTGCTATTTTTTTGTCTCCAAATTTTTAGGGTAAGATGAAGGCCTTTTTTTGCACTCATAATTATTTATTTATAGGTTGGAGATTATTTGTAACTTCTTGCTTTAACTTCAATGTTTTCGTAGATCAAGTCTTCTTTGTGCAGAACTTCTGTTGTGATATCATCTGTTTGATATTCCCAAGCTCCAACATATTTAAAGTTAACATCATCTCTTTCTGCTTCACCTTCAGGAGTAGCATGATCTTCTCTGAAGTGCCCTCCACAAGATTCGTTTCTGTGTAATGCGTCGATAGCCATCAATTGTCCAAGTTCGATGAAGTCTGCCACTCTAAACGCTTTTTCAAGCTCAGTGTTCATCCCATCTGCATCACCAGGAACTTTCACATCGCTCCAGAATTCTTTTTTCACCTGAGCAATTTCAGCAATAGCTTCTCTTAAACCTTCAGGAGTTCTTCCCATTCCCACCTTATTCCACATAATGTGTCCTAATTTTTTGTGGAAATAATCTACTGAATGAGTTCCTTTATTATTTAAGAAGAAATCTACTTTCTCTTTAATTTCTTTTTCAGCTTGGTCAAATTCACCAGAAGTCGTAGGAATTGTTCCTGTTCTGATGTCTGCTGAAAGGTAATCTGCAATCGTGTAAGGAAGTACGAAATATCCGTCTGCCAAACCTTGCATCAAAGCAGAAGCTCCCAATCTGTTCGCCCCGTGATCTGAGAAGTTTGCTTCACCGATTACGAAACATCCAGGAATTGTAGACTGTAAGTTATAATCAACCCAAACACCACCCATTGTGTAGTGAACTGCAGGATAAATCTTCATTGGCGTTTTGTAAGGATCATCAGCTGTAATCTTTTCGTACATTACAAATAAGTTACCGTATTTCTCCTCAATCCAAGCTTTTCCTAAATCATAGATTTGCTGATCTGTAGGATTGTGAATATGTTTTTCGATAGCAGCTTCTTTGCCTTTTTTGATGATCTCCGTTGAGAAATCTAAATAAACACCTTCTTTAGTATCATTATTTTCGATTCCAAAACCGGCATCACATCTTTCTTTACCAGCTCTGGACGCAACGTCTCTAGGCACTAAGTTTCCGAATGCAGGATATCTTCTCTCTAAATAATAATCTCTATCTTCTTCTTTAATATTTTCAGGTCTCAATTTGCCTTCTCTGATCGCTACTGAATCTTCAATTTTCTTAGGAACCCAGATTCTTCCTGAGTTTCTTAATGATTCAGACATCAAAGTCAGTTTAGACTGCTGTGTTCCGTGAACCGGAATACAAGTCGGGTGAATCTGTACATAACAAGGATTTGCAAAATACGCTCCTTTCTTATGAATCTTCCAAGCTGCAGAAACGTTTGAGCCCATTGCATTGGTAGATAAGAAATATACATTTCCGTAACCTCCTGAAGCAATCACAACAGCGTGCGCAGAATGTCTTTCGATTTCACCTGTTACAAGGTTTCTTGCGATGATTCCTCTCGCTTTTCCGTCTACAATTACCAGTTCCATCATTTCATGACGGTTGTACATTTTGATCCTGCCTTTACCAATCTGACGGCTCATTGCAGAATATGCACCCAGTAACAACTGTTGACCAGTCTGTCCTTTTGCGTAGAAAGTTCTTTTTACCTGAACCCCACCAAACGAACGGTTATCTAACTGACCGCCGTAATCTCTCCCGAAAGGAACTCCCTGAGAAACACACTGGTCGATAATATTTGCAGAAACTTCAGCCAATCTGTAAACGTTTGCCTCTCTCGCTCTGTAGTCACCACCTTTTATGGTATCATAGAACAATCTGTATGTAGAGTCACCATCACCCTGATAATTTTTAGCTGCATTGATACCTCCCTGAGCCGCAATCGAGTGCGCTCTTCTTGGAGAATCCTGGTAGCAGAATGCTTTTACATTATATCCCTGCTCAGCCAAAGTAGCTGCTGCAGAACCTCCTGCCAAACCTGTACCTACAACAATAATATCAATTTTATCACGGTTGTTAGGCGCAACAAGGTTCATATGGTCTTTATGATTTTTCCATTTATCCTTAAGAGGACCTGCTGGAATTCTAGAATCTAATTTACTCATATTAGTATATTGATATTATTGAGTTACGTAATGAAAAATTGCAATAAAAATAAAACCAAGCGGAATAAGGATTGAATACCAATTTCCGAAAGCCTTGATAACCGGAGTATATTTTGGATGTCTTGCTCCAATTGACTGGAATGAAGACTGGAAACCATGAGATAAGTGCAAACCAAGCAACCCGAAAGCAACTACATACAATACCACTCTCCAAAGATCATGAAATTTGTGATGAAGCTCAGCCCAATATCTCGTTTCGTCCGGCGTGTTTGCTTCGATGTACTTGAAGTTCATTTCAGGAAACCAAAAGTCATAGAAATGCAAGGCAAGGAAAGCTAAAATAACAGCGCCGGAAATAATCATATTTCTAGACATCCAGGTAGAATTAGCAGAACCCTTATTATCAGCGTATTTTATAGGACGCGCCTTGTTGTTTCTTATTTCAAGAATGAATCCCATCACAAAATGGAATATCACAGCAAACATTAAAATAGGTTGCATCAGGAACTGAACCGCCGGATTGTAGCCCATAAAATGAGAAGCCGAATTAAAAACATCTTCACTAAAAACAGATGTCATGTTGGTAGATAAATGCATCAACAAAAAGATCAGCAAAAACATCGCTGAAAGTGCCATAGCATATTTTCTACCTATCGAAGAACTTGTTAAACCTGCCATATTGAGTTTAAATTTGATTTTCCACAAAATTAAGGAATGTCAACAAAACTAAAAAGTGAGAAATCTCACTATTAGACAGTTTGTAATCTTTCTAAATAACAATGAAAAACATAGATAAATCGGGAAAAATTTAAAAATTCAATATTATCTCAAATCATAAATTTTATTATTGAAAACAACCTTTTCAGATGAAGCCGGAAGTTTTTTAATGATAATATTTTTTACTCTACGGGATGAACTGTAAGGGCTAATAATATATCGTTGAATTTTGTTCCGATCATCAAAATTTTTAATCCAGAAGCAGACAACATTTCCTTTTTTTACCGAAAACACCACATCTTTTTTATATTGGTGAATCAGAACCTCTTCACGATTGTTTTCGAAAATTGAAAAGGAAACTCTCAAGATTAAAAATATTAAAACCACTAAAGAAAATCGAGAGCTATTTTTAAAATCATATTTAATGACGACAAATCTCAAAAGATAAATAACTACAAACAATATCCAGACTTCCCACCAATTCATTGGAATATTCTCAAAAAACAAAGAATCGAAATCAGCAAACCAATGAATAACTTTTAATAAAACATCAATAATGAAGTCATAAATCATATTAACAATGCCAAAATCTAATCCTAAAGCCATCAAACCTGTCATTACAAATGAAAAAATAATGATCATCTCCGAAAAAGGAACGATAAAAAAATTGGCAATAACTGAAATAAAAGAAAACTGATGAAAATAACACAAAACTAAAGGAAGCGTCGCCACCTGAGCCGAAATTGAAATAGAAACCGTATTGTAAATTATCTTTTTAATATAATTATCCTGTTTCGGCAGATGTTTCAGAATAGGCTGATTCAGCCAGTAAATTCCCAAAACCGCCAAAAAACTCAACTGAAACCCTACATCAAAAAACTGTTGTGTATCAATAATCAGAATTATAAACGCAGAAAGTGCCAAAGAATGCAGAAGATCAGGCTTCCGTTGTAGCAAAATGTAGATAAAATATACGGTAAGCATTAAACATGAGCGAACTACAGAACTTCCAAATCCGATAAATAATGCAAAAACCCAAATAAAAATCAGGCTCAAAACAATTACAAATTTTCTAAACCTTAATGGTGAAATTTTCATTAAAATAAAATAAAGCATTCCGAAAACAACAACAATGTGCGTTCCCGAAATTGCAAGAAAATGCACTAATCCTGACCTGTTGAAATCTTGCAAAGTTTCAGAATCAATTTCTGTACGGTCTGCCAAAACAATTCCTTTTAAAAATTCCTGACTTTTAGGCGACATTTTAGACTGATTGATCTTCTGTAAAACCTCCAATCTCTTCTAACGGATTTTCTCATCAAATGAAAGATCATTTCTTAATGCAGAACTTATTTCATCATTAATATAGCATTGATGAAAAATATTTTTCCGACGAAGATATTGAGCATAATCAAATTGAAAATCATACTTCGGAGACTCTGGTTTGCTTACCAATGCCTTACTCTTGTAATAATGCTCAAAGTCAAGCTCTTTACTATCTTTTGGAACTAATATTATAGAATTAAAATTCTCTTTTCCAACCTCAACAATTGCTTCATACTTTTTATTCTTTTCAGTAGAATTTAGTTTTTTAGAAATCTTAAAAATGATCGTTTCATTAGATTTAATAGAAATTTGCGGTTCTTGAGGAAAGTTCAAAAAATGTATACAAATTCCAAAGCAAAAAAAGAAAATCGAAAGTAAAACAGACTGTATTTTTGTTACGAAAAATGACTTAAAAAAGGTTGAGATTGTAATCAGAATACAAACCAACGCAAAAGCGAGAATAAAATTTTGCTTAAAAGAAAAATAATCCTGAAATAAAATTCCAAGGATAAAGCAGCAAACTAAAATCAGAAGTGGCTGTTTGTTCAATTT
>Ga0065714_10064749_pt1 | contig 20218 bp, 21 predicted proteins | sample MisRhiReplicate2_FD_59101 | JGI IMG/M metagenome (GOLD analysis project Ga0065714, IMG submission 59101) | Miscanthus rhizosphere microbial communities from Kellogg Biological Station, MSU, sample Rhizosphere Soil Replicate 2: eDNA_1 v2... | ecosystem: Host-associated > Plants > Roots >...
TTTAGAGACAAAAAAAATGAAGGTATCCGAATCATCACAGAGATTTCTACTTTCACAAGCATCTGAAATTCTTTGCAAACAAAAAAAACTTCTATCACCTCACGAAAAAAAACAATTTTATAATCATCTTATCACAACATTTGGTATTTTTAAGGGATTAAATAAAATAAGGATATTGTTATCATAATTAATATTCAGCAAAAAATACAAATAACAATTAAAAGGTTGCTCACACAGCTAATTAAAACTAAACATGATGAAAATACTTACAAGAGTTAAAAAAAAATTATTATCAAAACCCCTCTCAGAAAATGAGACAACCGCTTCTGTTTTAGAGAAAACAGGAAACCAAATATATACCGGCCCTTTTGCAGGCTTACTTATTCCTGACATTCTGAAACCAAGCCTGAAATTATCTGAGGTACTAGGTCTGTATGAATCGGTTCTTCATCAGAGCTTTTCTCAACTGATCAATAAAAACATCGAAAACATAATGGTAATTGGAGGTCACAAAGGCTATTATCCTGCAGGACTAAGCAATCTTCTAAGACCGAAAAATATGTATGTGTTTGAAATGGATGAACAATTTCGTCCACTTATTGATTCCTGGATTGAAATCAATAATCTAAAACCTTATATCAACTTTCCTGAAGCCACAGAAGAAATACTGCTTAACTGGCAGGAAAAAATTGACTTTTTACTAATTGATTGTGAAGGTGCGGAAGACTTCTTGTTGCAACCTCAAAAATTCCACTGGCAATCTGAAACAGATATTTTGGTAGAAATCCACCATTTTTACGACAATAAAATCTTAGGTAATTTGATATCCAGATTTAAAGACACCCACAATCTTTCAATTATCTATGATGATATTGCAGAAAACGAAAAAATTAATAATGTTTTAACGGGGCTTGCAATAAATGGTACCTACAGAGGTCACCCAACCCATCGTTGGATTTTTGATAAAAATAAAAATAAAATAATAACAGCAGGAATATTTTTATATATGTCTGTGAAAAGTAAAAAATGATTCCCAAAAAAATACACTACTGCTGGTTTGGTGGAAACCCAAAACCGGAATCTTTCTACATCTGTCTTGATTCCTGGAAAAAAAACCTTCCAGATTACGAAATCATTGAATGGAATGAATCTAATTTTGACATCAATTGTTGCGAATATGTACGTCTCGCAGCAAAAGAAAAAAAGTGGGCGTTTGTTTCAGATTATGCAAGAGCTTTGGCATTATTTGAACAAGGCGGCATTTACATGGATATTGATGTGGAAGTAAAATTTTCTTTGGATGAATTTCTCATACACCGTGCTTTTTCCGGATTTGAGATCAAAGGATCTCCATTTACAGCGCTTTGGGCAACCGAAAAAGCTCACCCGTGGCCAAAAAAAGTATTAGATTTTTATAATAAAAAAACAGATTTCAACTTGACTACAAACACAGTTTTTGTTTCTGATCTGTTGATAAAAGAATACAAGGTAGATCCCGATAAAGACGAATATCAAGAACTCGAAGATGGAATCGTCATTTATCCTTCTACCTATTTTTGCCTTGATTTACCTAAAAATTATGCAGCTCATCATTTTGTAGGAACGTGGCACGAGCGCGATACACTCAATCCGTTTAAAGATTTTGTACATGCCCATTTCAATCTTAAAAATATTGTTGAAATGAAAAATGGTAAAAAGGAGATTCATAACGTAGTCAACAATATGCAAAAATTTTCTGCAGATGAGATTCTTAACCAATTTCCTTTAAAAATGCTTTTAAAACACATTATTAAACGTTTAAAACGTTAAGTTTTATTATTTTTACAAAAACATATAGGATGAATGATAAAATTGCGATTATTTACGGAACAAGACCAGAATTCCTAAAGGTCTTTCCCATCATCAATGAGTTCAGAAAAAGAAATCAGAAGATCTGTATCGTCAATACCGGGCAACACGATTCTCTTCTTACAGAGATGGAACAAAGTTTTGATGTACAGCCTGATTATCAACTTTCTGTACAATCTTTGGCTTTTACAAATTCTAATCTTATCGCAAAACTGATTGATGAAATATCCAATTTAGTTCATCAAGAAAATATTCAAAAAATTATTGCACAAGGTGATACTTTTACCGTTTTAGCATCATCAATGGTTGCTTTTCTGGAACAAAGAAAATTTTATCATATCGAAGCAGGTCTTCGCACATCAGATATAAAACTTCCTTTCCCCGAAGAGTTCAACAGGCGTGTTGTTTCGTTAACAGCTGATGTTAATTTTTCTCCTACAGAACTGGCAAAGCAAAATCTTTTAAAGGAAAATATTTCGGAAAACAATATTTCTTTGGTTGGAAACAGTATTGTCGATATGATTCAATACGTCACAAAAAAAGAAAATATTGCCGTTGAATACAAAGATTTTGTATTTATTACCGCTCACAGAAGGGAAAACATTGGTCAGCCATTGAGAAACATTGCTCAGGCTGTCAAAGAGTTGGCTGAAGAAAATCCTGAAGCTCAATTTGAATGGGCATTACATCCCAATCCCAATACGAGAAAAATCATTATGGAAGCTTTTGAGAACGGAACTCCAAAAAATATAAATTTCACAGAACCACTCTCCTATCTTGATGCTATCAGAAAAATGGCGAAGTCTAAACTAATTATTTCAGACTCGGGAGGAATACAGGAGGAAGCACCAAGTTTGCAGAAAAGAGTATTAATTCTACGTGAAGAAACCGAAAGACCGGAAGTAATTTCTTGCAATTGTGGTATTTTGGTAGGAACAGATATTCAGAAAATTAAAAGCGGCTTTAATTTCATTTATAATAACCCTGAAGAATATATTTTCAAAAGTGAAAATAACCCCTTTGGTGACGGAAATTCTGCTGAAAAAATTGTTAAAAAAGTATTAGAATGATAGTTGGCAGAGGGCTAATCGCTTCATTATTTAAAGGGTGTGACAGAGAAAATACAATTTTCTTTGCATCTGGTGTTTCAAATTCTTTAGAAACCAGACCTGAAGAATTTAACAGAGAAGAAAATTTGATCAAACAAACAATTGCTGAAAATCAAAATAAGATTTTTGTTTATTTTTCTACCTGCAGCATTTACGATTCTTCCAAAAGCAACAGCAATTATGTACTTCATAAACTCAAAATGGAGCAGATAATTAAAAATTCGTGTGAAAAATATTTGATTCTGAGAGTCAGCAATGCCGTCGGAAAAGGGGGCAATCCCAATCTTTTGATGAATTATATTGTAAATGCCGTAAAAAACAATGAAATCATCAATGTTCATACAAAAGCAACACGCAATTTGATTGACACTGATGACATTAGAAAAATAACTTTTGATTTAATTGACAATCAGAATTTTAACAATATTATTAATCTCGCTTACATTAAAAATTATTCTATCATTGAAATCTTAGAAATTATAGAACGTTTTTACAGTAAAAGAGTTGATATTAATCTGATAAAAAGTGGCTCAGGTTATGACATTAATATTCCGGATGTTGAACATTATTTTGTGAAAAATAATTTAACAGATAAAGAATTGTACCTGTTTAGTATTCTTGAGAAATATTATTCTTTGTGACACCACAGACGAAGGAGACTTCATTCATCTATCAAATCTCCAACGGAAAAATTTGTATCCCAAAGATAACGGTAATCTGTAAAAAAGATCCTGCTTTTTCATTTTTGAAGAATAATTACCGGATAAATAATTTAGAAAACTTAAACCACCGAGTTTACTATAAGCTTTATAACTCACCTTCCAAAGCTGTTCGTTTTGCTGTGCTTTCCAATTCATTTCAAGCGTTATTGCTTTGAAGCTGACTAAATATTCAAGAATGAGTTTTTTTCGGGAGCTGTTTTTTTCTTTGAGCAAATACGTATTTATTTTTTGTGCTATGGTAATCCAGTTATCAAAATGAATTTTCTTGCGGTTATGAATCACCGATTCCTGATGGAGATAATATTTGTAAGTTTTTTTTCTTAAAAAAACGATTTTTTGCAGATACAATCCCATCTCGAAAGTATGGAGAGAATCTTGTGCGTACAAGCCTTTAGTAAAATACAAATCATTCTTACGCAGAAAATCAACCAATATCAATTTATTCCAGGAAGATACTGCAAATCCTCCATTCACAAGTTCTTCAAAAATCTTTTGATTCCCCTCCAGAATATCTGTTTTGGTATGAATAGGAAAAACATCAACAATCTCCTGTGACGGTATTTTGATCCCCTGAACTTCTCCCATTGTAATTTCAGCATCATTTTCTTCTGCCTTTTTTACCAGATTTTCAATAGCGTCAGGATAAAGCTCATCGTCACTGTCAACAAATAAAATATATTTTCCTTTCGCATTCAGAATCCCTTCATTTCTTACGACAGAAAGTCCCGAATTTTCTTTTAAATGAATGACTTTCCAGTTTGACAAGTGATATTCACTGATCATTTTTTCAGCAATAGAAATACTTTTATCGGGGGTTTGATCATTAACTAAAATGACTTCAATATTTTGATAACTCTGATCCTTAACAGACCTAAGACAGTTTTCAATAAATGCTTCACATTTAAAAATAGGAACGGAGACAGTCACCAAAGGATTCATAAGAAATATTAATGCTTAATTTCAAGCAAAAATATATAAATAAACACTAAAACTTTATCTTTGTATCAAATGATTAGAAAAAAAGATGATGAAAACTGCTCTAGGCTTTTTATTTATAAAATTAAAAAACTTTGTCAATCTGTGTATCACAGCGAAACAGCGAAATTTATTTTTCACAACAGGAAGTAATATTCATCAAAGTTTTAAAACAGGAAGTGATAACTATTTCGACCTATCACCCACAGCATTGTTTAATATTGCTGAAAATGTGACAATCAACCAATTTAACTACATCACAGTAAAATCCAATGCAAAACTGAATATTGGAAAAAACACTTACATAACCAGAGCAACAATTTCTTGTCTTGGAGAAATCAGTATTGGTGAAAATTGTATTTTAGGTGAAGGAATGAAAATTTTTGATCATAATCACCAACATACAAAAAATCCTTTTTCCGTTTCTAAAACTGAATTTAATATCGGTAAAGTAAAAATGGGTAACAATGTATGGACAGGTGCAAATGTAATTATCCTAAAAGATGTTACCATTGGTAATAATGTGATTCTGGGTGCAGGCTGCGTGATTTATAAGGATGTTCCCGACAATTCTATTATCATTAATAAGCAAGATCATCAAATAAATTACTTCTAATCAAGTTTGCACAATGAAAAAAATCAAAAACTTCTTACAATATCTATTTTATTTATATCTTAAAAAATCAAATAAAACAATAAGATCACAATTAAAAAATGTTACAGAGATTCCTATAATCATCATTAGTTATAACCAACTTGAGAGCCTTAGAAATCTTATTGATTTTTTTATCCAGAGAAACTTTTCAAATATTGTAATTATTGATAATTGCTCGACCTATGAACCCCTTTTAAAATATTTTGAGGAAATCAAAGATAAAGTACATATTGAAAGACAAGCTACCAATAAAGGATACCGTGTTTTTTTTGATTCTCCTCAACTTATAGAAAAGTATGCAAAAGGATACTATTTTTTGACAGATCCAGATATCATACCCAATTTTGACCTTCCCATTGATTTTGTTCAGAATTTTATCTCCGAGTTGGAAAAAAACTTCCATAAAATCACAAAAGTGGGTTTTGCATTAGATTTAGAAAACATACCTGATTCTTACCCAATCAAAAATAAAGTCATTGAATGGGAAAAAAAATATTGGGAAAACGAAGTGAAAGAAAATGTTTATTTGGCAGATATTGACACCACATTTGCCTTATACAAACCACAATATCCGATACATTTCAAAAGTGTTAATTTTTATAAAGCTCTAAGATTTGGAGGTAATTATACAAGCCAGCATATGGGTTGGTTTGTAGATCCGGAAAATTATACTGAAGAGCAGCGTTACTACTTTACGAAAGCCGGAAATTCCGCTTCCTGGAAATTAGATGATAAAGGAGAATTAACAGGATATAAAAAAGATTATTAATATGTTTTCTGTTATTATTCCGAATTACAATCATGCACGCTTTCTAAAAAAAAGAATTGATTCGGTACTTCAGCAGACTTTCGTAGATTTTGAAGTGATTATTTTAGATGATCATTCAACTGACGAAAGTATCGAAATTATTGATTCATACAGTGATTCAAGAATTACCCACAAAATTTATAACACTGCCAATTCCGGGAGTCCTTTTGCCCAATGGAAAAAAGGTCTGGAATTATCGAAATATAATTACATCTGGATTGCAGAAAGTGATGACTTCTGCACGGCTGATTTTTTGGAGACGGCAAATACAATCCTTAAAAAGACTCAGGACATTTCGTTGTATTACTGTGACTCTTATTTAATCGGTGAAAATGAGGAACCTTTTTTCAATACAATACAAAAATACACTCAAGAACTTGATGTTACTCTTTGGAATAACGACCACAAAATTGATGGTAAAACTTACGTAAAAAAGTATCTTTCAAAGAAAAATTTTATTTTAAATGCCAGTTCGGTTATCTTTAAAAAAGATCTTGCAAAAAATGCAATAGAGCATATTCAGGATTTTAAAACCTCTGGTGACTGGCTTTTTTATGCACATATTTTATTAAAGGGCAACGTTTATTTCCATGCGACCAAACAAAACTATTTCAGACACTTATCTCAATCTACCAGAAATTATAATACTGTGGAAAAAAGAGAAAGAAGAATTGAAGAAAAAATAAAAGCAAATCATTTTTTCCTTGAAAACTTTGAATACAGTCACCATGAAAAACAAACAGTATACATCAATTTAATTAATGAATGGATTCGGGATCATTCAATGAAAGAAATATTTAAATCATCTTTTTTCAGGATTTCTAAGTATTCTTTTTTGAATATTTCTAAAGCTCAATTGTTCTATAAAGGAATTTTCACAAAAGTCAGCAACAGATGGAAAAAATAAAGATCGCTATAGCAACCAACGGAAGATTCAAACCAATGGGTTCTTTCAGCAGAAATTATATTGAATTTCTTCCCTTCGATAAAATTGTTTTATTCGGAGGCTTTATTCCTTATTTTTATATGGGAACTTCTTTGAGGCAACAAAAATTGATAAGATATTGGTATTCTTTTATTTCATTAAAAAATCAAAGAAAACTAAATTCACTTATCAAAAACCGTTTCAAAAAAATACTGCGAAACGAAAAAATCGATTGTGTTCTTGCAGAATTCATGAATACCGGTTCTGCGATCAGAGAGGCCTGTGAAGAGCTTAACATTCCCATTGTAACGAATGTTTTGGGATATGAGGTTCACAAAAAAGAAATTGTTAAAAGCAATTGGGATGAATATGAAAAACTTGCAAAGTACAAATCATTAGTTATTCCTGTTGCAAAAAACATGATTCCAAAGCTGAAAGAATTTGGCTTTCAGGATAACCAAATTATTTTTTCTCCATTGGGTGCAAGAGATGAATTTTTCAATATTAATCCAGACTATCATTCTCAGACTTTTATAGCAATCGGTAGATTTGCAGAAATGAAATCGCCTCTTTCCACCATAAAAGCATTTCATAAAGTACTACAGAAATTTCCAAAAGCTAAACTTATTTTTGCAGGTGAAGGCGAACTTTTTGAAGAAACGAAAAATTTGGTCACAGTATTGAAAATTGAAAATTCTGTAGATTTTCCGGGCTGGATATCACAAGAACAACAGATGGAATTACTCGCAAAAAGTGCAATATTTGTACAGCATTCTATCACTACAAAAATCGGCGATGCAGAAGGAACTCCGGTAGCAATATTAGAAGCTTCTGCTGCAGGATTAGCTGTTGTTTCAACAAAACACGGCGGGATTATTGACACCGTAATTGATGGAGAAACAGGTTTTCTTGTTGACGAAAATGACTGGGAAAATATGGGTGAAAAAATGATTCACCTGCTAGAAAGCCCCTCTCTTATTCAAAATTTCGGGAAAAACGGGAAAAAATTTATCTACAAAAACTTCTCGATGAGAAAACATATCGAAGAAGTGGAAAAAGCTATTCGTAAAGCGGTAACTTTATAAATGTTCTTCCATCCAAATTCCAAGAACCAAAAGCGACCAATGCTTATAATTATAGCTCAGTTGCTTTTGAACTTGCTGAAAATCTAATTTTTTAAAGATTTTTGATGAAGATTTTTTTAGAATTTTCTCCGTAAGTTCCTCCATTTGCGGGATCTTCAGCCAATCACTGATGGGCGCTCCGAAACCTTGTTTTTTCTTATTCAGGATGTTTTCTGTAAGCAGATCTCCAAATGCCTTTCTGAGTATGATCTTTGTATTACTGCTGTCCACTTTATATTTGGCAGGAAGTGCTGCACAAAATTCAACGAGATCTTTATCCAGAAAAGGTGTTCTCAACTCAATAGAATGCATCATTGCGATTCTGTCATCTTTTACGAGATAATCTCCCGGAATGATATTGGTGAGATCCATTTTCATACAGGTATTCAGATTGTTTTTATCTAAATTAAAATTGTATTGATGCTCGTAATTTTGTTTGCTTTTTAGTAATTGAAAAACTTCTTCTTCCGAAAAATTACTGTGAACCTTTCCTTTTTGATACGCTACAATATCAGGAAATTTTGATCTGAAAATTTTATCTAAAAAGTAAAGTCTCGATTTTTCAAGTCCAAATTTTTCGCTAATGGTTGAGCATATTTTGTAAAATGGCAGAAATGAAGAATTTGCGCTCCCTTTCTCAAGAATTTCTTTTTCTTGCTGATACCATTTATAACCACCAAAAAGCTCGTCTCCTGCATTACCTGTGATCACGACGGTCATGTTTTTCGCTGCTTCTTTACATATTGTATAAGTCGCAAGAATAGCTGTATCTGCAAGCGGTTCGTCTAATTTTCGCAAAACTTCCACAAGTGTTTTAGGAATTTCTGATTTTTGCAGACTTACTTCTTTATGATCCGTACTATACTTTTTAGCAATACTTCTTGCGTCAGGCATTTCGTCCCAATCACCTTCATATTGAAATCCGAGAGTTGTCAAATTATTATTTTTCTTTGAAGAGAGCGCAACCAACGTCCCGGAGTCTAAGCCTCCACTCAAAAATGCTCCTACTTTTACATCTGCTACCAATTGTTTCTCAACAGATTGCTCTACCAATTTCTGAAATTTCTCTACAGCTTTTTCTTCCGAAATGTTAGATTCCTGATCAGGAAAATTCCAATATTGTGAAATTTCAATTTTTTCATCCTTAAAGATTAGTTGATGAGCAGGAGGTAAAACTTTAATGTTTTTATAGATACTTTGCTGACTATCCACGTACATATGCTTTAAAAAATGATGAATTGCCTCATCATTCAACTCTGCATCTACAAGACCTGTCGCAAGAATAGATTTAATTTCTGAGGCAAAAACAAATTCGCCATTTTTTCCGATAGCATAATAAAACGGTTTTTCTCCAAAACGGTCTCTCGCGCAGAAAAGCTGTTGTTTTTTTTCATCCCAGATTGCAATCGCAAACATTCCGTTAAGATGCTCTGGGAGATCTGTTCCATATTTTTGAAATAGTGATAAAATTACTTCTGTGTCTGTATTACTTTGGAAAGGATAATCAAAAAGATCCTTTTTCAAGTCGCGATAACCATAAATCTCACCGTTGAAAACGATACACTCATTTTTTGTATTGGAATACATTGGTTGATGCCCGTCTTTTGAAAGATCAACAATTGCCAGTCTTCTAAAACCTAGAAAACAGTTCTGAAAATACTCGTGGCCTTCATCGTCCGGACCTCTGTGGATGATAGAATCCGTCATATTTTTAAGAGTTTGATGGTAGAAAACTTCTTCTCGAATATTTTTCTTTACAATCCCCGTAATTCCACACATATCGTAATATTAAGGTGCAAATCTAAGATTATTTCGTTAATTTTGACCATATTTTTGATGATGAAAAAATTCTCTGTTCTTATTGCTCACTATAACAATTATCATTATTTCACAGAATGTTATGATAGTCTTCTCAAGCAGTCTTTTCAAGATTTTGAAATGATTGTCGTAGATGACTTTTCTACTGACGATTCTTTTGAAAAAATCGAAACACTGACGAAAAATGATTCAAGAGTTAAATTATATAAAAATGACCAAAATCAGGGAGTTGGTTACACAAAAAGAAGATGTATAGAATTGTCTTCAGGAGAAATTTGCGGGTTTGTAGACCCTGATGATGCATTGGCAGAAAATGCAATAGAAATCAGTATAAAAAATTACACAGAAAAAAATGTGGTGACTTATTCAAAATTTTTTCTTTGTGATCATAATTTAAAACCTTTAAAACCATTCCCACATTCCAAATCGGTAAAAAACGGAGATCAACTGTTTTTCAATATTTTTTTAGAAGCGAATCATTTTTTCACATTTAAAAAATCAGCCTACGATAAAACTTCAGGAATCAATCCGGCACTTACTTCCGCAGTAGATCAGGATCTTTATTTAAAACTATATGAAACCGGAAACTTTACATTTATAAAAGAGCCTTTATATTTTTACAGGCTGCACGAAAAAGGAGTTTCTCAGGAAAAATCCAAGAAAGGAAAACTGAATCAAAACTGGCATCAAGTCATTTTAGATACAGCCAAAAGAAGAGGTATACAGCAACTTTATGGTAAAAACATTGATCGTATTGATAATCTTCCTGAATTTATTTTCACAAAACAGAATACCATTTTTAAGAAAATACAGAGAAAACTTCAGTAATGGATATTATTATAAAATCTTTTAATCGCCCTTTTTATCTTGACAGATGCATCACATCAATCTATAAGAATGTTTCGGGTGATTTTAAAATCAAGGTTTTGGATGACGGAACTCCAGAAAAACATCTTGATAAAATTCGTAAAAAATATCCTGAAGTAGAAATACTTTTGTCTGATAATTATGAAAATAAGGTTAAAGCGATTGAAGAAAATATCGCATCCGGAAAATCTATCAATGGTTTTGAAATTCCTACAAAATTTTGGTATGAGAACGTTAAAAATTCATCAGAATATGTCATTGTAACAGAAGATGATGTTTGGTTTACACAAGCCGTAAATTTAAATGAGTTAACAAAAGATGCGCAAAAATTTGATATTCATCTTTTAAAATTGGGTTGGCTTGGTAACGAAAACGAACGAAAAGATTTGAATCTAAATTCAATTTCTAAGAATTTAGAATCTGCACAACCAAAAAATTTGCTGTTGATGAATAGAAAGCTAATGACAGCTTTCTTCCACAATCAATACAAATTTTTCACGATCCTTTATAAATTGAAATTTGTAAATAATCTTACCCATTTAAAATATTGGTCTCTCAATTCTATATTAATGGGTTTTTACAAAAAAGAATATTGGTTAGAAATCTGGAAAGACATGGATGGCAAAGTGGATGAAAAAAAACAACTCATCAACGCATCTGTTTTCTATAAAAAATACCTCAATAATCCCAACTTTATCTCAAGACTAAAAACTGAAGCAATGAAAACTACCTTCCAGTCTTCTGCCACCAATTCTTATCACGAATACGGCTTTGATTTTGATGTCAATCAATTTAATTACCTGATTAACGAAGCCTGGCTGAAAGGAGATTTTGATGCAATGCAAAATTTTCCGAAAGATTTTTCTTTAGATTATTTAAAAAATTTCGTTTCGGCAAAAATTAATATCCCAGAATTTGAACAATGGGTCGATAAGTTCCGTTCGCAATATGAAAATATGGGTTGTAAAACAGAATGAAAAAACCACAGAGAAAAATTCTGTGGTTTTTTGTTTTAATTTTTTATAACAACTCCGGCATATTTACCATCAAATTCTATAATATGCGGGTCAAGACCTTTGCTTTCACAAAAATCTTTAAAAGCTGCATTGTCACCAATATCATCACTCATAAAAATTCCGCCTTTTCTCAATTTATCCCATAATAACGTGTAAGCCCAAATTCTTCCGTCATAGGTTTTATCACTGTCATAATGTACCACATCTAAAGAATCTGCTTTTGCAAATATCTTAGGCAATGATTCTTTATCAGCAAAACGATAAAGATCCCAATTGTTTTTATATTTTTCCGGGATCACACATCCTACAAAATCTTCACTCTGATTTTGCATAATATATGGCATATCTGAACTGAAAAGCATTCCGTTTCTTTTTACTAAAGACGCTAAAGCTGCAAAAGAAGACCATCCGTAAGCAACACCGGTTTCTATTGATTTCAGGGCAGAAACATATTCATTGATGTAATAGATAACACTTAGCGAACCTGCACCACCCATTTTAATAGGAGCTTTTTCCTGAGCCTGCACTGCAGATTCATATTCCTGCGGGAAGATTTCCTGGAAAGGAACAAAAGTAATTTTTAATATTTTTTCAATAAATTCTTTTTCAGAAACTGCTAAGTTTTTACACCAAACTTCCGCTTCCTCTTTACCACGCAAAGCTGATGAACGATTAAAAAGGTTTTTCCAAATTTTTCGTCTCAATTCGGGATAAAGATCGGGACGTTTCAGGTATCCAAAAAATGTTGTTGCAATTTCAGCGACTTTACTCATACAATTATGTTTTGAAATGCAAAAATACAAAAGAATTGCTCAAACAATCTTATATTTGCTTTTTTAAGAATTATTTTTTTGAAAACCACACAAATGCATCAGAAAATAAAAGTGCTTTTCCGCCACAGATCTATGGAGATGGGAGGTGTAGAAAGGGTTCTTCTTGATCTTTTAGAAAATCTTCCGAGAGATCTTTTTGATATCACATTCTTTCTTACTCTGAATCAGGGTGAATTGAGAAGTAATATTCCGAAAGATATTAAAGTCATTACTTTTCAAAAAGGAAAAGAAGATATGAGTAATAATAAATTGCTCAGGACATTGCAGCTGGTTAAGAGAAACCTAACCCTCCTTTTTTACAGGAAAAATCCAAAATTACTCTACAAAAAAATCATTAAGGACGATTTTGATATAGAAATTGCTCCTACTTATGCAGAGTTTGAAAACATCTTATCAAGTCCTTTAAAATCAAGGAAAATCGCATGGTTTCATACCGATGTAAGCTACGATCCAAACCAGAAAAGAGTTCTTAGCCGTATAAATAATCTGAAAAAATTTGATTGGCTAATTTTCGGATCAAAACAGACAAGAGATGTAATTAAAGATCTTTACCAGATTGAATATCCCAAAAGTTCTGTGATCTACAACGCTATCAAAATCGATGAGGTGAGAAAAAAAGCTGAAGAATTTCCTGTACATTATGATTTGCACCCCGTATTTTCTTCAATGGGAAGGTTGCATAGCCGAAAAAACTATCATACCTTGATGAATATCCATAAAAGGTTATCAGATGAGGGATTCTCACATTCTATTGCTGTCATTGGAGGAGGTAGCGAAATGGAAAATTTAAAAAAACAGGCAAAAGAACTAAAGGTTGAAAAAACATTTTTGTTGCTTGATACACAGACAAATCCTTATCCCTATATAAAAAATTCAGATTATTTTGTATTACCTTCGGAATCTGAATCTTATCCTTTAACGATTGGGGAAGTAATGGGGCTACATATTCCTATTATCAGTACCAATGTTGGTGGTATTCCGGAAATGATTGATCATCAAGTAGATGGATATTTGATAAATCCTGATGAAAATTCTATTTATGAAGGAATGAAACTGTTTCTTACAAATTCTGAAATTCCAAATAAAATAAAAGATAACACCGAAAAAGCAATAGAGAAATTTGACAATCAAAAAATCTATAATGAAGTGACCGAAGTGTTTCTCAGCCAATATCATCTTAAATAATGAATGCCCCAAAAGTAACCATTCTTACTCCATCCTACAATCGTGCACATACATTGCCACGAGTTTTTGAATCTTTGCAAAATCAGACTTTCAAAAATTTTGAATGGCTCGTGATTGATGATGGCTCGACTGACAATACTAAAGATTTAGTTGAAGGATTTCAGAAAGAAGCTGATTTTAAAATCCGTTATTATCATCAGGAAAACCAGCACAAATTTCTCACATTTTTTCGTGGAATTGATTTGGCTGAAGGTCAATATTTTTCACCTTTGGATTCTGACGATGCATTACCACCAGATTCTATGGAGATTCTGGTCAATACCTGGGAAAGCATTTCAGACAGTCAGAATATTGTTTTTGTATCAACGCTTTGCGAAGATCAATTCGGGAATATTGTAGGAGATCGTTTCCCAAGAGACCCATTGATTTGCAGTATTTTTGACATGCGCTATAAATACAAAATAAAAGGGGATAAATGGGGTATGGGAAAAACAGAAATTTACAAAAAAATGAAACTAAACTTCGGTGATCTTGCCGGAAAAGGCTTCATTCCAGAAGGGGTTTTTCAGTTTCAGTTTGATAAGTTGGGATTTCACTATTGTATTAATGAAGTTACGAGAATTTATTTTCGTGATAAAACTGATGAGCAATCTCTTGCTAATCAGTTTTATGATAAAAAAAATGCATTCGGCTTGGCAGAAAACTATAAAGCTTTTCTTAATACTTACAATTCAAAGATTTGGAGCAATCCCGTTACAATTCTTAGAAACCTCGGTGGTTACCTTAAATTCTCGAAAATTGACGGCAGATCTTTAAAGAAAATCATTTCAGATCTGGAAGCATCTGAAATAAAAGTATTTGCATATCTAATCTATCCCTTCTCAAAATTTATTTAAAAAAAGCGTTTCAATTAAAAAACTTTCTTCTAAATTTTATTCCTGACATACCACAAAGTGTAACTTTAAAGTTTCGATATATCGAAGAAAAAAATTAAATTAGTCTTTGTATTATAAAGAATCCCTCAAACAAAATGATAAAGAAAAAAATCCTCATCCGCATCGGTTCTCTTCGTCACGGAGGAGCTGAAAAAGTACTGGTAACTTTCCTTAAAAATCTTCCTGAAGATAAGTATGAAATTGACTTACTCTTAAATTTATATTCAGGAAAATACCTGAGTGAAGTTCCTGATTGGGTGAATATTATTTACCTCAACAAAGGTGAAATGATCACTACCAACCGACTTCAGGACATCCCTGAAAAAGCAGCAAGAGTTATTTTCCAAAAGGTTTTAAAAGAATTCCCGGATCTTTTGTATACGCTTATTCTAAAGGATAAAAAATATGATATCGAATTTGCTGCGATTCATGGAATGCGCGACGAAATCCTCCACTCTACCAATCATTCTTCAAAGAAAATCATTTGGATCCACAATGATCTTTCGCAGGTGAAAGAGTACACCGATCAGGAAATTCGAAAGTTTTTTGGGTTTGACTCCATTATGGTGATTTCAAAAAAAATAGAACAACTATTTCATAATTTAGCCAGAAACGAAACTGAAAAACAGAAAATTGTAAAGATCTATAATCCCTTAGATACTCAAGAAATTTTAAGCAAAGCTCAACAACCGGTTATCGATTATGAATTTGATGAGAAAATTCCTACTTTCATTTCGGTTGGAACTGTTTTTCCTCAAAAGGGTTTCGACAGACTTTTGAGAGTTCACAAAAAACTCCTTGATGAAGGCTTTAAACATAAAATTTTGATCGTAGGTGACGGTTATGATTTTGAAAACATTAAACATTTAAAAACTGAATTGGGAGTTGACGAAACTGCCACCATGTTAGGTTTTACCGATAATCCTTATCCTTACTTTAAAAATTCTGATTTTTATATTTTAAGTTCAAGATATGAAGGTTTTCCAACGGTTTTATTTGAAGCAATTACCTTGAAAAAGAAAATTATCGCTACAGAAGTTTCTGGCGTTAATGAAATGTTGAATAATGGTGAATTGGGTTTGATTGTAGAAAATTCTGAAGAAGGAATTTATATGGGCATGAAAAAAGCTTTAACAAATCCTGATTTTTTCTCTGGATTTACCGAAAAACTTAAAAATTACACGATGCCTTTTAATCTTGATCATTCTGTTGCCAGAATAGTTTCAGTTTTAGATGAATTATAATTAAGATTTAATTATCAATAAAAATAAAACAGAATCCTTAAATTTGTTGCATGCCCAAGAATTACACCATCATACAAAAAGACTTTTACAGGGAAAGCGGCGAATGGCTTTCACCCATTCAGATTTTGATGAAATGCATCAATCCTAATCTGCATTTTATCTATATTCTCAGAAAGGCACAGAAATTTAACAAAACTCCTGTTTTAGGATTCTACTGGAAGATTGTTCTGCGACATTTTCAGATTAAATATGGCTTTCAGATCTATCCGGAAACACAGATTGGAGAAGGTCTATATTTGGGACATTGGGGAAGTTTGGTAGTCAACCCTAAAGCCGTGATCGGTAAAAACTGTAATATTGCACAAGGTGTGACAATCGGGCAACAAAACCGAGGAAAAAACGAAGGTTTTCCGGTAATCGGAGATGATGTCTGGATTGGTCCCAATGCTGTAATTGTAGGAAGTATCACCATTGGAAACAATGTTTTGATTGCACCCAATTCCTACGTTAACACTGATGTACCTGATAATTCTATCGTTGCTGGGAATAAGGCAAAAATATATCCTAAAAGTGATGCAACTGAAGGATATATCAATAATAGGGTAGAATAATTCATTTTATTGTAATTTAATCTATATTAAATTGTGTTAAAATTGATTGTAAATTCACCGAAAATTATATTTTTGTATAATTATTGATTTAGTCTATTGAATTTGGAAATAATTTAAACGAAATAAATAACCATCATTTAAATCTTATTTATGTCACAATCGTACAAAGTTATTTTTGAAAACAACAGAAAATGGGTAGAGTCTAAGATCTCAAAAAACCCAACGTTCTTTGAAGACTTAGCCAAAACTCAGAATCCTGATTATTTATACATCGGATGTTCAGACAGCAGGGTAACTGCAGAAGAATTGATGGGCACAGAGCCTGGTGAAGTTTTCGTAACGAGAAACATAGCTAATGTTGTCAATACTTTGGATATGAGCTCCACTGCTGTTATTCAGTATGCGGTAGAACATTTAAAGGTAAAACACATTATTGTGTGCGGACATTACAATTGCGGTGGAGTAAAAGCTGCGATGACGCCTCAGGATTTAGGATTATTAAATCCTTGGTTGAGAAATATTCGTGATGTGTACAGATTGCATCAAGCTGAGCTGGATTCTATCGATGATGAAGGAAAACGCTATGACAGATTGGTAGAACTAAACGTTCAGGAGCAATGCATCAACGTTATCAAAATGGCTTGTGTGCAGGAAAGATATATCATTGATGAGTTTCCTGTGGTGCATGGCTGGGTATTTGACCTTAGAACGGGAAAAATTATTGATCTGGAGATTGACTTTGAGAAAATCTTAAAAGACATTCAAAAAATATATAATCTTACCAGTTCAGACTGGGTGATGAGCCGAAAGAAATAATCTTTCAAAAAATAAAAAGAGTAAATGAAATTCTGGAGTATTATTACATTAATGATCGTCCTCAACTTCACAGCATTGCCAAGCATTGCTGCTGTTGCTGATTGGGATATCATGTCAACCAATGTAATAGTGAACGAAGAAGAAACCCATTCTCATTACTCATCTCTGTTTTCTGTTTACGAAAAAACACTTCCAAAAACTTTAGATGTTTACGATTATCTTAAGTTCTTTGAGCCTGATATTGAGGGCAGATCTTTCACATTAATAGATGACGATTTTCATCTATCTCCTTTACTGAGCATATTTTCTCCGCCTCCGGAAGCTTAGTCATTTACAATTTACTTATTCAAATCGTCTTCGATTCTGAACACTTTCACATTTCATTAATTTCCAATCATTTTTTGATTGATTTTAATCGATTCACTATTTACATCAACGTATTTTTCAATTGTCATGAAAAAATCAAAATCTTTCTTTGGAGAAATCAAAGAGAACTTTCCTTCGGGTCTAGTCGTATTTTTAGTCGCTTTACCCCTTTGTTTAGGAATCGCTTTAGCGTCTGAAGCTCCGCCGTTATCCGGAATTATTGCCGGTATCGTAGGAGGCTTGGTGATCGGAGCAATCAGTAATTCAAATATTTCAGTATCTGGTCCCGCAGCAGGTTTAACTGCTATTGTAGCTTCAGCTATAACAGATCTTGGTGCATTCGAACTCTTCCTTTGTGCTGGGATTATTGCAGGAATCATTCAGCTTATTTTAGGGTTCGTAAGAGCCGGAAGTATTTCCAATTACTTTCCTAATAATGTAATTGAAGGAATGCTTGCTGGTATCGGTATCATTATCATTTTAAAACAGATTCCGCATGCTTTGGGATTTGACAAAGATTATGAAGGTCATGAATCTATCTTTGATAAAGGTCTGAACTTCGGATATTTTACCGAATTGCTTGCAGCTATTCATCCGGGTGCTGTTGTAGTCACATTATTTTCTATAGGAATTTTGTTGGCATGGGATAGAATTCCCATTTTAAAAAGAATGAAAATGCTTCCCGGAGCTCTTGTTGCAGTTGTTGCCGGTATTTTACTTAATGAGGTGTTTAAAATGTCCGGTAGTGTTTTAGCCATTGGCAAAGAGCATCTTGTACCACTGCCTGTTCCTAAGTCAATTGAAGATTTTAAGGGATTGATTACATTCCCAAATTTCAGCGGTTTTACAAATTATAAAGTCTGGCTTGCAGGAGCTACAATTGCAGTGGTGGCATCAGTAGAAACACTGCTTTGCATTGAAGCATCAGATCGATTAGATACGCAAAGAAGAATTACGGATACCAATCTTGAATTAAAAGCTCAGGGAATTGGTAATTTAGTAAGCTCGTTAATCGGAGGGCTTCCGATGACATCGGTGGTGGTAAGAAGTTCAGCAAATGCCAACGCAGGAGCAACCTCAAAAGTTTCGGCGATGATTCATGGTTTCCTCTTACTGGTTTGCGTTTTGTCTATTCCGTTTTTATTAAATTTAATTCCGTTGGCAACTCTGGCTGCAGTATTGCTTTTGGTAGGATACAAATTAGCAAAACCCGCAACATTCAAACATTTCTGGAATCTTGGTAAATTCCAGTTTATACCGTTTGTAGCGACTGTAGTAGCAATCGTAGCGACTGATTTGCTGAAAGGCGTAGGAATTGGTCTTGCCATCTCCGTTTTTTATATTCTTCAGGGAAATATGAAACGTGCATATTATCTTAGCAGAGAAAAACTAGATGATGCAGACGGAATCTCAATCAAGCTTGCAGAAGAAGTTTCTTTCCTTAATAAAGCTGCGATCAAAAAGACATTGAAAAATATCAAACCCAATTCTACAGTGATTATTGATGCGACAACGACATCGTATATTGCGACCGATGTATTGGAAATGATTCAGGACTTTGCCAATATCCGTGCAAAAGAAGAAGACATCAATGTACAACTGATGGGTTTCAAAACATCATACAGAGATTACGAAACCGATGAAGACTCTCACGTGATTATTACTCACAAAAGAGCAATGTAAACAACAATCAATTTTTAATTTAATACATAAAAGATAATTTATATGAAAGCACATACTTCCGAAACACAGTCAACTATAACTCCTGAAAGGGCACTAGAATTTTTAAAGGAAGGAAATCAGAGATTTGTAGGCAACCTTAAGGCAAACAGAGATCTTCTGGAACAGGTAAATGCTACAAGAGAAGGCCAATGGCCTTTTGCAGTCGTTCTAAGCTGTATTGACAGCCGCACATCTGCCGAATTGATCTTTGATCAGGGATTGGGTGATGTTTTCAGTATCAGAATTGCCGGAAATTTTGTTAATCAGGATATTTTAGGCTCAATGGAATTTGGGTGCAACGTAGCGGGTTCCAAGCTTGTAGTAGTTTTAGGACACACTAAATGCGGAGCTTTAAAAGGTGGACTTGATGCTGCAAAAATTGAAGGAATGGGTATGGATAATCTAAACCATTTGATTGATCATTTTGACCCTATCATTAAGGCAATCATCGAAGATGGCGAAGAACGCTCTTCAGCAAATATTTCTCTTCTTGAAAGATTAAATCACCATAATGTAAAGAATGCGATTGATGATATCCGCAAACAAAGTTCAACTCTAAAAAGACTTGAGGACGAAGGAAAAATCAAAATTGTAGGCGCCAATTATGACGTTGAAACAGGAGTTGTAACCTGGTTATAA
>Ga0065714_10064750_pt1 | contig 20200 bp, 19 predicted proteins | sample MisRhiReplicate2_FD_59101 | JGI IMG/M metagenome (GOLD analysis project Ga0065714, IMG submission 59101) | Miscanthus rhizosphere microbial communities from Kellogg Biological Station, MSU, sample Rhizosphere Soil Replicate 2: eDNA_1 v2... | ecosystem: Host-associated > Plants > Roots >...
CATTTTTTGGAAGGAGTTTCGATGGATGAACTAGCTGTCATTTACAAATTGGCAGATATTTTTGTTTATCCAAGTTTTTTTGAAGGTTTTGGAATTCCGATTATTGAAGCATTATTTTCAAAAACGGTAACGGTTACAAGCAATACAAGTTGTCTTCCCGAAGCTGGCGGAAAAGATTCTGTTTACATTGATCCAAAAAATTACTTAGATATTCAGTCAAAAATAAAATTTCTCTGGGCAAATGAATCTGAGAGAAAACGCCGTGCTGAAAAGGGTTTCGAGTTTGTTCAGAAGTTTAATGACGAACCCATTGCAAACGAGTTAATGAATCTTTATCAAAAAATTCTTTAAAAAATTCTTGGTCAGTTAAAAATTAGTTCTACATTTGTAGCATAAATATTCAACAATGAAACCCAATTTTTTAACAGTACATCATTATCATCATCTCTGCTAAGACGGAATTGATTGATATTTGTGTTAAAAAATATAATGATAATTTAAACCGTCTGAGTCTATAGACGGTTTTTTTGTTTCCTGAATTCTCCTCAGAAATCTCAATAATTACTTTCCATTTACTCAGACACAAGAAAATTGAAAATGAGTAAATTAAAAATTGCAATCCAAAAAAGTGGTCGTCTTTACGAAGAATCTCTGCAGCTGCTCAAAGATTGCGGAATTTCTGTCAACAACGGAAAAGACCAACTAAAAGTTTCGGTAGAAAACTTTCCGATGGAAATTATGTATCTCAGAAATTCGGATATTCCTCAATATCTGGAAGATGGAGTAGTTGATATTGCGATCGTTGGCGAAAATCTTTTAGCAGAAAAAAATAAAGAAATTGAGATCGTTCATCAATTAGGTTTTTCAAAATGCCGCGTTTCTTTGGCCGTTCCGAAAGATATTGAAACAGACAGTCTTCAGTATTTTCAGGGGAAAAAGATTGCCACTTCTTATCCAAATACTTTGAAGCAATATTTACAGGAAAATAATATTGAAGCAGATATTCACGTGATTTCCGGTTCGGTAGAAATTGCTCCCAACATTGGTTTGGCAGACGGAATCTGTGATATTGTAAGTTCTGGAAGCACTTTATTTAAAAATGGTTTACGAGAAACTCTTACCATTTTGAAATCTGAAGCCGTTTTAGCTAAAACTTCTCAACTCAGTTCCGAAAAAGAAAAGACTTTAGAGAAACTTTTATTCAGAATCAAAGCTGTTTTAAAAGCTAAAAACTCAAAATATATTCTGATGAATGTTCCCAATGAAAAAATCGCTGATATTTCAAATGTACTTCCGGTACTGAAAAGTCCAACCGTAATTCCTTTAGCCGAAAAAGGTTGGAGCAGCATTCATTCTGTAATTGATGAAGAATGTTTTTGGGAAGTCATTGACGAATTGAGAGAAAACGGAGCGCAGGATATTTTAATAATTCCAATCGATAAAATGGTTATTTAGGATGAATATACACCAATTTCCCAGTAAAAATAGCTGGAACGAACTGATAAAGCGACCTGTTTTTAAAAGAGAAGAAATTTCCGATATCGTTTCAGAAATTTTCAGTGAAGTACAAAAATTTAGAGATAAAGCATTGTTTGAATTCAATAAAAAGTTTGATTCTGTTGAACTAGAAAATCATTCTGCTTCAACAAACGAAATACAAAATTCTTCAAACTTAATCTCAGAAGAATTAAAAAATGCCATTCAACAGGCAAAAGAAAATATTACAAAATTTCACGCTTCTCAAGATAATGAAATTCAGAAAATTGAAACAACAAAAGGAGTAATTTGCTGGAGAGAAAATCGCGCCATTGAAAAAGTCGGCATTTATATTCCTGGAGGAACTGCACCATTGTTTTCGACAGTTTTAATGCTTGCAATTCCTGCGCAGTTAGCTGGTTGCAAAGAAATTATTCTTTGCACACCACCAGACAAAAACGGAGACATCAATCCTGCGATTCTCTACACGGCACAACTTTGCGGAATCACTAAAATATTCAAAATTGGTGGAGCTCAGGCAATTGCAGCATTGACTTTCGGTACAGAAACGATTCCTAATGTTTATAAAATTTTTGGTCCGGGAAATCAGTTTGTTGTTGCAGCAAAAGAACTGGCTCAGAATTTTGGTGTTGCGATCGATATGCCTGCAGGACCGAGCGAAGTTTTAATTATTGCAGATGAAAACGCAGTTCCTGAATTCTGTGCGGCAGATCTTCTTTCACAAGCGGAACACGGAAGTGACAGTCAGGTGATTTTTATCTCGACTGATCTTAAAGTTTTAAACGAAACTATTAAAGAAATTAAAAAGCAGATTAAAAGTCTCCCAAGAAATGAATTTGCTCAGCAATCTTTAGATAATAGTCATTTTATTTTAATTAAAACTATCGAAGAAGCTCTTGAATTTAGCAATTTATACGCTCCGGAACATTTGATTTTATCCATTGAAAATTTTGAAAATTATATCTCTTCAATTCAAAATGCAGGATCAGTTTTTCTAGGAAATTATTCATGTGAAAGTGCAGGAGATTACGCAAGCGGAACGAATCATACATTACCAACTAATGGTTTCGCGAAAAATTACAGCGGAGTTTCTTTAGACAGTTTTGTAAATAAAATTACATTTCAGAATTTATCGAAAGATGGACTTCAAAATTTAGGTAAAACCATACAAATAATGGCAGAAGCAGAAGGCTTAATTGCCCATAAAAATGCCGTTTCGATCAGATTAAAAAAGTAAAATGACAACAATGAATATCACACAATTTATTCGGAAGAATATTTTAGAACTTCAACCTTATATCAGTTTCAGAGATAAGAACGAATTTACCAATCCTGTTTTGATGGATGCCAATGAAAGTCCGTTTGGTGAATTCAACCGTTATCCGGATTCTACTCATAAAAAAATCAGGAATCAAATTTCTCAGCTTAAAAATATTTCACTCAGTCAAATCTCAGTCGGAAATGGAAGCGATGAATTGATCGATTTGATCATCAAAATTTTCTGTGAGCCTAAAAAAGATTCCATTTTAATGATGAATCCTTCGTTTGCGATATATGGTTTTTATGCATCAATTAATGAAAATTCAGTTTTAAAACTTCAGTTAGACGAAAATTTTGAAATTCAGAAAGAAGATTTTTTTAAAATAATTAAAGAAAATCAGCCTAAAATTTTCTTTTTATGTTCACCCAATAATCCAACAGGAAATTCAATTAGTGACATTGAATTTTATATCGAAAATTTTAATGGAATTGTAGTTGTAGATGAAGCTTATATTGAATTTTCGGATGAAAAATCAAAGATCGAATTAATAGAAAAATATCCCAATCTGATTGTCCTGCAAACATTTTCAAAAGCTTGGGGAATGGCAGGAGCGAGAGTCGGAATTGCTTATTCTTCGGAAGAAATCACTCAATTAATTTATACTGTTAAAGCACCGTACAATGTGAATTCTCTAAGCTTGGATCTGGTTTCGGAAAGTCTTGAAAACGTAAGTGAATTTCAGAGTAATTTAGAGCAGATAATTGCGGAAATATCTTGGTTAAAGGAAGAATTTAAACAGATTAAATGCATCGAAAAAGTTTTTCCAACCGGTGCCAATTTTTTTCTTATCAAATTTAAGGATGTCGAAACTGTTTATCAAAAATTGTTAGAAAATGAAATTTTAACGAGCAAAAGATTTCCTCAGATTCTGAATTGTATCAGAATAAATGTTGGAAATAGAGAAGAAAATATCCAATTAGTTAATGTTTTAAAAAATATTTAAAATGAAAAAAGTATTATTTATCGATCGCGACGGAACATTAATTATAGAACCACCAAAAGATTTTCAGGTTGATTCTTTAAAAAAGCTTGAATTTTATCCCGGAGTTTTTCAAAACCTTGCAAAAATTGCAAAAGAATTAGACTACGAATTGGTAATGATAACGAATCAGGACGGTTTGGGAACTGACAGTTTTCCTTATGAAGATTTTATAAAACCACAGGAAAAAATGATGAAAGCTTTTGAAAATGAAGGTATATTCTTCACAGATGTTTTCATTGATAAAAGTTTTGAGCATGAAAATTTAAATACAAGAAAACCGCAAACAGGAATGCTTGGAAAATACATTCACGGAAATTATGATCTCGAAAATTCTTATGTAATTGGTGATAGATTGACTGATATTGAATTAGCAAAAAACTTAGGAACAAAAGCAATTTTCATCAGTGGAACGGCAAATGAAGAAGCTGAATTGACTACAAAAAACTGGAGCGAAATTTATCAGTTTTTAAAGCAAATTCCGAGAAAAGCTAAAGTGTACAGAAAAACCAATGAAACAGAAATTGAAATTGAAGTAAATCTTGATGGAAGTGGAAATTCCGAGATTTCTACTGGACTTAATTTTTTTGATCACATGCTCGAACAAATCTCAAAACACGGGAATTTAGATTTAAAAATAAAAGTGAATGGAGATTTACAAGTTGATGAGCATCACACGATTGAAGACACTGCAATTGTTTTGGGAGAAGCTATTCTACAGGCTTTAGGCAAGAAAAAAGGAATTGAAAGATACGGTTTTTTGCTTCCGATGGATGATTGCCTTTCTCAGGTTGCAATAGATTTTGGAGGAAGACCGTGGTTGGTTTGGGATGTTGAATTTAATAGAGAAAAAATTGGTGATGTACCTACAGAAATGTTTGTTCACTTTTTTAAATCATTCACAGATTCTTCCAAATCAAATTTAAATATAAAATCAGAAGGAAGTAATGAACATCACAAGATTGAATCTGTCTTTAAAGCCTTTGCAAAAGCTATAAAAATGGCTGTAAATCAAACAGATCAAAACTTTAATTTACCATCAACAAAAGGAAGCATATAATGGTTGCAATTATAAAATACAACGGCGGAAACGTGAATTCGGTTCAAAATGCATTAAACAGATTAGGCGAAAAATCGATAATCACGGATGATTTTGAATTGATACAAAAAGCCGATAAAGTGATTTTTCCAGGAGTTGGAGAAGCTTCTTCAACGATGAAATTATTGAAAGAAAAGGATTTGGATCAATTAATTCCAAAACTAACTCAGCCCGTTCTCGGAATTTGCCTTGGAATGCAGTTGATGTGTGGAAATAACGAAGAAGGAAATACAACTGGAATGGGAATTTTTGATATTAATGTGAAGAAATTTCCGTCAGAAAATATCGTTCCACATATGGGTTGGAATATAGTTTCAGTGTTGAAATCGTCATTGTTTTCAGATATTTCAGAAGAAAATGATTTCTATTTTGTTCACAGCTATTATTGTGAATTATCGGATTTTACAACTTCTGTTTGTGATTATATTTTGCCTTTCAGTGCATCGTTGCAGAAAGATAATTTCTTTGCAACACAGTTTCATCCTGAAAAATCCGGGAAATTTGGAAATCAATTATTGAAAAACTTTTTAAAAATTTAATGATGAAAATAATTCCTGCCATAGATATCATCGACGGAAAATGTGTGAGACTTTCAAAAGGTGATTACAGCACAAAAAAAATCTACAACAAAAATCCTGTAGAAGTTGCCAAAGAATTTGAAGATTTCGGAATCAAGTTTCTACATTTGGTTGATCTTGACGGAGCAAAATCCAGACATATTGTCAATCAAAAAATATTGGAAAAGATTGCTAATGAAACTTCGTTACACATCGATTTTGGAGGCGGATTGAAAACAGAAAAAGATATTGAGATTGCTTTTAATTCCGGATCACGACAAATTACAATTGGAAGCATTGCAGTTCAGAATCCTGAATTTTGTTATGAAATGATTGACAAATACGGTTCTGAAAAAATAATTCTGGGAGCTGATTGTGAAAACCGAAAAATAAAAACTTCAGGCTGGCTTGAAGAAAGTGACAGAGACATCATTGATTTTATTCTGCAATATCAAGAAAAAAAAATAAAAAATGTGATCTGTACAGATATTTCAAAAGACGGAATGTTGGAAGGTGCTTCGACAGAATTGTATCAGGAAATTTTAGAAAAAACTGATATACAGCTTATTGCGAGTGGAGGAATCTCATGCATTGAAGATGTTTTTAAAATGAAAGAAATTGGCTGCTCCGGAACGATTATCGGGAAGGCAATTTATGAGAGTAAAATATCATTAAATCAACTTCAAAATTTTATTGAAAATGCTTAAAAAAAGAATCATTCCATGTCTTGATATCAAAGACGGAACAACTGTAAAGGGAGTCAATTTTGTGGGTTTAATTAATGCCGGAAATCCTATCGAATTAGCTAAAAAATATGAAAATCAAGGTGCAGATGAATTGGTATTTTTAGATATTACGGCAACCGTTGAAGAACGCAAAACATTTGTTGAACTCGTAAAAGATATTGCAAAAGAACTCAGCATTCCATTCACAGTTGGAGGCGGAATTTCTACTGTGGAAGATGTAAGGAAATTGCTTGAAGCGGGAGCCGACAAAATAAGTATCAATTCCTCGGCGGTTAGAAATCCAAAACTAATATTTGATTTGTCAAAAGAATTTGGAAGTCAATGTATTGTGGTTGCAATCGATACAAAATTCATTGCTGATTCTGATTGGGTTTTTGTGAAAGGTGGGAGAGAACGAGCCTCTTTAAGAACCTTAGATTGGGCAAAAAGAGCAGAAGAATTGGGCGCAGGTGAAATTCTTTTAACCTCGATGAATGGTGACGGAACCAAAAATGGTTTTGATCTGAGAATCACAAAATTGGTTTCAGAAAGTATCGATATTCCTTTGATCGCTTCTGGTGGAGCAGGAAAAACTGAAGATTTTGAAAATGTTTTTAATCAGACTAAAGCAACAGGAGCTTTGGCTGCAAGTATTTTTCACTTTGGAGAAATCAGTATCAACGAATTAAAAGAAGGATTAAAATTAAAAAAATTAGCAATAAGATGATAGATTTTAATAAAACAACTGGTTTGGTTCCTGTTATTATTCAGGATGACAGAACTTTACAGGTTTTGATGTTAGGTTACATGAACGAAGAAGCATTCGAAAAAACAAAAGCAGAAAAAATAGTCACTTTTTTCAGTCGTTCAAAAAACAGATTATGGACAAAAGGTGAGGAATCAGGAAATTTTTTGAAAGTAAAAAACATAGCGATAGATTGCGATCAGGATACAATTTTGATCAAAGCTGTTCCTGAAAATATCGTTTGTCACACCGGAAGTTTCAGTTGCTTTGGAGATAAAGAGACGAAAGGTTTTTTATATGAACTGGAAGAGAAAATCGGTCAAAGAATTGATGAAAAAGTTGAAGATTCATACACTTATTCAATTTACCAAAAAGGAATCAATAAAGTTGCACAAAAAGTAGGAGAAGAAGCTGTAGAATTGATTATTGAAGCTAAAGATAGTGATGCAGATTTATTTAAAAATGAAGCCGCAGATCTTCTCTACCATTTTCTGATTTTACTGAAAACCAAAAACTTTTCATTACAGGAAATCGAAGAAATTCTTTTGGATCGTAATCAATAAAAAAACCTGCAAAAAGCAGGTTTTAAGTATATTATTCAATCACAACCTTTCTTACGACTGTATGATGATCAGTGATAATTTTTCCTAAATAAACACCTTTTGTAATACCCGAAATATTGATTTTAGTTTGATCTTTTTTTGTTAAAAAAGAATGACCAAGCAAATCTGTTAATTCAAATGAGAAGTTTTTTGTATTTTTTGGAAGTTTAATATTCAGAAATTCCTTTGCAGGATTGGGATAAATCGTTGCTTGTTCCAATTCGTTTACAGAGTTTTCATCTGTACTTAAAATTGAAGTTGTGGCAACTGCAAAATGTTGAAGTGCGCCCACTGAAGCTTTTCCAACATTGTAGATATAGACAGGATCTGTATTGGCAAAAGTATCGTTTGCAGTATGAGGATAATTGCTTCTTAATTTTTCGAAATAACCTGTAATCACTTCACCTTTTAATTCAAATGGAATATAATCTGTATCTTCAGCTTCATCAATATCTGTTAAAAGTGGTGAATAAAGGGTTGTAAGAGTTACCAATTCCTGTGTGGCAGCAACGGAAGCTATCGTATTATTCGGATTTCCTCCCATATCTTCATCACAGTAAATCGTATTGTTATTGTTCCCAATTTTTCCTCCCACCTGATCGAGATTAAAAACCAATTTGATGTCTAAAACACGATTTGTTCCTTGATAAGCAACTGTATTCGCATAATGAGTGCTTCCTCTTAAACCTTGCTCTTCGCCTGAGAAATGAATAAATTTGATTGAATATTCTGTAGGAATATCTTTTAAAATTCTTGCAGCTTCCAGAATGATTGATGTTCCGCTTCCATTGTCGTTGACTCCCGGTCCGTTGATACTATCAAAATGTCCGCAAATGATCACAAATTTATTTGGATAAACTGTTCCTATTTTTGTAATCACTAAATTTTTAGAATTAACGGTATTGCTTCCGGAAGTATAAGAAAACGGATCTTCTACAATCTGACTTGGAGAATAGCCGTAAGAAAGATATTTATTTTTGAGCCAATTAAATGCATTAACATTGTTTGTTGAACCTGTAGTTTTGATTCCGAAATTTGAAAATTCCTGTAAATTTGTAGTAATATTGGTCTGTGAAACTTGGTTTGCACGGTTTTGATAAGCCTGAATAAAGTTCTGAGAATAAAAATTCTGTATACCTAGAGACAAAACGATAAGACTTAAAAATTTTTTCATTTTATGAATTTCGGCAAATATATAAATAAAATGATTCCAAACGAAAGTAAGGAATCATTATTTTTCTATTTAATAAAAAGTTTGAATTGATAAATGATTTTTAAAGAATTCAATTTATTTTTATTTATCGATAATTATTTTTTTAGTTATTGTTTCACCATCAGACTTTATTGTACAAAGATAAACTCCGTTAGGTAATTTAGAAACATTAATCTTGCTTTCGTTTCCATGAGTTGAAATTAATTTTCCGCTCATATCATTGATTTCAAGAGAGAAATTTTTAATGTTAGCGGGAAGTTCTATATTCAGAATATCTTTAGCAGGATTAGGATAAATCTTTATTGATTCTAATTTATTTACATCGGTTTCATTAGTACTTAAAACAGAGGTTGCAACCGCAAAATGTTGAAGCGCTCCAACTGCAGCTTTTCCTACATTAAAAACATAAACAGGATCGATATTCGCAAAAGTATCATTGACAGTGTGTTGATTTCCGCTCACCGGAGTTTCGTAAAAACCTGTAATAATATCTCCCTTAGCTTCGAAAGGCACATAATCTGACGCATAAGCATTTGACAAGGTGGTTTGAAGAGGAGAATACAAAGTCGTACAATTTGCCAATTGCTGAGTCATTGCAAGTGACGGTGCATTATTGGCTGTACCTCCAGTTGAAGTTTGATCACTTTCACAAACAATCGTATTGCTTGGATTTGAAATTTTTCCTCCAACTTGGTCAATATTAAAAACAACTTTCAAATTAAGTTGACGAACATTATTAATAAAAACAACATTATTCACATAATGATTACTTCCAATCAAACCCTGTTCTTCACCAGAAAAATGAATAAACTTTACCGAGTATTCTGTAGGAACATCTTTTAAAATTCTTGCAGCTTCCAATAAAATAGAAGTTCCGCTTCCGTTATCACTTACTCCGGTTCCAGTAATGGTGTCGTAATGTCCGCAAATGATAACATAAATATTTGGATAAACTGTTCCTGTCTTAGTAATAATTAAATTCTTAGAAGTTGTACTTCCGTAAGTAAAAGTATCTTCTGTAATCTGACTTGCATCATAACCATACGTTTGATATTTTGCTTTAAGCCAATTAAGTGTATTTGTATTCGCTGTAGAACCTGTCGTTTTTACACCGAGATTCGAAAATTCTTGAAGCAGCGCGGTAATATTCGTTTGAGTAACCTGATTAGCTCTCGTCTGATAAGCCTGAATAAAACTTTGAGCCTGTAAACTGTAGGTAGCTAAAGAAAGGAGTAGAAGAGTGGATAATTTTTTCACTTTAAACGTCGATTTTATACTTTGAAGTAATTTTAAGCAAATGTAGATAAAATAAAAAAATCCTGAGCAAAAAACTCAGGATTTTATATTGATAACAAAAAATTTTACATTATTTTACTTGATCTACAACTGCTTTGAATGCTTCAGGATAGTTCATAGCCAAATCAGCTAAAACTTTTCTGTTTAATTCAATGTTGTTCTTTTTAAGAGCTCCCATAAACTGAGAGTAAGACATTCCGTGCTCTCTAGCTCCTGCGTTGATACGCATGATCCAAAGTGATCTGAAGTTTCTCTTTTTCTCTTTTCTACCACGGTAAGCATATTGCATTGCTTTATGTACCGCGTTTTTAGCAACAGTCCAAACGTTCTTTCTTCTACCGAAAAAACCTTTAGCTTGTTTCATTAATTTTTTTCTGCGAGCTCTAGAAGCTACGGCATTTACTGATCTTGGCATAATTTAAATTGTTTTTTTGAAAAGGGCGGTAAACTGTTTCATTACACTTATCTGCACCGTTTCAGGGTTAAAATGTTGAATTGTTATTCTTATAAACCGAAAAATGATTTATAAAAACTACTTAATTGCTAATTGACGTTTAACGCTTTTTTCGTCCACTTTCGCAACGTAAGAAGTAGTAGTAAGATTTCTCTTCTGCTTAGTTTCTTTTTTAGTTAAGATGTGGCTTTTGAAAGCATTTTTTCTTTTAATCTTACCAGTTCCGGTAAGTTTAAAACGCTTCTTAGCACCTGATTTCGTTTTTAATTTTGGCATTGTTTGCTTTTTTATGTTTTTGTTATCAATACTTTAGCTATCGACTAAAAGCTTTTGGCTATTAGCTTTCTGGGCGTGTCCCTCACTCGTTCATTCCGCTACGCTCCATTCACTCATTCGGGGATCAGGCTATTCATTTCAAGTCCTCGCTCTACCGCTTTTGCCGGCTCCTGCTGTGGGCTTTCCATTACTATCCTTCACGCAGATAATTGGTTTGCAAAATTACGAAAAATTATCATACAAAAAGAGACTTTCATTAGAAAATCTCTTTTTGTATATTTCCGTAAGACAATGAGTAGGAAACCTATCATCATGTTATCAAATTATTTAGCTGGTTTTTTAGGACTCATCATCATAATCATTCTTTTTCCTTCAAGTTTAGGAAGCTGATCTACTTTCCCAACATGCTCAAGTTCCTGAGCCAATTTAAGAAGTAAAATTTCGCCCTGATCTTTAAAGATAATTGAACGTCCTTTGAAAAATACGTAGGTTTTCAATTTTGAACCTTCTTCCAAAAACTTTTCAGCATGTTTTTTCTTAAAATCATAATCGTGCTCGTCAGTCTGAGGTCCGAAACGGATCTCCTTTACAACCACTTTGATTTGTTTTGCTTTGAGCTCTTTTGTTTTTTTCTTTTGCTCGTATAAAAACTTTTTATAGTCTAATATTCTTGCAATGAAAGGTTCAGCTTTGTCTGAAATCACGACCAAATCAAGCTCTTGTTCTTTGGCAATTTGTCTCGCTTTGTCAATCGGGAAAATTCCCGGTTCTACGTTGTCGCCCACTAAACGAAGTTCTCTTACGCGAATCTTATCGTTTATCATGTGTAAGTCCTCCTGTGGTGGACGTCTTTGTGGGCCTCTGTTGTTAAATCTTTGTGCTATCGCTTTATAATTTTATTGGTTAATAACTATTTAATTAAAATATTCAAGGATTAAAAAATTAAAGATTATTCACTAATTTGAATTTTTAATCCTTTAATTGTTTAATAATTTATACTGTTGCTTCTTTTTTAAAGTGCGCTACAAACTCATCCATGCTCATTACTCCAAGATCGCCTTCTCCACGTCTACGTACAGAAATTGTGCCATCTCTTTCTTCATTTTCTCCTACTACAAGCATGAAAGGAATCTTTTTCAATTCCGCATCACGGATTTTTTTACCCGTTTTTTCGTTTCGCTCGTCAATCAATCCGCTAATATCGTGATTTTCTAAAAATTCTGAAACTTTTTTAGCATAATCTACATATTTTTCACTGATTGGCAGTATGGTAAACTGATCCGGACTCAACCATAATGGGAAATCTCCGGCAGTATTTTCTAATAAGATCGCAATAAAACGTTCCATAGAACCAAACGGTGCTCTGTGAATCATGATCGGTCTATGCTTCTCGTTATCGCTTCCGATATACGTAAGGTCGAATCTTTCCGGTAAATTGTAATCTACCTGAATAGTTCCTAACTGCCATTTTCTGCCTAAAGCATCTTTCACCATGAAATCTAACTTAGGACCGTAAAATGCAGCTTCACCATATTCTGTAACCGTGTTTAATCCTTTTTCCTTTGCTGCAGTAACGATTGCGTTTTCTGCTTTTTCCCAGTTTTCGTCAGAACCTATATATTTTTCTTTATTATCAGGATCTCTTAATGAAATCTGAGCTGTAAAATCTGCAAACCCAAGCGAACCAAAAACATAAAGAACCAAATCAATCGTTTTCTTAAATTCGTCCATCAACTGATCCGGAGTACAGAAAAGGTGAGCATCATCCTGAGTAAAACCCCGAACTCTCGTTAAGCCGTGAAGTTCGCCACTTTGCTCATATCTGTAAACCGTTCCGAATTCTGCATATCTTTTAGGCAAATCTCTGTAACTCCATTGTGAAGTTTTGTAGATTTCACAGTGGTGAGGACAGTTCATCGGTTTCAGCATAAATTCTTCTCCTTCATTCGGAGTTTTGATAGGCTGAAAGCTATCTGCACCATATTTATCCCAGTGACCGGAAGTTACATACAGTTCTTTTGCACCGATATGTGGCGTCATTACAAATTCGTATCCTCCTTTTTTCTGAGCATCAGAAAGGAAATTTTCTAATTTTTTTCTCAACGCAGTACCTTTTGGCAACCAAAGTGGTAAACCTGCACCTACTTTTTCTGAGAAAGCGAAAATTCCTAATTCTTTACCTAATTTTCTGTGATCTCTTCTTTTAGCTTCTTCTAATAATTCAAGATATTCAGTCAGTTCTTTCTGTTTTGGGAAAGAAATACCGTAAACTCTTGTTAATTGTGGGTTTTTCTCATTTCCTCTCCAGTAAGCTCCCGCAGCATTCAAGATCTTTACAGCTTTCACAATTCCGGTATTTGGAATATGACCTCCACGACAAAGATCTGTGAAATTATCGTGCGTTACAAAGGTAATTTCACCATCATTAAGATTAGAAATTAATTCTACTTTATAAGGATTATCTGCATATGTCTCTAATGCTTCAGCTTTAGAAACAGGATATAGTGAAAATGTTGAAGCTTTTTTAGCATTTTCTAAAACTTTCTTTTCAATTTTCTCAAAATCTTTTTCAGACAAAACTTCGTCACCGAAATCTACATCATAATAAAATCCGCTTTCAATTGCCGGACCGATCGTTAATTTAGCATTTGGATAAAATTCAAGGATTGCCTGCGCCAAAAGGTGGGCAGAAGAATGCCAGAAGGCTTTCTTACCAAGATCATCATTCCATGTCAAAAGCTGTACCGTAGAATCTGTGGTGATAGGCGTGGTAACTTCGACTTGTGTACCGTTTACAACTGCGGAAATGGTATTTCTAGCCAATCCCTCGCTTATCGATTTTGCCACATCCAAAGGAGTAACTTCTCCTTCAAATTCTCTGACGCTATTGTCTGGAAGTGTAATTTTTATCATTGTTTACTAAGAAATTTTAAGTTGCAAAAATACGCATTTTTTACTTCTTTAAGAAATCATAGCATGATAATTCATAAAAAATACAATTTATTTTAAATTTTGACGTTAATGAAAATTTCAATTAATGATTTTCTTAATATTTTAAACAAAAAAAATACTAAGTTTTCACTTAGTATTGTCTGTTTTTCCCGATTTGTTTTTCGAAGCTTTCTGTACATCTTCTTTATCTACATCGGGCGGATTTTGTTGTTTTGAAGATGCAGGAATATTCTGAAAATCTTCATTTTGCTTTTTTGTTTCTGCTGAATTGGCAGAAGCTTTTTTTACATTATCGTCTTTTGAGCCCATTGTTTTGAATTTTAGAGTCCGAGAACACCGAGTTTTCCGGTTTTATCTTCTATTGTATAATTCAAAGCCTTTGCCAAAACGAAAATATTATTAAGATTTTCCATTAATTGTTGGCGTCCTTCATTTCGAAGTTTGTTTTGATCAACAGATTTGATAGCAGTCTGCTTCGCTTTCTGTTGTACATTTTTGATGTCTTTTTCTGAAATCCTGTTGATGAAAGAATCGTCCATCGACTGTATTTCTACGCTTGGTGTGATTCTGATGTCTGCATTGGGCAATTCTGTAATTATTAATTTTTTATTGACAGAATCTACCTCCATTTTCATTTTATTCAGATCATAGGAAACCTGTGCATTTGTTTTGGTGTATGTGATGATGCTGTTGCTTGTCATTTCTCTTCCGAAAAATTCATACCCCATTTTGGTTTTCTGCATCGAGGAAATATCCTGCTCCAAGACAACCATTTTATTCATCTTGGAAATTTGATTGGTTAAAATGTAATAATCAGATTTTTCCGTTTTCTCATTTATACTGAAGCAAGATCTGAAACTGAAAAACAGAATCAACATCAGGAGAATTCCCGCAACGAACGGAATAACAAATTTTAAATTTCTCAATTTTCTTTTTTAAATATTTCCTTGATCACCGACTTATCATCTTTCTTTAGAATCTCAACAAGATCTCTTTCAATGTATCCTGTTGTCGGCATTTCAATAATCCTTCCAATTTCCTTGCCATATTTTTCTACGATAACGGTAGGAACTTTTTGGATGTTGTATTTTGATTCATCGCCTGTAGGAGACTCTTTCTTACGGTTAACTGCAATAATTGTCAACCTGCTGTCGGGAAACTTTACCTCTTCCAGAATTTTCATCAATCTAGGAAAATCTCTGTGGCTGTCTTCACACCAGGTTCCCATGAAAACAATAAGATTATAAGAATTGATTTTATTTTTCTTCAATTCCCCAACAGCTTTTTGATCTAAAGCATATTCGTTGAATTCTTTTGAGTACCATTCAGAATATGGGGCTTTGACGAACTGATCTTTCAACTGATGTCCTAAAAGCATTTTGCCGTCATTCGTAGTTTCAACTTCACGGTTAACTACAACTTTCTGAGCGTTTAGCTGCTGAGTCGCAAATGCAAATGTTGAAACAACAAGTATATTGGTAATAATTTTTTTCATCCTAATTTTTGATAATTGTTTTTAAATCAGCAGGAGAGTAGTATTTGTTCTTTAAAACCTTATGATCAGATTTTCTGTACACATTGAATTTTTCACCTGACTTTTCGTAGAAAGATTCTACGTCTTTTTCTTTATAAAATTCTACTGTCTCGTTCGCTTGTTCTTCATTATCGCAAGCTTTAGACATATTTGAACGCTGAACTTCGTTGAAAAGTTCTACAAATTTATCACCTAATCCAAACTCTAAGACCGCACCGCTCAATACATACTGCAAATCGCATAATGCATCAGCAATTTCTACTAAATTTTTATCTTCAATTGCCTGTTTTAGTTCATTTAATTCTTCCTGTAAAAGCTCAACTCTCAAGTCACATCTTTCCTGAGAAGGAATTTGGGGAGTTTCTAAAATAGGAGCTTTGAAAGTGGTGTGGAATTCTGCTACCTGGTTCAGACTGTCAATTTTATCCATGAAATTTTTAAATTTAAAGCAAAGATAAAAATTAGGAATTAGAAATTAGGAATTAGGCATTAGGTTTTTGTGCGTTTTTCAGGAAGAACCTATTTTTTTATTTTGATAAATGCTTCGACCGCTTTGCTTAGTATGAAATTTAGAAAAACAATTTCTAATTTCTAATTAATTAAAATAATTTATTCGTCAAAAAAAAGACTGCCATTTTCAGACAGTCTTTTCTAAGTTTAATTTTTAATGATTAATTTTTGATAAATCTTTTTGAGATTTCTCCAATCTGGATCGTGTAAGCTCCCGTTGTAAGACTGCTTACATTCACTGTACCTCTTTCGAGTTTTCCTGAGTTGATTAGTTTTCCACCCATATCGAAGATTCTGTAATCTTCTGATGTTGTATTTGAAATATTTAAAATATCTCTTACAGGATTTGGATATAATTTAATATCTGTCATTAAATTTTCGACATTAAAATCTTCTCCTCTTCCTGATGAAAGAATATTTAAAGTGTAATCTTCAACCTGTCCGTAAGTGTAAGATCCGCAAGATGATGAAGGAACAGAATTGTACTGCATCATGACTCTCATTCTTGTACTTCCAAGAGTTGCTGTTGAAGGAATCGTGATTGATCCTGTCACAGGGGTTGTCTGTGAACCTGTTTTTGTCCAAGCCAATTCTCCGCTGTCTGTAAAATCACCGTCTTTATTATAGTCGATATAAACTGCGTATGCTTCATTATATTTAGTGGAAGTCCAAACCGGTGTGATAGAAATTGTATTGGCCATTCCTCGGGTAACATTTGTTGAAATTGAAGTGAAGTTTTCATAACCTGCAGTTCCAGTAGAAGTATTATTGATGGTACCAAATGTTACGTTTCCAATTCTTTCATCTGCAGTATTTGTCGCAGCTGCTGTACAATAAGTAACAGTACTTCCGGCGAGAGTCGTTACGGTTGCCGTATTACTTGCTGTAGAAACATTTCCTGCCGCATCTTTAGCCTTAACCGTGAAACTATAAGTTGTTGAAGGTGTCAAACTTGTAACAGAATACGTTGTAGAAGCTGTAGAACCAACGAATGAAGCTCCCTGATAAACATCATAACCTGTAACACCAACCGCATCTGTTGCTCCACTCCATGAGAGATTGGTGCTTGTAGAAGTTGTTCCTGAAGCCGAAAGAGCGGGAGCTGTAGGAGCAACCGTATCTGTACTTCCTGAGCCTGCATTTACAGAAATATTGGCATTATTCACGTCAAAGAAAATATGATTGCTTCCTTTTACCATAATTCTCCCGGTGGTTGTAGAAACATTCGGAATCGTAACTGCCTGTGAACCGTCATTTGGAGTTCCTGCCAATAAGGTTGTCCAGGTTGTCCCGGAATTTGTTGACCAAAGAATATCTACATTAGCAGCATTTACGCCGTTTGCTGTTGTTCCGGCAACATTCCATGTTACGTTTTGAGAACTTCCTCCAGTGTAAGTTGTTGCCGAACCCTGAGAAGTAATGATGAAAGGTCCTGAAGTTGCATTTACAGTAACTTTAGCATCATCAGAATTGTTTCCCGAACCTCCTGCTCTGTTATCACGAACTGTAAATCTGAAATTTAAAGATCTTGCTACAGAAGAAAGAGCCTCTACATTGATTTCTGAGCCTGCAGTAGTTGTTGCACCCGCTAAAACAGATGCCATTCTTGGGAAATATCTTACAGGGCTCGTTGTAGGAGTCCATGATCTGAATGTTGGTCCGCTTGCTTTTGTTGCACTTGCTGCAGAGCTTGCTCCGGTTTGAGAAGAAGAAGCATTATCTATTTGCTCCCAAATATAAGTTAGTGAATCTCCGTTAGCATCAGTTCCGGTTCCTGTAAGCATAAAAGGTGTGCTTTTCGGAATTGTATAATCTAAGCCTGCATCTGCAGTAGGAATTGTATTTCCGGTAGAAGTGCTTACAGGACAGGTTTTAGCTTTAATATTATTCGTGATCTGCTGAATGCTTATCGCATGAAAGAAAGAATCTGAATGTGGTTGAATATCCTGGCTTGTAATTCCTGCATAACCCATAATTGTTGATCCTGAACCAGGTTCCATATTGACACCTGTTCCCTCATTGCTCATTGAGAAAGTGTGATTTCCTCCAAACTGATGACCTAATTCGTGGGCTACATAATCGACGTCAAAATTATCACCAGATGGAATTCCGTCTGCAGGAGAGGTGTAACCGCTGCCTTTTGAACCGTTTACACAAACACAACCGATGCAGCCTGCATTTCCGCCACCTCCGGAAGCTCCGAATAAATGTCCTACATCATAGTTTGCTTCACCAATTACAGACGTTAAAGTTGACTGAAGCTGAGAATTCCAATTACTCATTTGTGCAGCCGCAGAATAAGGATCTGTAGAAGCATTAGTATAAATTACCGCATCATTATTGGCTATCAAAACCATTCTTGCTGCAAAATCTTTTTCAAAAACGCCGTTTACACGAGTCATTGTATTATTCATTGCTGCCAAAGCTAATGCTTTTGTACCTCCGAAGTAAGTTGTATACTCTCCTGTTGAAGAAAGAGCCAATCGGAATGTTCTTAATTTAGCATCATCTGCGTTTGGTCTTGCTTCGAGAGCTGAAGTGCTGATTCCTTTTTGGGCAACATCGATAACAGTGCATTCGAAAGTATTTAAATTGTCTTTTTTATCAGACTTTTTATAAACCACATAGGAAGAAAGATCTTTTGTATACGGTTCAATAAAAACAGCCGATTTATCACCATAAATTTCCATTGAAGATAATCCCAGAGGAGAAATACTGAAATATACCGTAGAATTCGAATCATCAAGACCTTCACCGACATAAGATTTAATATCCGGATATTTTGCGGCAAGCTGAGGATCAAAATTTGAATTTTCTCTTACTTTAAAGTTTTCTAATTTTCCTTCAGAATTTGGGAAAGAAATAATAATTTCTGATTTTTCCCGGGCAGCTAATCTCTTTGGAGCTTTTGCAAGAACGCTTTTTAGCCCGTTGATGTCTAACTGATAAATTTTTGGATTGAGAATGTTTGTTTTGTTTTCAAAAACATCTGTGTTTTCTTTTGTAGATCCGGTTGTCCAGAGACGGTCGGTTTGTGCGAAAGAAATACCTGACATGACAAGCATTCCAATCAGCAATAATTGTTTTTTCATAAAATTATTATTTTGATTGTGGAATATCAAAGCTAATAAAATTTTAGTTACGAAAAACAAATTTTTTTAAGAAAATTTTAGATATTTAACATAAATAATTATGCATTACATTCAATGCTTAGTAAAACATTTCTCGCACAGACAAAAATAGCACACGAAAAACACGTGTGCTATTGAATTTTATAATAATTTAATTATTTTGTAATCTCTCTACCGATAACTAATCTTTGAATTTCTGAAGTTCCTTCTCCGATTGTACAAAGTTTAGAATCTCTGTAGAATTTCTCAGCAGGAAAATCTTTTGTATATCCGTAACCTCCAAAAACCTGAACAGCATTGTTTGATATTCTTACACAAGCTTCAGAAGCGTACAATTTTGCCATTGCACCTTCTTTAGTCATTTTTTGCTTAGCATTTTTCAATGTTGAAGCTCTTTGAATCAACAATTCAGCAGCATCGATTTCTGTTGCCATATCAGCCAACATAAAGTTGATTGCCTGAAATTCAGAAATTGCTTTTCCAAATTGTTTTCTCTCCTGAGCATATTTTAAAGCAGCTTTGTAAGCTCCTCTCGCGGTTCCTAAACTTAATGCAGCAATTGAAATTCTACCGCCATCTAATATTTTCATAGCCTGTTTGAAACCTTCACCAACTTCTCCTAAACGGTGAGAATCTGGTACACGAACGTTATCAAAGATAAGTTCTGCAGTTTCTGAAGCACGCATTCCTAATTTATTTTCTTTTTTCCCGGAAGTGAAACCTGCCATTCCTTTTTCAAGAACGAAAGCAGTGGAATTGTTTTTTGCACCAATTTCTCCTGTTCTCGTCATGACAACAGCAATATCCCCTGAAATTGCGTGAGTGATAAAGTTTTTAGCACCATTGATAACCCATTCTTCACCGTCTTTTACAGCAGTTGTAGACATTCCGCCAGAATCAGAACCTGTGTTATGCTCTGTCAATCCCCAAGCTCCGATTACTTTTCCGGTAGCTAACTGAGGAAGCCATTTGTTTCTTTGCTCTTCGTTTCCGAACTCATAAATATGATTGGTACACAATGAATTGTGAGCTGCTACAGAAAGTCCGATAGAAGGGTCTACCTGAGAAATCTCATCCAAGATGGTAACATACTCATGATAACCCAAACCAGAACCACCATACTGCTCAGGAATTACGATTCCCATGAAGCCCATATCTCCTAATTGATGAAATAATTCTTTAGGAAAAGTCTGGCTTTCGTCCCACTCCATAATATTGGGTCTGATATTTTTCTCAGCAAATTCTTTTGCTGTTTCAGCTATCATTTTAATGTTGTTGATAGTTTCTGTATTCATATTAGATAATAGTT
>Ga0065714_10002394_pt1 | contig 20191 bp, 22 predicted proteins | sample MisRhiReplicate2_FD_59101 | JGI IMG/M metagenome (GOLD analysis project Ga0065714, IMG submission 59101) | Miscanthus rhizosphere microbial communities from Kellogg Biological Station, MSU, sample Rhizosphere Soil Replicate 2: eDNA_1 v2... | ecosystem: Host-associated > Plants > Roots >...
CTTAGCTCGGTCGATAAACGCGCACATTGGCATGCCCCTCACTGAGCAAATGGTGGGCATGCAGGCGACTCATCACGCCTTTGTCGCAATACAGCAGGTACTGGCGAGTAGGGTCCAGTTCCTTGAAACGCGCGTTCACGGCATAGAACGGCATCGTTTTTACCTCGATGCCGGCGATACTCAGCGGGTCGTCTTCAGCGTCGTCCGGGTGACGGATGTCGATGATGATCTGACCGGCCAGCGCTTCGCCGACTTCTTCAATCTGAATGTCCTGGCCCAACTCATCGATGACTCGATCGATTGGCACCAGCCTGGCGTTTTCGAGCGCACGCTCGAGCACCGCCATGTCGAATTCTTTCTCTTCGTGTTCCACCCGCCCGCGCTTGGCCGCCGTCTTCGGATTGACCGAGATGACGCCGCAGTATTCCGGCATGTGCCGGGCAAACTCGGCGGTGCCGATTTCATTGGCCTGGTCGATGATGTCCTGCTTGTGGCTGGCAATCAGCGGCCGCAAGACCAGTTTCTCGGTCACGCAGTCGATCACCGACAGGTTCGGCAGCGTCTGGCTCGACACCTGGGAGATCGCCTCGCCGGTCACCAGCGCATCGATTTGCAGGCGGTCGGCAATTCGTGAAGCGGCGCGCAACATCATACGCTTCAAAATGACGCCCATATGACTGTTATCGACTTTGCCGAGAATCTCGCCCAGGACTTCTTCGAACGGCACACTCACAAATAACACGCGTTGGGAGCTGCCGTACTTCTTCCAGATGAAGTGCGCCACTTCCATCACGCCCAGTTCATGGGCACGCCCGCCGAGGTTGAAGAAGCAGAAATGGCTCATCAAGCCGCGACGCATGATCTGGTAAGCGGCCACCGTGGAGTCGAAACCGCCGGACATCAGCACCAGGGTCTGCTCCAGCGAACCCAGCGGATAACCGCCGATGCTGTTGTGCTGGCTGTGGATCACGAACAGCCGCTGGTCGCGAATTTCGATGCGCACTTCGATCTGCGGGTCTTTCAGCGAAATACCGGCCGCGCCGCACTGTCGACGCAACTGGCTGCCGACATACTTCTCCACATCCATCGAACTGAACGGGTGCTTGCCGGCACGCTTGCAGCGCACCGAAAAAATCTTGCCGGCCAGGGCATCACCATAATGGAGCATGCACTTGGCGAGGATGTCATCGAAATCCCCCAGCGGGTATTCATCGACTTGCAGGAAATGCGCGATGCCCGGCATGCAGCTCAGGCGCTCGGTCATTTCCTTCAGGACCTTGGGTTCGCTGACACGGGTTTCCAGCTCGAGGTTGTCCCACACGCCATTCACCACCACGGCCGGGTCCAGGTCTCGGAGCACGGCACGGATGTTCTTGGCCAACTGGCGGATGAAACGCATCCGTACCGGGCGGCTCTTGATGGTGATCTCGGGGAAGACTTTTACGATTAGTTTCATGAAAACAGCGCGCGAACGGCCAGCCGAAAAAGGGGGGCGCGGATTATAGCGGAAATTGCTCAAGGTTTAACCAGTTTATGTGCAGATGGTTTTGCATGCACCAAAACAGGTCATTATCGATTGGCGACGCCACATTGCAGTGCGTTATTGTCTGACAATCTTTGATTTACGCCTTTAAAAGCGTGGATTTGGTGCAAAAAACCCATGCTGGGGCACTGGCATGCAATTTGCTCCCTTGTGAGGCAGGTTGCCATGGCAGAGTATTCGCGCCGGCATCACCCATATCTAAGGGCACTCCACTACCCGCCCGAAGCCACCCGGAGGACATATGTCGAAGTCGGTTCAACTCATCAAAGATCATGACGTCAAGTGGATTGATCTGCGCTTCACTGACACCAAAGGTACTCAACATCACGTGACCATGCCGGCCCGTGATGCGCTGGACGACGAATTCTTTGAAATCGGGAAAATGTTCGACGGTTCCTCCATCTCCGGCTGGAAAGGCATCGAAGCCTCCGACATGATCCTGATGCCGGACGACGAAACTGCCGTCCTGGACCCGTTCACCGAAGAGCCGACCCTGATCCTGGTCTGCGACATCATCGAACCTTCGACCATGCAAGGCTATGACCGCGACCCACGCGCCATCGCCCACCGCGCCGAGGAATACCTGAAGTCCACCGGTATCGGTGATACCGCTTTCTTCGGTCCTGAGCCTGAGTTCTTCATCTTCGACTCGGTCAAATTCAAGTCCGATATCTCCGGCTCCATGTTCAAGATCTTCTCCGAACAAGGTTCGTGGATGTCCGACCAGGACGTGGAAGGCGGCAACAAAGGCCACCGTCCAGGCATCAAGGGCGGCTACTTCCCGGTTCCACCGTTCGACCACGACCACGAGATCCGTACCTCCATGTGCAACGCACTGGAAGAGATGGGCCAGACCGTCGAAGTTCACCACCACGAAGTGGCAACTGCCGGCCAGAACGAAATCGGCGTGAAGTTCAACACGCTGGTCAAGAAGGCTGACGAAGTCCAGACCCTGAAGTACTGCGTACACAACGTTGCCGACGCCTACGGTCGCACCGCGACCTTCATGCCGAAGCCACTGTACGGCGACAACGGTTCGGGCATGCACGTTCACATGTCGATCTCCAAAGACGGCAAGAACACCTTCGCAGGCGAAGGCTATGCCGGCCTGTCGGACACCGCCCTGTACTTCATCGGCGGTATCATCAAGCACGGTAAGGCCCTGAACGGCTTCACCAACCCGTCGACCAACTCCTACAAGCGTCTGGTACCAGGCTTCGAAGCCCCGGTCATGCTGGCCTACTCGGCTCGCAACCGTTCCGCCTCGATCCGTATTCCTTACGTGAACAGCCCTAAAGCCCGCCGTATCGAAGCACGCTTCCCGGATCCGGCTGCCAACCCGTACCTGGCCTTCGCTGCACTGATGATGGCCGGTCTGGACGGTATCCAGAACAAGATCCACCCTGGCGATGCCGCTGACAAAAACCTGTATGACCTGCCGCCTGAAGAGGCCAAGGAAATCCCACAGGTGTGTGGCAGCCTGAAAGAAGCCCTGGAAGAGCTGGACAAGGGCCGTGCCTTCCTGACCAAGGGCGGCGTATTCAGCGATGACTTCATCGACGCTTACATCGCACTGAAAAGCGAAGAAGAAATCAAGGTTCGCACCTTCGTACACCCACTGGAATACGAGCTGTACTACAGCTGCTGATCCAGTAAACGCCGCCACGCACGGCGTGAATAAAGAGAGGCCTCCTTCGGGAGGCCTTTTTTATGGGCGCAGGTTACGTGCATGATGCCTCGTCGCTCCCCCATAGAAGACGAGACTGCCCATGACTTTGCGCTTCAAGCTCTGCCTTGCCCTGTCTGCCGCACTGCTGGCCTCCACCGCCGAAGCCGCCTCGGCTCCCGCCCCTGAGGCCCTTACCCCGTTGCTTAACGCCATTGGCGAACGCCTGGCCCTTGGCGATCAAGTGGCGTTGAGCAAATGGGACAGCCATAAACCGGTAGAAGACCGTCAGCGCGAGCGTGAAGTCATTGCTGCCGCCGTTGCCCAGGCACCGGCCTACAAGCTGAGTGGCGAAACCGTGGAAGCGTTTTTCGCCGCCCAGATAGAAGCCAACAAAATGGTGCAGTACATCAACCTGTCCGACTGGGCCCTGGAAGGCAAGGCCCCGGACCTCCCACGCCCGGACCTGGTGGGACAGATCCGCCCGCAACTCGATCGACTGCAAAAACGCCTGCTGCAACAACTGGCCGATTTCGCCCCCTACCGCACCGACCCGCAGTGCCCGCAATGGCTGGCCCGAGCCACCCACCACAACAAGCAGCACCCGGTGCACCGCCTCGCCCTGATCCGAGCGACCGGAGAACTGTGTATCTCCACAAAATCCTGAGGCACCCCACCTCCCCTTGTGGGAGCGAGCCTGCTCGCGATGAGGCCTTTACATTCAACATCTCAGCGTCTGACACACCGCTTTCGCGAGCAGGCTCGCTCCCACAGTGGTTCTGCATCGGGCACAAGATTTGTGTTCACAGCAGATCCCCTGTGGGAGCGGGCTTGCTCGCGAAGGGGCCGGCTCAGCCAACATCTCAGTGACTGACATACCGCTATCGCGAGCAAGCTCGCTCCCACAGGGGTTATGTGCAACAACTTGGGTCAATCACCCTCCCTGACCTATGCTGCAACCCATCACTTTTAGTTTTCGGTCGATTTTCCATGGGTCGTGGTTTTCCAATCATCCTGTTGTTGTTGGCACTGCCCGCCGCCGCGCAGATCTACAAGTACACCGACGCCGACGGCAACACCGCCTACAGCAACCAGCCGCCCCAAGGCGTACCAGCCCAGACGGTGGAGTTGCCGCCGCTCAACAGTATCGAACGCCAATCCCCAGCCAGCCCGAACACACCGCCAGCCCCCGCCAACAGCGACGAGCCGCGCAATGCCTACGAAACATTGGAACTGACGGACATCCCCACCGACGAGGCCCTGCGCGCCAACAATGGCACCTTCACCGTTGGCGTCCGAGCGCAACCGCGCCTGCAGAGCCCGCATCTGTTCCAGCTATTGCTGGACGGCCAACCCTACGGCCAGCCGTCCAACGTGCCACGCCTGCAATTGGTGAACATCGATCGGGGCGAGCACAGCCTGGCGGTTCAAGTCATCGACGGGGACACCCTCGTGCAACAAAGCAAGACCGTCACGTTCACCGTGCAGCGGGTGCACCAGCCATGATCCGCTGGCTGCTCGCGCTTAGCCTGGCGCTGGCGGCGCTGCCTGGGGTGGCGCAGGTCTACACCTACATCGATGCCCAGGGTAATCGCGTCTTCACCGATCAGCCGCGCCCCGGCAATGCGAAGAAAGTCCAACTGCCACCCGGCAACCGGATGCCGACGCCGCCCCCGGGCACAACCTCGGCGCCCATGCCCGAAGCCCGGCCCGAGCCCCTGTTTCATTACGAAATGCTCCGGCTGTTGATACCTGAGCCGGACGCGACGATACGCAGCACCGCAGGCGAACTGATCGTCAGCGTCACCAGCGAACCCGGCCTGAAAAAAGGCCACCGCTATCGCCTGTTGCTCGACGGCCAGCCAACAGGCGCGCCGGGGCCGAGCCCGGTGTTTGCCTTGAGCAACATCGATCGAGGCACCCATCAACTGGCGGTAGAAATCCTCGATGAGCAGGACCGCATCGTCGAACGCACCGCCAACCAGCCCTTCCATATGCAACGCATGTCCCTGGCGCAAAAGCGCCGCATCAAACCCTGCGCCGCGACCGATTACGGTCAACGCCCCGAGTGCCCCCTCGCCGAAAAGCCTGAAGAAGAAAAAAGCAGCATCCTGCCGTTCTTCTGATGCCGTTCAGGTTGGCGCACTATATTGGTGCAAACCATTGCACGCTACTCAGTTTCCAAACCCATTTTGGTTCGAAAGTACCCGAAAAAGCTGGCAGAACGCCACGCAACTGGGCGAAAAACACCCTTTTGAGGCTCTAAACGCTTCTTTTCGGAGCCTTGGTTTGGTTTTTGCATTTTCCTTGTAACAGCGCATTAATCGCGCGCGCAATTTGGGACCGGTCCCGAGTTGCTACGCTCCAAAAGAGGTCCTGATGACCATTAGCGACGCACTACACCGCTTGCTGCTCGACAACCTCACCACCGCGACCATCCTGCTCGACGCCGAACTGCGCCTCGAGTACATGAACCCGGCGGCCGAGATGCTCCTGGCCGTCAGTGGCCAGCGCAGCCACGGACAGTTCATCAGCGAGTTGTTCACCGAGTCCGCCGAAGCACTCAACTCCTTGCGCCAGGCGGTGGAACAGGCCCATCCGTTCACCAAGCGCGAAGCGATGCTGACCGCGCTGACCGGCCAGACCCTGACCGTGGACTACGCGGTTACGCCAATCCTGAACAACGGCGCCACCCTGCTGTTGCTGGAAGTCCACCCGCGTGATCGCTTGCTGCGTATCACCAAGGAAGAAGCGCAATTGTCCAAGCAGGAAACCAGCAAGATGCTGGTGCGCGGCCTGGCCCACGAGATCAAGAACCCCCTCGGCGGGATTCGTGGCGCGGCGCAGTTGCTCGCCCGCGAACTGCCGGAAGAAAACCTCAAGGACTACACCAACGTCATCATTGAAGAAGCCGACCGCCTGCGGAACCTGGTGGACCGCATGCTCGGCTCGAACAAGCTGCCATCGCTGGCGATGTGCAACGTCCATGAGGTGCTGGAGCGCGTCAGCAGCCTGGTGGAAGCCGAAAGCCAAGGCTGCATCACGTTGGTGCGCGACTATGACCCGAGCATTCCCGATGTCTTGATCGACCGCGAGCAGATGATCCAGGCCGTGCTGAACATTGTGCGCAACGCGATGCAAGCCATCAGCAGCCAGAACGAGCTACGCCTGGGGCGCATCAGCCTGCGTACCCGCGCCATGCGCCAGTTCACCATCGGCCATGTGCGCCATCGCCTGGTGACCAAGATCGAAATCATCGACAACGGCCCGGGCATCCCTGCCGAGCTGCAGGAAACCATCTTTTTTCCCATGGTCAGCGGCCGTCCGGACGGTACCGGGCTGGGCCTGGCCATTACCCAGAACATCATCAGTCAGCATCAGGGCTTGATCGAGTGTGAAAGCCACCCCGGCCACACCACCTTCTCGATCTTCCTGCCACTGGAACAAGGAGCCACATCGACATGAGCCGTAGTGAAACCGTGTGGATCGTCGATGACGACCGTTCTATCCGTTGGGTCCTGGAAAAAGCCTTGCAACAGGAAGGCATGACCACCCAGAGCTTCGACAGCGCCGATGGAGTAATGAGTCGCCTGGCGCGTCAGCAACCGGACGTCATCATCTCCGACATCCGCATGCCTGGCGCCAGCGGCCTGGACCTGCTGGCGCGGATTCGCGAACAGCATCCACGGCTGCCGGTGATCATCATGACCGCCCATTCCGACCTGGACAGCGCCGTGGCGTCCTACCAGGGCGGCGCTTTCGAATACCTGCCCAAGCCATTCGACGTCGATGAAGCCGTGTCGCTGGTCAAGCGCGCCAATCAACATGCCCAGGAACAACAGGGCATGGAAGAGGTGCCAGCCCTGGCCCGCACCCCGGAAATCATCGGTGAAGCGCCGGCGATGCAGGAAGTGTTTCGCGCCATCGGGCGCCTGAGCCACTCCAACATCACCGTGCTGATCAACGGCGAGTCGGGCACCGGCAAAGAATTGGTGGCCCACGCCCTGCACCGTCACAGTCCACGGGCGGCATCGCCGTTCATCGCGCTGAACATGGCTGCGATTCCCAAGGACCTGATGGAGTCCGAGCTGTTCGGCCACGAAAAAGGTGCGTTCACCGGCGCGGCCAACCTGCGGCGCGGGCGCTTCGAGCAAGCCGACGGCGGCACGTTGTTCCTCGATGAAATCGGCGACATGCCGGCGGACACCCAGACGCGCTTGCTGCGCGTACTGGCCGATGGCGAGTTCTATCGGGTGGGCGGGCATACGCCGGTCAAGGTGGACGTGCGCATCATCGCCGCGACCCACCAGAACCTGGAAACCCTGGTTCACGCCGGCAAATTCCGTGAGGACTTGTTCCACCGCCTGAACGTGATCCGCATTCATATCCCGCGCCTGGCGGACCGTCGCGAAGACATCCCGACCCTGGCCAGGCACTTCCTCAGCCGCGCGGCCCAGGAACTGGCGGTCGAGCCCAAGCTGCTCAAGAGCGAAACCGAGGAATACCTCAAGAACCTGCCGTGGCCGGGCAACGTGCGTCAGCTGGAGAACACCTGCCGCTGGATCACGGTAATGGCTTCGGGTCGCGAAGTGCACATCAGCGACCTGCCGCCAGAGCTGTTGAGCCTGCCGCAGGATTCGGCTCCGGTGACCAACTGGGAGCAAGCCCTGCGCCAGTGGGCCGACCAGGCCCTGTCCCGTGGCCAGTCGAGCCTGCTGGACAGCGCGGTGCCGAGTTTCGAGCGAATCATGATCGAAACCGCCCTCAAGCACACCGCCGGCCGCCGCCGCGACGCCGCGGTGCTGCTGGGTTGGGGCCGTAATACCTTGACCCGCAAGATCAAGGAATTGGGGATGAAGGTCGACGGTGGGGATGATGATGACGGGGATGAGGGCTGATCGGCCTTTAACCCTTCGCTGATCTTGAAGGCCAATCGCGAGCAAGCTCGCTCCCACAATGGTTCTGCATCAGGCACAAAATTTGTGTTCACCGCAGATCCCCTGTGGGAGCGAGCCTGCTCCGGGCGGCGATCCGACGATGCTTTTTAAAGGACTGTGTGCACCGCATCAATGCACTGCGAACCGCAATTGCGCATGCACAACGAGCCAAAACCAATCGATCCAGTTCGAAAAAAACCGCACAAACAAAAACAAAAGCCCCGGAATACGGGGCTTTCAGCATCGCCAGCAGTGTTTTTGTGACAAGCCATTCAAAACTGGCACGCCCCCTGCAATAACTCAATCACTACCCAGTTTCGGGGACCTTGGTACAGGCAGGCCGGGGATTCCCCTCTTTTATACCGGGCTCATCGAGCCCACTGTTTTGGGGGCCTTGATACAGGCAGGTCAAGGTTTCCCTTCTTTACACCAGGGCTGGACCTTCGCGGTAAGCCCTCCCGTTTTGGGGACCTTGGTACAGGCAGGCCGGGGATTCCCTCTTTTATTGCTCCTGGAGACGGACCTCCAGCCGCCAGCGGTCATCGACCTCGCTGGAGGTCCACGCCCCGCGCAACGGACGCGCCGCCACCAGCGTCAGCAACAACCCCTTGTCACTCAACCGCACCCGCCAGTTCACGTCCTTGCCGTTGAGCTTTAACTGGCCGTTCTGCGATCGCCCTTGCGCTTCGAACAACAGCGCCACCGAGCCGTCGATGACTTCCCCGTGCAGCTTGGGTTCGGTGTTGAACCAGGCCACCACCCCACCGTCAATCACCTCGACCTGCTGCAGCACGCTCGGTTCGGGCGTGGTCAGGCGTCCGATCATCAATCCGACCATCATGCCGAAGATCGCCAACGAGCCCATCACCCGAGGCATTAGCTTCGAACGTCGGTCGGTTTGCAGCGTAGAATGCCGCTCATCTTCATCTGCGGAGCCGTGCATGTTTCACGTCATCCTTTTTCAACCGGAAATTCCGCCGAATACCGGCAATGTCATCAGGTTGTGCGCCAACAGCGGCTGCCACCTGCATTTGATCGAACCGCTGGGCTTCGACATGGACGACAAGCGCCTGCGCCGTGCCGGTCTCGACTATCACGAGTATGCCACCTTGCAGCGTCACGCCGACCTTGCCAGCTGTCTGGAAAGCCTCGGGCATCCGCGCCTGTTCGCCTTTACCACCAAGGGTTCGCGGCCGTTCCATGACGCCAGCTTCGTCGCCGGTGATGCGTTCCTGTTCGGCCCGGAAAGCCGTGGCCTGCCGGCCGAGGTGCTGGACGCCCTGCCCGCCGATCAGCGCCTGCGCCTGCCGATGCGCGAAGGCTGCCGCAGCCTGAACCTGTCCAATACCGTGGCGGTGGCGGTTTATGAGGCGTGGCGGCAGAACGGCTTCGCCTGAGCCCTGCCTGTCAGCCAGAAACACCTGTGGGAGCGAGCCTGTGGGAGCCGAGCTTGCTCGCGATGAGGTCGACACGGTTCAACTGCAAAACCGCGTCATCGTTCATCGCGAGCAAGCTCGGCTCCCACAGGGCTCGCTCCCACAAGTTTTGTGCCTTGCGAACAGAAGCGACGCCGCTTACTGAACGGTCGCGCCGCCTTCTTGCTGCATGCGCTGCAGTTCTTGCGCATACAGGGCATCGAAGTTCACCGGGGCCAGCATCAGGGCCGGGAACGAACCGCGGGTCACCAGGCTGTCCAGGGTTTCGCGGGCGTAAGGGAACAGGATGTTCGGGCAGAACGCACCGAGGGTGTGGCTCATCGAAGCGGCATCCAGGTTCCTGATCAGGAAGATCCCGGCCTGTTGCACTTCGGCGATGAACGCCACTTCGTCACCGTTTTTCACAGTAACCGACAGGGTCAACACCACTTCATGGAAGTCATCTTCCAGGGCTTTCTGGCGAGTGTTCAGGTCCAGGCCTACGCTCGGCTCCCACTGCTGGCGAAAGATCGCCGGGCTTTTCGGGGCTTCGAAGGACAGGTCACGTACATAAATGCGCTGCAAGGAGAATTGCGGTGCGGCTTCGTCTTCGCTGGCAGCTGTGTTCTGTTGGTCAGTCATCGCAGATCCTTCTTACTTTCAGGTTCTTGTCAGTGGGAAATTCAGGCCTTGAGCAGTGCGTCGAGCTTACCGGCGCGCTCCAGGGCGAACAGATCATCGCAACCGCCCACGTGGGTGCTGCCGATCCAGATCTGCGGCACGGACGTGCGCCCGGCCTTCTGGGCCATTTGGGCGCGCAGTTGCGGCTTGCCGTCGACCTTGATCTCTTCGAAGGCCACGCCTTTGTTCTGGAGCAGGAACTTGGCTCGGGAACAATAGGGGCAGTAATCGCTGGAATAGACAACGACGTGGGACATTTCACTTCACCAGGGGCAGATTGTCGGCTTTCCAGCTCGCAACACCGCCGGACAGCTTGGCGGCGGTGAAACCGGATTTCATCAGCTCGCGGGCGTGGGTGCCGGCGTGCTGGCCTTGGGCATCTACCAGGATCAGTGTCTTGGCCTTGTGTTTTTCCAGCTCGCCGATGCGGGCGATCAGTTTGTCCTGGGGAATATTCACCGCCCCGACAATGTGGCCGGCGGCGTAATCCTTGCTCGGGCGGATGTCCACCACCACGCCGGCATCCTTGTTGACCAGCGCCGTCAGCTCGGCGGTACTGAGGCTGCGACCGCCACCCTGCATCGTATGGGCTACCAGCAACGCCAGCAGTACGACGAAGATACCGACGAGAATGTAGTGGTTAGTGGCAAATTCAATCAGGTGAGCAACCATCGAAGGAGGTTCCAGGGCGTTAAAATGTCGGCCAGTATACACAGCACACAAGGCCGGCCAAACCCCGCCCGGCGGTGACGCCGTCGGAACTTACCTTTAAACTGCCCGTCCCTTTTCCATCGTCTTCTTTTAACCCGCCACGAGTGGATTCCATGACTACCACGCCTAAACCTTTGGTCCTGATGATTCTCGACGGCTTCGGTCACAGTGAAAGCCACGAATCCAACGCCGTGTATTCGGCCAACAAGCCTGTGCTGGACCGTTTGTGGGCCACCGTGCCCAACGGCCTGATCTCCGGCAGCGGCATGGACGTCGGCCTGCCGGACGGGCAGATGGGCAACTCCGAAGTCGGCCACATGAACCTCGGCGCAGGCCGCGTGGTGTATCAGGACTTCACCCGCGTGACCAAATCGATCCGCGACGGTGAGTTCTTCGAAAACCCGACCATCTGCGCCGCCGTGGATAAAGCCGTGGCCGCCGGCAAGGCCGTGCACTTCATGGGCCTGCTGTCCGACGGTGGCGTGCACAGCCACCAGGACCACCTGATCGCCATGGCCGAACTGGCCTTCAAGCGCGGCGCCGAGCAGATCTACCTGCACGCGTTCCTCGATGGCCGCGACACGCCACCGAAAAGTGCCACGTCGTCGATCGAACTCCTGGACGCAGCATTCCAGGCACTCGGCAAGGGGCGCATCGCCAGCCTCATCGGCCGCTATTACGCCATGGACCGTGACAACCGCTGGGACCGCGTGTCCCAGGCCTACAACCTGATCGTCGACGGCAGCGCCGAATTCAATGCCGCCACCGCCCAGGAAGGCCTGCAAGCCGCCTACGAGCGTGGTGAAAGCGACGAATTCGTCAAGGCCACCACCATCGGCGAACCGGTCAAGGTCGAGGACGGCGATGCCGTGGTGTTCATGAACTTCCGCGCCGACCGCGCTCGCGAACTGACCCGCGTGTTTGTCGAAGACGACTTCAAGGAATTCGAACGCGCTCGCCAGCCGAAACTGGCCGGCTTCGTGATGCTGACCCAATACGCCGCCAGCATCCCCGCGCCATCGGCCTTCGCCGCCGGCAGCCTGGAAAACGTGCTGGGCGACTACCTGGCGAAGAATGGCAAGACCCAACTGCGCATCGCCGAGACCGAAAAGTACGCCCACGTGACGTTCTTTTTCTCCGGCGGCCGTGAAGAACCCTTCCCGGGCGAAGAACGCATCCTGATCCCCTCGCCCAAAGTCGCCACCTACGACCTGCAACCGGAGATGAGCGCGCCGGAAGTGACCGACCGCATCGTCGAGGCCATTGAAAACCAGCGTTACGACGTGATCGTGGTCAACTACGCCAACGGTGACATGGTGGGCCACAGCGGCGTGTTCGAGGCGGCGGTCAAGGCCGTGGAATGCCTGGACACCTGCGTTGGCCGCATCGTCGAGGCCCTGGAAAAGGTCGGCGGCGAAGCACTGATCACGGCCGACCACGGCAACGTCGAGCAGATGTCCGACGAATCCACCGGCCAGGCCCACACCGCCCACACTACCGAGCCGGTGCCGTTCATCTATGTCGGCAAGCGCAACTTCAAGGTCCGTGACGGTGGCGTGCTGGCTGACGTGGCACCGACCATGCTGATGTTGCTGGGCATGGAGAAGCCGGCGGAGATGACCGGGACGTCGATCCTGGTCTGATTGATCCATCAATCACCGCAAACCCTGTGGGAGCAAAGCTTGCTCGCGATAGCAATCTGACAATCTACATTTTCGTTGGATGTGCTGACGTCATCGCGAGCAGGCTTTGCTCCCACAGGGGTTTGGCGGGAAATAAGTGCCCTGCACCGCTCCAGTTATCACACAGCCCCAAATGGGCGTTTTTTTTGCAGCGTGGGGCGGGCATACTAGGCCGTCCCTTTCCCTGGTGTCGCCCGCCTCTATGCTTCGCGTCCTGATAGCCCTCGCTCTGACCTGCTTGCTCCAACCGGCCTTTGCCGACGAGCGCGCGCAAACCCAACAACAGTTGGAAGCCACGCGCCAGGACATTGCCGAGCTGAAAAAACTGCTGGGCAAGTTGCAGGAAGAGAAATCCAGCGTGCAGAAAGACCTGCGCGGCACCGAGACCGAGATGGGCAATCTGGAGAAACAGGTCGACGCCCTGCAAAAAGAGCTGAAGAAAAGCGAATCCGAGCTGCAACGACTCGATGGAGAGAAAAAAAAACTCCAGAGCGCGCGCACTGAACAGCAAAAGCTGATCGCCATCCAGGCCCGGGCCGCCTACCAGAACGGTCGCCAGGAATACCTCAAGCTGCTGCTCAACCAGCAGAATCCCGAGAAATTCGCCCGCACCCTGACTTATTACGATTACCTGAGCCAGGCCCGCCTGGAACAGCTCAAGAACTTCAACGAAACCCTGCGCCAACTGGCCAATGTCGAAAAAGACATCGAACTGCAGCAAGCCCAGTTGCTGGTGCAGAAAAGCAGCCTCGACACCCAGCGCGAAGAACTCGAGAAGGTTCGCAAGGAACGCCAGGTGGCCCTGGCCAAGCTCAATGACGACGTGAAGGCTCGCGACAGCAAGCTCAAGGCCCGCGAGCAGGACCAGGCCGAACTGGCCAATGTGTTGAAAACCATCGAAGAAACCCTGGCCCGCCAGGCCCGAGAGGCAGAAGAAGCGCGCCAGAAAGCGCTGATCGCCCAGCAGGAAGCCGAAAAAAAGCGTTTGCGTGAAGCCCAGGCCGACGCAGATGCCGGCGACGCGCCGCGCAAGCCGGTGAAATCAAGCCCCGGCGCGCTGGTTTCCAGTGATGGCGAAACCTTCGGCGGCGCTTTTGCGTCGGCGCGGGGCAAACTTCCATGGCCGGTCAATGGTCGACTGCTTGCGCGCTTCGGTGAAACCCGCGGCGACGACACCCGCACCAAGTGGGACGGCGTGATGATCAGCGCCTCCGCCGGCAGCCAGGTGCATGCCGTGCATGGCGGGCGCGTGGTCTTCGCCGACTGGCTGCGCGGCGCCGGCCTGCTGGTGATCCTGGATCACGGCAACGGTTATTTGAGCCTGTACGGCCACAACCAGACGCTGCTCAAGTCCGCGGGGGATGTGGTCAAGGCCGGTGAGTCCATCTCCACGGTCGGCAACAGTGGCGGGCAGGATACGCCAGCACTGTATTTCGCTATTCGTCAGCAGGGTCGCCCCAGTGACCCGGCCCAATGGTGTCGTGCGCAAGGATAAGCGCGCCCATCCTATTAAGGAGTTCGTTCGACATGCTGCATTTGTCCCGCCTTACCTCGCTGGCCCTGACGATCGCCCTGGTGATCGGTGCGCCCCTGGCTTTCGCCGCCGAACCGGCCCCGTCGGCACCCGCCGCCACAGCCGCGACCACCAAGGCCCCGCTGCCGCTGGACGAACTGCGCACCTTTGCCGAGGTCATGGACCGGATCAAGGCCGCCTATGTCGAACCGGTGGACGACAAAGTACTGCTGGAGAACGCCATCAAAGGCATGCTCAGCAACCTTGATCCGCATTCGGCCTACCTGGGGCCGGAGGATTTTGCCGAGCTGCAGGAAAGCACCAGCGGCGAATTCGGCGGCCTGGGCATCGAGGTCGGCAGCGAAGACGGTTTCGTCAAAGTGGTTTCGCCGATCGACGACACGCCTGCTTCCAAGGCCGGCATCCAGGCCGGTGACTTCATCGTCAAGATCAACGGCCAGCCGACGCGCGGCCAGAGCATGACCGAAGCCGTGGACAAGATGCGCGGCAAGATCGGCCAGAAGATCACCCTGACCCTGGTGCGCGACGGTGGCACGCCGTTCGACGTGACCCTCACGCGGGCGGTCATCCAGGTCAAGAGTGTGAAGAGCCAGCTGCTGGAGTCGGGCTACGGTTACATCCGCATCACCCAATTCCAGGTCAAGACCGGCGAAGAAGTCGCCAAGGCCCTGGCCAAGATGCGCAAGGACAACGGCAAGAAGCTCAACGGCCTGGTCCTGGACCTGCGCAACAACCCCGGCGGCGTGCTGCAATCGGCGGTGGAAGTGGTGGATCACTTCATCACCAAGGGCCTGATCGTCTACACCAAGGGCCGCATCGCCAATTCCGAGCTGCGCTTCTCGGCCACCGGCAACGACCTGAGCGAAGCCGTGCCATTGGTGGTGCTGATCAACGGTGGCAGCGCCTCGGCATCGGAAATCGTCGCCGGCGCCCTGCAGGACCAGAAGCGTGGCGTGGTCATGGGCACCACCAGTTTCGGCAAAGGCTCGGTGCAAACCGTATTGCCACTGAACAACGACCGCGCCCTGAAGATCACCACCGCGCTGTACTTCACGCCCAACGGTCGCTCCATCCAGGCCCAGGGCATCGTCCCGGACATCGAGGTGCGCAAGGCCAAGATCACCAACGAACAGGACGGCGAATACTTCAAGGAAGCCGACCTGCAAGGTCACCTGGGCAATGGCAACGGTGGCGCCGACAAACCGACCGGTTCCGGTGGCAAGGCCAAGCCAATGCCACAGGATGACGACTACCAGTTGGCCCAGGCCCTGAGCCTGCTCAAAGGGTTGAACATCACTTCCGGCCGCTGAGATGGGCCGGCGCTTCATCCTCGGCCTGTTGTGCTGCCTGGCGGGCACTGCCTTTGCTGCGCCCGCCGCTTCACCCGCTCCACCGCACAAGGCCTACCTGAGCCTGATCATCGACGACCTGGGGCAAAACCTGCCCCGGGATCGCCGGGTACTGGCCCTCCCCGGTCCGGTCACCACCGCGATCATGCCTGACACGCCCCACGCCGCCGAATTCGCCCGCGAAGCCCATCGTGCCGGCAAACTGGTCATGCTGCACATGCCCATGGACCCGGCCACCGGGCCGTTCGCCTGGCATCCGGAGCTGCCCATCGAAGAACTGGGCAAGCGCCTCGACGCCGCGTTCGCTGCCGTGCCTTATACCAGCGGGATCAACAACCACATGGGCAGCCGCATGACCGCCCAACCCCAGGCCATGGCCTGGCTGATGGCGAACTTGCAGCAGCGACACAAATTTTTCGTCGACAGCCGCACCAGCGCCCAGACCGTCGCCGCCGCCGAGGCGCAGAAGATCGGCCTCGCCAGCGTGTCGCGGGACGTGTTCCTGGACGACGAGCGCACCGAAGCGGCCATCGCCCGCCAGCTCCAGACCGCTATCGACCTGGCCCGCCAGCAAGGCTCGGCCGTAATGATCGGCCACCCCTACCCACAGACCCTGGCCGTGCTCGAACGCGAGCTACCCAAGCTCAAGGCACAGGGCGTCGAATGGATCGACATCAAGTCGATGATCAGCCTGCGCAGCAATCGGGCGATGGTCGGGCATGGGAAGGATGGGGTTTATCGGTAGCGCCGACCCGGCTGGCGCAACCTTCAGAGATACCGCGCCATGATCGCGTCCACTTCACCTTCCTTGCGCAATTCATCCAGGGCCTTTTGAAGCCGGGCAACCACGTCGTCAGGCACGTCCTTGTTCAAGGCCAGGTACAACTCGGCACTGTTGAAGCGCAGCACGGTCTTGAGATCGGTCACCCCCTCCTGACGCGCCAGGTAACGCCCGGCAGGATCGCCGGTGGCCCACAGATCGATCTGGCCGTTGACCAGTTTTTTGGCGTTGTCCTGATCGCGCAACACGACAATCGGGTTCAGCCCTTGCTTGGCCAATGTCTCGGCAATCGCGTCGCCCTTGTAGGCCCCGACCTTGTATTGGCGCGCCTGCTCCAGCGAACCTAGGGCGATCTTGCTGTCGGCCTTGGCGAGCATGATCCAATCATCCGGACCGATGGGGCCAACCCATTTGAAAAGCTTTTCACGCTCCGGCAACCGCGCCATGACAAAAACACCGTAGCCAGGGTTTTCCAAGGCGAGTTTGTAGATCCGCTCCCAGGGGAAACGCAGTGTCAGGCTGTAGGAAATATCGGCACGCTTGAAGACTTCGCGGACGATGTCCACGGCAATGCCATGGATGTTCTCGTCCTGAGCGAAGTTCTTGCCGTTCTTGGCCATGTTGTACGGTGGGAAATTTTCCGTCAGCAACACCAGCGATGTATCAGCGGCGCGGACGGTGCCTGCGAGCAGCAGCGTGACACCGGCAAAGGCAAGAACGAGGCGTTTGAGCATGTCTGGCTACCGCAATCCATGGTGTGCCCAAGAGTGCCTTGGGCCCGCCATGGTGTCCAGCGATCAGCGAATGCAGATACCGCGATGCGCCATGTAGGCCTTGGCTTCCGGCACGGTGTATTCGCCAAAGTGGAAAATGCTCGCCGCCAGCACCGCGCTGGCATGGCCTTCCAGGATGCCGTCGGCCAGGTGTTGCAGGTTGCCGACGCCGCCGGAAGCGATCACCGGGATGCCCAGGGCATCGCTGATGGCGCGGGTGACACCGAGGTCGAAGCCGTTTTTCATGCCGTCCTGGTCCATGCTGGTCAGCAGGATTTCACCGGCACCCAGGCCTTCCATCTTCTTCGCCCACTCCACGGCATCGAGGCCCGTGGGTTTGCGGCCGCCGTGGGTGAAGATTTCCCAGCGCGGGGTTTCGCCCGGGCCGGAGACCTTCTTCGCGTCGATGGCCACGACGATGCACTGCGAACCGAAGTGCTGGGCCGCTTCACCGACGAATTCCGGGTTGAACACCGCCGCAGTGTTGATCGACACCTTGTCGGCACCGGCATTGAGCAGGTTGCGGATGTCCTGCACGGTGCGCACGCCACCGCCCACGGTCAGCGGGATGAATACCTGGCTGGCCATGCGCTCGACGGTATGGAGCGTGGTATCACGGCCATCGACGCTGGCCGTGATGTCGAGGAAGGTGATCTCGTCCGCACCCTGTTCGTCGTAGCGACGGGCGATTTCCACCGGGTCGCCGGCATCACGGATGTTCTCGAACTTGACGCCCTTGACCACCCGGCCGTTGTCCACGTCCAGGCAAGGGATGATGCGTTTGGCCAGCGCCATGGTGAGTCCTCAGCCTTTATAGGTATCGCAGAAGGCCTGGGCCTCGGCGACGTCCAGGGTGCCTTCGTAGATCGCGCGACCGGTGATCGCACCGATGATGCCCGGCGCCTTGGCGTCGAGCAGTGCCTTGATGTCACCCAGGTTATGGATGCCACCGGAAGCGATGACCGGGATCTTCGTCGCGGCGGCCAGGGCGGCGGTGAACGGAACGTTGCAGCCCTGCATCATGCCGTCTTTGGCGATGTCGGTGTAGACGATGGCAGACACACCGTCGGCTTCGAAACGCTTGGCCAGGTCGATCACCTGTACGGTGCTGACTTCAGCCCAACCGTCAGTGGCGACGAAACCGTCTTTTGCGTCCAGGCCAACGATGACCTTGCCCGGGAAAGCGCGGCAGGCTTCGGCAACGAACTCGGGCTCCTTCACGGCTTTGGTGCCGATGATCACGTAGCTCACGCCAGCCTTGACGTAGTGCTCGATGGTTTCCAGCGAACGAATGCCGCCGCCGATCTGGATCGGCAGGTTCGGGTAGCGCTTGGCAATGGCCGTGACCACTTCGCCATTGACCGGTTGTCCTTCGAAGGCGCCGTTCAGGTCGACCAGATGCAGGCGACGGCAGCCGCCCTCCACCCACTTGGCGGCCATGCTCACCGGGTCATCGGAAAACACCGTGGAGTCTTCCATGCGGCCCTGACGCAGACGTACGCAAGCGCCGTCCTTGAGATCGATAGCGGGGATAATCAGCATCTGGCAAACCTTCAAATACGAATATTCAGCTTGGCTCGAAAATCAGTTTTTCTCGAGCGCCCACAAGTCGCTTTCAATGCTTTCGAACCTTTCTTTAAGGTGCGTCTGCACATCGAAAATCGCCCTGTTGTAATANTGCGGNGCAATTTCGCGGGTAAACAGGTCAAGAATTTCCGCCGCTTCGAANGANCCCAGGTCCAGCTCGAAACGNTCCTCCATGAACCGCTGGATCTTGCGGTTCGCTTCACTCTCCTGCTCGGNCGTGAGGGTGAGGATCGGCGGTTTCTTGCGGGCCATTACCAGCGCCCGTCCCACGCTGCGAAGTTCTGCAACAGTTGCAGGCCATGGGTATGGCTCTTCTCGGGGTGGAACTGCACGGCGAAGCGCGAGCCATCGGCCAGGGCCGCGGCGAAATCGACGCCATAGTGACCGCTGCCCACTACCTGCCGCGCATTACCGGCGGCGATGTAGTAGCTGTGCACGAAGTAGAAGCGCGCCAGGTCCGGGATGTTGTGCCACAGCGGGTGATCCACCGTCTGCTTCACTTCGTTCCAGCCCATGTGCGGGACTTTCAGGTGCTCGCCGTCTTCATGCAGGCCCTTGCCGAAAAACTTCACCTGGCCTGGAAACATGGCAATGCAATCGACGCCGTCGTTCTCTTCGCTGTGCTCGAGCAAGGCTTGCATGCCCACGCAGATGCCCAGGAACGGACGGTCCTGGCTGACTTCGTGCACCAGCTTGTCGAAGCCCAGGCGACGAATCTCGGCCATGCAATCACGAATCGCACCGACGCCGGGAAACACCACCCGGTCGGCTTCGCGAATCACGTCGGCATCGCTGGTGATCAGCACCTTGCCGGCACCCACGTGCTCGAGGGCCTTGGCCACCGAGTGCAGGTTGCCCATGCCGTAGTCGATAACCGCGACCGTCTGCATTACAGGACGCCCTTGGTGGAAGGCATCTGGCCGGCCATGCGGTCATCGAGCTCGACGGCCATGCGCAGCGCGCGGCCGAAAGCCTTGAACACGGTTTCGATCTGGTGGTGGGTGTTGTGCCCGCGCAGGTTGTCGATGTGCAGGGTCACGTTGGCGTGGTTGACGAAGCCCTGGAAAAATTCCTGGAACAGGTCAACGTCGAAGCCGCCGACGGTGGCACGGGTGTACGGCACATGCATCTGCAGGCCCGGACGGCCGGAGAAGTCGATGACCACGCGCGACAGCGCTTCATCAAGCGGCACGTAGGCATGGCCGTAGCGACGGATGCCCTTCTTGTCGCCGATGGCTTTGGTAAAGGCCTGGCCCAAGGTGATACCGACATCTTCCACCGTGTGGTGGTCGTCGATATGCAGGTCGCCCTTGCTGACGATGTCCAGGTCGATCAGCCCGTGACGGGCGATCTGGTCCAGCATGTGCTCAAGAAAAGGCACGCCGATATCAAACCGGGCCTTTCCGGTGCCATCCAGGTTGATCGAGGCTTTGATCTGGGTTTCCAGAGTGTCGCGCTCGACAGACGCCTTACGTTCGGCCATCACCAGCTCCGCAAAATCATTGGGCGAAAAAGGCAGCCATTATAGGGGC
>Ga0065714_10064751_pt1 | contig 20191 bp, 40 predicted proteins | sample MisRhiReplicate2_FD_59101 | JGI IMG/M metagenome (GOLD analysis project Ga0065714, IMG submission 59101) | Miscanthus rhizosphere microbial communities from Kellogg Biological Station, MSU, sample Rhizosphere Soil Replicate 2: eDNA_1 v2... | ecosystem: Host-associated > Plants > Roots >...
ACCCACAAATAACATTCGGCCTCCAGCACTTCGAACTTTTAATACCAGTTCACGCTGAGCCGTATTCAAGTCCTGACATTCATCAACAAAGATCCAATCATATTTAACTTTAGGTTTTAGGTTCAGTGACAGTGGCAGATAAAGCATATCGGTGAAGTCAATAACACCAATAGTACGAAATGCCATATCTTCTCCCTGTTTTAACAATTTACGAACACCCCGAAACAGCTTGGGTTCTAACGGAATGTTGTACTGGTTACACATTGCGGCCAAACCGTCATCTGATAATTCCGACATAGTTAGCCTTGCAAAGTTACACATTTTGATTAGTGTAGCCAGTGGGCGATCAATTTCCTTAAGTAATTCTTCATTATAAGGCTCTCCCAACCACTCCTTTGCCAACTGCCGATACTTTTGTTCTTTGATTTCAAATCGTTTTCCAGTTCCGTCACGAAGTATACTGAATCCCAATGCGTGAATGGTGGTGGCTTTCATTGTTGTGCCTTTTAACCGATGCTCTAATTCAGTAGAGATCAGCTTTGAAAAAGCACAAAATAAAGCCTTTCCTTTTACCAACTTAGCTGCGTGTTCCAATGTCGTTGTCTTACCAGAACCAGCAACGGCTGATACAATTCCGTCACCTTTTCCAGTTTTAACGAACTTGAAAATATCTTCTTGGAATTTGGATGGTTTGAATCTTCCCATGAATTGAGAATACCACGAATTGGAAATTTGTCAAGACACAAAAATAACTATTCCAAACCTTGTTGAGTGTACACAGTTTGAAACAGTCAAAAGTTATCAAGTATTAGACAGACGTTTCCCCGTAATTCCAGTGAGCTTATATCTATAAGTCCAGTAGAATCAAGGGTTTACAAGAAGTCTATGGAGACTCTGTATTGCTTCAACGTATTCAATGACCAGGAGCCTAGTTTGGTCACACTCCGTCGTAAAATTCGGCTCGGTTTCCTCACTACCAAGCAATTAGCAGAGAGGGTTGTACCAGAAGGATTTAATCTGGTCGTCGAACAGGTTTCCCTGTTTACCGTTTACAGCTTAAGGCGTTCAGCTATCTTATGAGTAAGCTGACTCGCAATTTCAGCAATTATTTCTTCGGTTTCACTCGAACGTGAACCTTTACTTCGAAACTTATCAAACTCATCGTTAAGTTTACAAAAATCCACTTTAGCTGCTCGCATAAATCCAAAGGCAGCATGAACGGATTCATGGGAAATCAAGTAATAAGTAGATCCTTCTCCCTTGAACCATTTTTGAACAAAATGGATTTCTCCAATCTGTTTACCATGTCGTCGTTCATACAACAACGTACATGCCTGACACTTAGAGCGAGGCAATCCCAATTTGGCCCTGTGATCCCTCATGGTCTTTAGACTAGGCCAAATATAGACAAGGTAATAAACCCTGTCGATGTAAACTCGAAACTTTTTGAGAGGTTTATTCATCGTTCCGGTACTTCTCTGGAACTGGAAGGCCCGTCACTTCCTCATACCTTTCGTTCAAGGCGTCAATAACGTCTCCATGTGCTGGTCCAAAATCACAGTTCTGATAGAACCATCGAAGATATTTAAGTTCTTGGGTTTCTTCACTGCCCATAGGTGCCCACCTTCCGTTATCTTCTCGCCACTCAGCCTCGGTTATCTCAAACAACTCTGTTCCTTGTAGATGATGGGTGGGACTCGCCTTATCTGGTTCCCATGCAACCAATGTCCGTTCTGAGCCAACAAACATAGCTCCAACATCCCAATGTCCTGCGTCTCTGTAATAGACAGGTTTACCTGACGCACCGGAAGGCCCGATGCGACGGAGAGCACTTCCATTCTTTCCTAAACGCACATACATCGGATACTCCAACGGATGAAACGTTGTTAAAATGACCTCTCCGTGACGGGTTTTGCCCGTACTCCATACAGATTTAATTTTCCTCATCACCTTTTGCAAATATGCTACTCTTGGACATTACACTCCAGCGAAAGGGTTTAATAAATTCCAACGACCGCATTATCAGAAATACGGTGGTCCATAGACATTTATCTCCTCTAATACTTGCAGACCAACGTTGGCAGTCCTCCCAATAATACCCAAAGATAAACTCTTTGGGAAATCCTTCAAAGTAGACAGAACTTAATTCATTTCCTGTGTAGTCAGGATCAAGCGGAGGAGTCGTGTGGAATAACCCTTCAAAGTCGGTTGTGATGGGTCGAGGAGCTTCAACTGATAGTTTCCAATCAAAGAAGTTATTTCTAAGAGTAAAACGCAGTCCCAAATCGCGTCGATGGAACTGAACCACTGGTAGGACAATGGACTTGGAACGGTGAGTAGATATGACTTTGCCAAGTTTTACTTGATCATCATATTCCAAACCAACACCGATCAGTCCCTGCAATTCATCTCGAATGAAGGACATTTGGTGTCCGAACGAACCTTTCCAGAGCATGTCATCATCGACTGTCTGTTGAGAGATCCATTCTTGTAAAGGAACTACCTTAAACTTTTGGACTGTCAAAATCTGCCTCCAACACCATCAAAAGTGATATGGACAGACTATAAGCCAGTCCAGATGCCTCTCTATAATCCTGTGAGATTAGCCACGGACGAAGTTGAGATTTCCAATACGTTGAAACCATTGCATTAGCCTCAAACGCCGCGTCAGATGCCTTCATCGAAGCCTTTTGTGCTCGACGCACAGCTTTCATTACATCTTTACGTGTGACTTCTCTACTCATCCTAGTCTCCGATCACGTTTTACTTGAGTGACTGGATTAACCGTCTCGTTCTGTCCCTCGTATTTTTCATGCAGACCCACCAGCAACTCATAGATAAGGTCTAACTTATAAGAATTGGTTGCGCCAATTGTCAGGCTCGCAAAGAAACCTTCCGTGCCTTTCCAATCTCTCTTAATGTCGTCAAATGATCTCATTGAAACCTCTGGTGTCGAAGAACTTCTATTACGTCCTCTTTATGCTTTTTTGACTGCTCACGAATGTCAAGAAGCAATTCAGCAATGACTCTCAGATAGTCCCGTGTGGCGGTGGAATTTTCGTGATACTTACCGATCCGTTCGATGTCCGCTTTGATGTCGTCAGCCGATTTCATCATCAACCTCCGCGTCGTCCTCATCTCCGTCAAAGATAGTACCGATGTCTACCTGTTTGAAAAGACGAAATGTGTCAGCCAGTTGAAACAGCAGTAAACCACTTGGATTTCCGCGTCCACTTTTTGACCAAATGGAAATGTTTATAGGGAATCCTCTCCAAGTAGAGCGATAATGTCGCTCAGAATCACTTGAGTATCCCAAGTTCTCTAACCCTCGCTCAAAGGCGAACCCATCAGGGTATCTAATCTTTTTTGCCTTCATGGAATCATCCTAGCACAGATTTTTAATTTGTCAAGCACATAAGTTGCATTTAGTTTATAGTTTTTGCTATAATACTATACAAAGGAGATAGTATGTCATTAAATAAAAATAAGTCTGGAAATCTTATAATTCCTCAAGCGAAACCTCTACCAGACAAGGTGTGGATAACCACTCAATGTTCACGTACCTTCAGAAACAACGTCACCAAAATTGCAGAGAAACACGGTCTCAACATTTCACAATACATTCGTAAAAAGTTAGAAGAATTAATCATAGCTGCCAACAACGGTACGATTAAAAAAGTGATGTTCAAAAATGATAATACTGTCTGCCCTCACTGTGGAGAAGTGTTAAATGTCAGCGGTGATCTCACGTAAAGAAGCCAAAAGCTTGAGAATGCGTTGGTATTTTACAGGACTACCTTGTAAATATGGACACGTTCGTCTACGTCTTACAAACAATGGAGCATGTATTGAATGTAGTCAACGTCTTAAAAGAATTTCCGCTGAAAAATACAGAATAAATAACCAGCAAAAAGTAAAACAAGCATTTTCTAACTGGTACAAGAAGAATAGAGAAAATATTCTTGAAATTAAAGCAACAAAAAGAAAATTAAATCCAGAAATTGCTAGGTCAAAAGACAGAAATTACTATGCACAAAACTCTGCTAAGTGTAAAGCCCGCCAAGCCAGATATAAAAAATTAAACCGCGCAAAATTTACAGCGGCGGAAAGTAAGAGACGAGCAGCAAAGTTAAACGCTTGCCCAAAATGGGCAGATACTACTAAGTTGAATAGAGTCTATACAGAATGTCCTAAAGGTTATACCGTAGATCACATAGTCCCACTACAAAGTAAAATAGTGTGCGGTCTTCACGTACATTGGAATTTACAATACTTGTTACCTTCGGATAATTTTAGAAAGGGAAATCGTATGTGGGAACATCATCCTGCCAAAATTTCAAAATAACGATCTGATAACATTTGGGCATATACTTTCGGCTCCAAGCCATAGGAGCCGATTGCCCAAAAATCGTTGAATTCCACGACCACTGTTGTCAAAGATAGGCCATCTGCCACTCCAAGATCAACAGTGTAGGCCGCAATGTCAAAAGGACCATTCTCTATAAGCGTATCAGCAAATGATAAGTCGGGTTGAAGACGGAAGTTCCCACTATAATGCCTCAAATCAACAAGCTCACCTTTATGTACAAAACCTCTCCATTCAGATAGAAACTTAACTTCGTGAGACACCCAACATTCAGGATCTTGGTCCAAAAATGGTGTGAAGTAACTAATTTTACTGAAGTTATTTAACATCGCTCCGGTAAACAGCTTCGTTTCAACAGGCTTAATGAAGACGGGTGGACCTCCACGACGAAAATAATCCACGGCAGATTTCAAAGACATCTTCGTTACATGGCGTCCCAACGACAATCCGGCAGGAAAGTCAATAGGCGGAGGCAAAACATTTTCTTTGCGGAATAACAATTTCATCGTATCAATCCCGCCAACAAAAGGACACTTCGAATAGAACAGCCGATATTTTTCGGTCCAAATATCTGTATACTCGAACGTTCTTATTCGATAGCCAAGCTGCTCAAAACCTTCTACCGCACACATAATGTCTGTGTTCAGAGGAAGGCCATTTTCACCCTTGACTTCTATAAATACTTGATTCATCACCGATATGTCCCGTCGTCGAAGTTATACCCTTTAACACGGTGCGGACTTTGGTGTGTCACCATGCGTGAGTTCATTTCACGCAAAACTTTCAACAAATCATCAAGAACATCAACTATGTTCAAGTTTCGTTCTTGACGCTTAAGGTGTATGATCTTATCCTGTATAAGGTCCAGCTTGCGTTTCATGCTTCTGATGATAACACAAATTTTTCATTTGTCAAACTTGACATTTATAATAACTGTGGTATATTACATTTATGAAAATGAAAGGAATTTTGAAACGAATCATTGCGCGGTTTCAGTCAAGAGATTTTGATAAGAACCGTTATAGCATTCCGTTGAGTGAAGTCCCACCTTATGTGTACTTCTCGACAAAGGAACATGGTATTTGTAGCCTGACTAACACAGGTGATTTGCTTAACGTCCATTCAGAGAGTTTGAGTCGGTTTTTGACGTTGGCACCTGACACAATGGTACATACTCTAAATCGTACTGATGAATTTCGTTGGAGTAACGGAGCGTTCTAATGAACACTGCTATTCGCAACGAATACATGAGCTATAAACCCATCCTTCTTCTTGACATGGATGTTCCTCTAGTAGATTTTGAATCCGCTGTGGGACATTGTATCACCGAAGAAGAAAAAGAACTCCTAATGAATCAACCAGGGTTTTTTGAAAACTTGCCTCCAACAAAAGGTGCTGTACGGGCAACCGAATGGATTATTCAATACTTCGAATCGTTCATTGCCACCACGACTCCGTGGGACACGCCACTTGCCAGTGCAGAAAAGCGTCTGTGGGTGGACAATCACCTTCCAAAGTATTTCTACAAGCGAATCATCACGACACATTTTAAGAATCTGATCATTGGAGATTATCTAATTGATGATAGAGCTAAGAACGGAGCAGCGCAGTTTTCCGGTGAGTGGATTCAATTCGGCTCGACGGAATTTCCAGATTGGCAAGCAATTATAGAATATCTCGCACGGAGGATGCATGTCCCATCGATTCTACTTTCACTTTAATAAACCAGAATCTTTGCGACAGAAGAAAACACTTTGGAGTGTTCACTGGAAAGGTTCGTGTTATATCGCCGAGCAAATTGTGTGCAAGGTGTCATGCGAAAGTAAAGCTAATAAACGACAACCGTTCGCTGTTATGCGAGGATTTGCTAATAGTGTAACCGTTGAAAATGGACGAGTTGTAATTACTTGACAAACGGTTAAAATGTGTTAAGATAAGGCCATGAATAACCGCGTCGAAAGGAAAGCATAATCAATGTGCTTAACACCAAAACCCAATTCAAAAATTGAAATTGCCAAAGAAGACATTCCGGTCTTCAAGGTACTTCGTAAATCAGGAAAGGACTTTGTTGGTCCGTATCAAAGCACAGTTTATGTTGCTGGACAACTCTATACACAAAGTAAGTTTAGTGCGAGTATTAATTCAACGATTACATTTGACTTCGAACCACAAATCCCACTAGACAAAGTGCAAATATTTGAGGGAATTCACGCCTTCGTATCTTACTTTGATGCCGTCGAAGCAACAAGATACACAGGGCAACCCTTAATTGTTAACGCCCTCGTTCCAAAAGGAACTCCCTACATTCTTGGAGTCAAGGGAGACATTGTGTCTCTTGCTCTTAAAATTGAAAATGCCATAGGGGATGGTGATTTATCAAACGAGTTCAACGGAACAAAGACACTGCCAACTAGCATTAACGGACCAAAAATTGGGGACAGAGTTTTAGTCCTCAAGGCAGATTATGGTGCAATCGGAGCAGAGGGACTAGAGGGCATTGTTACCAATGAAAGGTCTACTAGCGGTCTCGGCAATGGCAATGGACTGCATGTTAAAGTTGAAAATACTTCTTACGGTAATGGAGTTTGGGCAATAGGTAAAACTGCAAAAGTGAAAATCCTTGCAAAAGCGGAAGAAAACGATAAAAAGTTTTAGGTTTATATAAACCCCGTGGGCTTGATTTTCGTCTCCAAGGAAGTACAAAAATGTGCAATCTTTTTTTGCGTGAGAAATTTGAACAAATAGAGGAAACATGAGAGATCCAGAAACTGACGCGGTTCCGCGTCCAACAACTGAACTGCTCGATAGAGCAATAGAGGGATTACGTCAAGCACTAATTAATCTTGATGTAGCTGCTTACCAAGAAACAAGAAACAATCGAGTTGAACTTGGCGGAAAACTCGCTATCAACAGGGAGTCAATTCGAAAGCTGTATGTACATCTAAAAGAACAAAGGGAGAGTCTATGACCCCAGTTCGTTATTAGTGTGCCGTTTTATCCAGTTGCAGTTGGCGCACAGGAGTTGAAACTGGCCATCAGTACTACTCAATGCAGATTTATAGATGGAGTACCAATTAGATTTCTTACGCTGTCGAGATCCGCCGCCTGAAACGTGGTCTAACTGTAAACACCGTGGATCTTTAATTTTACATATGCGGCAAGTGTTACCAAACTTTGTAAGTAATTTTTGTCTAAAATGTTGACGATCTTTTACTGTACTAGAAGGATTATCAGTTGCTTGATTACATTCTCTGTTTTCGTAACGTTTAATCCAGTTGCAGTTTGCACATAATAATTGATAAGTACCTAGTTTGGTATTTATAACTGCTTTGTGAATACCGTGTTGCCCAAGTTGTTTATATTCTTTTCCGCCGCCTCCATTTACGTGGTCAATTTGGAGTGCCAATGGGTTAGAAAAACTACAACTTGAACATACAGAGCCCAAACTAATCAGGGCGGCTTGGCGCCTAGAAACTTTATGTTTTTGACTGGTTATCAGGTGACATTTACAACAGTTGCCGCTAGATACAAATCTTTTAGCTATATGACCTCGTTTACAAGGTTTACCAGTAAAATAATGCTTGAGGTTTGTAGATTTGGCATCAAGTAAACTAATTAGTTTCATACAGTCTATTGTATCAAATAATTAGCATACAATTCAACCACTTGACGATAAAGATTTATTCGGATATAATGCAGCGTATATGAACAATAGGAAGGAAAACAATGTACAAATTAGAGCTTGATTTAACGGATGAAGAGCTAGAACTTTTATATGAAATGTCCCATTATGGGGATGTTGATGGGGAGTTTCAAAGCACTTCTATGGAAATTCTTGGAGAAAAAATTCGCACGGCGTTAGAAGAATTGGAGTAAACATGTGCCTAGAAATTGAAACAGATAGTGCCGTTCGTAAAGCAGAAACCGACATAATTTGTTATAAGCGGCTTAAGAGCACCGATTCGGGCGAGTTGGAATCTCCCTTCCAACATGCCCGATATGTGCTAGGAAAAACCTACAAATTATTGTGGTTTACTGGTTCTAATTACTGGATGAGGCCCAAGAAGTTTAGGTTCCGACTTCCTTCCAAAATTGCGAATGTGCATCAAGGATTCCATTTCTACCAAACGCTGGACTGCGCTAAAATGCTAGCGTCTTCATGGGAAAACATTGTGAAGTGTCGTATCCCAAAAGGAACTCGTTACATAATGGACGAAAACGATATTGTCGCCTTGAAATTCGAGCCTGTAGAAATTGTTCAACATGCAACGGAGAAATACTAAGATGAGACTCTTACTAATCACACTTTTGTTGGGACTATTCTTAGTCCCAGCCTTCGGACAGGTTCCTCAAAAAATTGAGGGTACTAGGATTCAGGACTTCGCACAACTCTTGTCACCGGAACAAGAGGCACAACTTCAAGCCAAGACGGATCAATTGAAAACGTCGAAAGACATCGAGCTTGGCATTATCCTAACTGATACGACCAACGGAGTTGCTCCAGTGGACTATACTACCGATATTGGTCGTAAATTTGGTATTGGTTCGGCGGAAGGTGAACATCGTGGCATTGTGTTCCTTTTGGCAATCAATGATCGACAATGTTTTATCCAACCCTCACGGCATATTTCGGACACCTACACCGACGGAAAGATGGCAGCAATCTGTCGTAGTATGCGTCCTCAACTACGAGCATCAGACTATAATGGTGCCCTTCTCAACGGAACGGACCAATTGATTGCATTGAGTAGCGGAGTGGACCAACAACAAGCCCAGGGTATTGCGTCTGACACACAACCAGCCGCAGAATCTAGTGGTGGCGGTGGAGGTATCATTTTGTTATTTTTGTTAGGCGGCGCAGTTGTAGTTGGAATCGGTGTCGCAATCGCAGTGTTAATTGGTAGACGTAATGAACGACTCGAACGCGAACGCCAAGAAGCAGAAGCCGCAGAACGACAACGCAGACGTGAAGCCCTTCGTAAAATCGAGGAAGATCGATTGAAGAAAGAGCGCGAAGAACACGAGGCGTGGTTGAAGACACCAGAGGGTATTGCAGACACTAAACGCAAAGAGGAAGCACGACTTGCGGCTGAAAAACTTCAACGCGAACGCGAACAAAAGGCTCGTGAGGAGCGTGAAAGAAAGGCCCGCGAATATGCAATTTGGGCGGCAACTCCTGCGGGAATCGCAGCACTTGCACTAGCTGCACAACAGAAGAAAGAACGTGAAGAACAAGAAAGAAAAGATCGCATCGCTCGTGAAAAACGTGAGGCCGAGGAAGAAGAACGCAGACGTAAACGACGCCGCGAGGAAGAGGAAGAAGAAAGCCGTAGACGAAGTAGTTACAGCAGTTCCTTTGGTTCGTCATACAGTTCATCGTCCTCTAGTTCAGACTCTAGCAGTAGTTTCGGCGGTGGTTTTGGAGGCGGCTCTGACTTTGGCGGAGGCGGTGGAGGGGATAGTTGGTAATGTTTGATGTATTGGGAATAACGGGACGCGATTTTGCGTTAGAAGCTCACAGGGAGGTCCATCAGCTTTATGATGGATACCTCCCTTACGAGTTTCACTTAAGACTTGCCGCAAAAACAGCGGTGGATTTCATCGGCTTGTTAAAGACGGACGGATTACAATCTGACATTGTAGTGAGTGCTACGTGGTGCCATGATGTAATCGAAGACACCTTTCGAACTTACAACGATGTAAAGAATGGAGTCGGAATAGAGGTCGCGGATATTGCTTATGCTGTGACTAACGAAAAAGGCAGAACTCGGAAAGAACGCGCCAATGCTGCATACTACGAAGGTATTAGAAATACTCCGTTCGCTGTCTATGTAAAGTTGTGCGACCGCATTGCCAACGTAACTTATGGACGATACATTTCTCCCAACAAGGGCAAGTTTGAAATGTATAAAAAAGAGAATGATAAGTTTATTGAGCAATTAGGAATTGTTGAGTCAACTCAAACTAACTGGACCGCAAGTCCACTTACTCCGATGATTGCCCATCTTCGCAATCTATTGAGGGGATAATGGAAAAAGAAAAACTTATCTTTGAACCGAGTGAAGCTAGAGAAATAGTCTGCGGAGATCATCCTGATTACGATGTGATTGAGGATAAAATTTACACAACAAGCCGTTGGAGTGAGTATTATCGTGTCGTGATAAAAAGAAATCAAGATGGCAAATTCTTCCAAAGCACTTACAGTGTAGGCTCAACAGAATATCAAGACAATCGAGCTTATGACGATGATGAACCTGTGTTTACAGAAGTATTTCCAGTTGAAAAAACTATTACGGTGTACGAATGACAACACGCAAGGCTAGAGTCCCCAAGCGTAAATTACCCTATCAAGAGGTCCATATCCCGATACCGTTATTCAAAAGCGGTGTGATTGTTTTGTTGTCTAAAGACATCCCACGCTGCGTTGCCAATATCAGAAAATGGTTCGAGGGAGACTTTGATGAATGGGACTCCGTTAGTATTCATGGTAAGACGATTTATAAGGAGGGGTACAATGGAGTGGTGGTGTGGTTGCCACAGTATCCAAAAACACCCTATGAATTGTCCGTAGCGTTCCATGAAATTTTTCACGCAACCATTCGAATTATGACTGACAGGATGGAAACCCAACTAAATCGTTCTACAGAGGAAACATTTGCCTATTTGGGCGAGTTTATCTCTCGTAAACTCTTTGAGGACAAGGGTTCCAAAAGGAAACTTAAACTGTCAGCAGGAAGAAAGGCAAAGAAATGAACCCAAGACTAATGATTCCTTTTCTTGACGGTAAAGGTATGCCTGATGCTGTGCCCTATGAAATGCCTGGTCCAGACAACTACATAGATGTACCAAATTTCGAGTTTGAAGCAACGTTGCAGTTCACTGAATGGCAACCAACCCGTGCATCTTCACAGTTTAACTTCGTATGTTTGGACGGACCAATTGCTAATCAGCACGTTTCAATGCTCGTGTCTAAATTGGCAGATGTTGTTGCTAAATGCGCCATCGATGAAGGGAAAGTCTATGGCAAATGGACCTTCTACAAGAGGGGAAGTACATTTACAATCGGCCTCGCTGACTGACTTGACTTTATACAAATTATGTGGTATGATAGGATTTCAATTACCACAGGAGACAAATGCGGGAAGACCTAGAAAATCTTAACTTCAATGAACTCACAGAGTTAGAGAAAAAAGAGTACGTTGCAGTGTTGACGTACAATCTCAAACGCCTGTGCCTACAACTAATGAACTGCGGGGATACCCAACTGGCAGGACTGTTTCAACTGATAACAAACCTAGCGATGGCAAGCCCTGACAAATTCAACGCGCTCTCTCAATACGCCTACAAACTACATGAAACATGGGTCGTAGAACAGGAAATCCATCGACGTGCTAATGCTATGGTGGAGACTCCAGAACAAACGGAGCCTCAGGATAATTTTCCTCCACTTGACTCAGACAAGGAACAGTAATGAGATTAGTTTGCGTTTCAGACACCCACAATCAATTAGCAAAGGTTAAGTTACCAGAAGGGGATTTATTGGTCCATTCAGGGGACTGGACTATGCAAGGGCGTCTGCAAGAAGTCGCACAGTTTGCTTTTGATTTGCGGAATGTTGTTGACAAGTTTCCTTTAGGCGCTGTTGTGGTTGCAGGAAACCATGATTTTCTCGCACAGAAAGAGAATGCAACAACCAGAATGCTTTTGCAGCATCCGAAAATCACATATCTTTTGGATGAGTCTGTGACCATTAAAGGATTCAAGTTTTGGGGATCACCGTGGACTCCGTGGTTCTTCGATTGGGCATTTAACCTAGAACGCGGAGAAGAAATTCGTAAGAAGTGGGATCTGATTCCTGACGATACCGATGTCCTTGTTACTCATGGTCCGCCTTCGGGAATTCTGGATACCATTCCGAAGGGAAATGGTGTTGGATGTTTTGATTTATTGCAACGCTTGGAAGATGTTCGTCCCAAACTTTGCGTCTTTGGACATATTCACCACTCTTACGGACGTAAAGAATGGGCACGGTACAAAGGTGGATTTACTGAGTTTGTAAATGCATCAATTTGTACTGAACAATACAAGCCAACAAACGATCCGATTGTTGTAGACTTATGAAAATTCCTGAAACGATAGACATATTAACCGCAGAAGATGAGGACGAAGCTCTTGATAGGCTTGATGCTCTTGAAGTTGAACAACTTTTGGAGCTTCAAAAAGTAGCTGACCGCATCACTGAGTTGTTGTCTATCGTTTTTCTATCAAGGGAGTACGGAGTAGAAAATGACAGTACCAATTCTGAAATGTGACGAGTGTGAGCGCATTGCTCATAACATGGAAATGGATGGCAGAACGTGTGACTGGCGTTTTCCCGACGGAAAGCACTGTACCGGAACTCTTGTTCCATCCGAGTTAGAGCGTGTGCTTGATCCACATTTGGAATGTGACAGTTGTGGCCGTCGAGCGGACAAAATGGATATGGAGGGCAAGACGTGTTATTGGCGTCTGTTCGATGGTAAACACTGTGATGGTACGTTAGAGGCAGTCGATGTCTAACGAAGTCGTTTGTAACAAATGCGGCCAGACAGGAATATTCATAATTCCCGGCACTCCCTGTTTGCGGAAGTTTGCAGATGGAACAAAAATCTGTGACGGTATTATGGAAAAGGACAATTCAGTTCCACTCGAAAACTACTTAGCACGGGAGTTAGGAGAGTTAACCCGTCCACTTACAGCAGCCGAGCGACAAGCGTTAAACCGTTTGGATAGAAAAAATCGAGGGATTTGTAGACAGTGCTCAAATCGACTGGCAAAAAATTCGGTGGCGTTTTGCGACGAACACCTAAAACAGCATCGAGAAAAAGCCAAGCAAAACTATGCCAGTAAAAACTGAAAAAGAAAAACTGAATCGAGAAGCCGTATCAACGATGCTCTCAGGCAAACGTGTTCACTTATTTGAACCTGAGCCAGAAGAAATTGATATTACAGATATGGCAAGAGGGTTAAGTCGCATTCCTCGTTACGTCGGCCAAACCCTAAAACCTTATTGGGTAGGGGATCACTCAGTTCTAGTTGCTCGCATTTTTATGAAGCACGGCCAACTTCTGTTAGCTAAAGCTGGTCTATTGCATGACGGAGCAGAATATATCTACCATGACCTCCCTCACCCGTTGAAATACATGCCCGAGATGTTGCCATACAAAAAGCTAGAGAAAAAGGGACAACGTGTAATCTATAGAGCATTTGGATTGGACGAAGAAGAACCGCCCGAAGTAAAAACGTTGGATAGCTTACTTATTGGCAACGAAAAACGTGATCTTAGGCCCAACATACCTTTGAGTAAAGATACTGAGTTCTATCCTGATCTTGAAATCAGTCCGTGGGGACCAGAGAAAACCGAACGTGAATTTTTGAAAACGTTCAATGAACTATTTGGTGACGAGTTTGGAGTGATTGACATACCATGACCGAAGCAGAATTGAATGAGGGAGTAACGCAGATTCTTGACTCCGATAAGACTGCGATCCCAACACAGGAAGGCGCTCTGAAACTTCGTGATGTCCTCACGGCAGTTTACAAAACGCAAGCACCTTACAATAGATGGTGGCACAAATTGTTTGGTAGACCAAAAGCATCCGCAGAATCCATCATCCTGCACCTACCCGACAAAGTGGGCCAATACATCAACATGTCCGAAGGTGGGCGTTATTTAGGATTTTACAATCAAGTCAAGGAAGCACTCGAACTGTTGGCACGAATGGAACTGCTCGACGTGGTTCGTGTACTCGAACTTGATGAAGTGGAAGATGAGTACAAAGAACAACCACTCTATGGGGTATCTTCTTACGGAAGGGCATTTGTTGATTATGGGGAAATTCAAAGCAGCTAAAAGTTCATTCGCGTCTGGTGCGCCGCCGTGTCCAGTTAGTATTGATGGAGCCAAGCCTCTTAACAAAGGTGAAATGCTTGCCGAATACAACGGATTACTTATTATTCTTGCCGCAATTATTGAACATAACAATGGCAGAATAATAGTAACGGAAGATTCAATTACGACTGTCAAGCGGCAAAGGCGAGTGTTACAAATTGTACCAGGCCACACTGGTTTATCATTACAGTTTAATGACTTCAAAGAAGAAGCCTTAACAACTGAACCCGAAGAAGCACACGACTTTCTAGGTTCGTCAGTAGCTCAAGAGGCGCGGGAATTTCTAGCAAAGCAAAGGGAAACAAATGATTCTAAGTGATCCAAATGTAGAACAATTGGGACTTGGCGAAATCCTAACACAAGAACAGTTGTACAACGAATATGTTCGTCTTAGTGACTTGTTAACTAAGGCTATGGACGATCTATTCAAAGCTGGAAGGGATTGGGCAAAAAAGAACAGCGAATATCGTCAAGCAAAATCTGCCGCATTGATGCAAACCATCAGTGGAAAGAATCGTGATGAACGTGAAGCTAAAGCAAGTCCATTTTTTGAACCACAAAAATTTGAAGCGGAACTTGCCGAAGCTGTAAAAGAAGCGACACTTGAACAAGTACGTGGGTTACGTACTCAATTATCGGCATTGCAAACTATTGTTGCTTCACGTCGCAGTGAATTAGAGGCCATGTCTTACGGACAAACAGGAAATAAGTAATGGATGTCAACGAGGCAATATATCTAATACGTAGCAAAGAGAAGATGATAAAGCCTACGTTTCAGGCTGGAGGAGGTAACTCAAAGGCATACTTGGAAACAAGAATTTCCGATGCCCTTCTCAATACAAAAAAGGAGCTAAACAGACAGGTACGTGACGGATACTTTACTAAAGCGGAAGCCAAGAGTATCCATGAAGCTTTGGCTCAAATGCCGATTCTTGAGTGCCTTCCCACAGGAGAGGCCGTAGCTACGTTTCCTGAATTTTGGAGTAATGAATTGTACATTCACTCCGTTGCTATAAAGTTGGAAGAATAATGGATATTCAAACCATCATTAACGCAAAATCACCAGAGGAAGTCTTTGGAAAGGTTGCTGACTTAGCTACACTCAAGAAAGAGTTTAGGCGACTATCCATACTGGTTCATCCCGACAAAAACGATGGGTCCGTTATTGCCGAGCAAGCATTTATTCGTCTTGTTCCTTTGATGGAACAGGCAGAATACAAAATGAAGAATGGCACGTATGGTAATCCACACGCTATGCCTAATTCAATCAATATCAAGTCGAAGCGTGGTGAGTATTACGTTGTTGATCTTATCAAAGAGGGTGACTTGGCTAATGTTTACTGTGCTTTGAACAAAAACAATCTTCCTGTAACTGTAAAAGTAATTCGTAGTCCCATCAACAACGATTTAGGCAAAAGCGAAGTGTCGATATTGCGTTTAATTGATGAAGCCAACAAAGGATTACCCGCTCTAGGACACTTACCACGCCTTGAAGATTCGTTCATGCTTAAAGAGGGAAGCATTCAAAAGAACGTTAATGTTTTCAAAGGCATGGATAAGCATGAAGGATGGCATACAGTAGAAACAATCATCCAACAAAATCCTGATGGAATTGATTTAAGAGACGCGGCTTGGATGTTTAATCGTCTGTTGGGTGGTATTCTTATGGCCCATCAGGCAGGAATAGTTCACGCTGCTATTGTTCCAAGTCACATACTTCTACACCTTCCTTCGCATCAGGGAGTGTTAATTGACTGGAGTTACGCAGTCAAAACGGGATCTCCCGCAAAGGCTGTTTCACCAGAGATTGAAAGATTTATTCCACCAGAAGTTAAGAAGAAAGAACCCTTGACTTTTGGAACGGACCTATACATGGCCACTAAGGTTTTGCTGGAACTCGTTGGCGGCGAGAACAACTTACCAGCGCATCCTCCTAGTGTAAGAGGATTGTTCCGTGCTTGTCAGCTTGCTCCAAACAGGCGAATAAGCGATGTAAATTACGTCTATGACGAGTTTAGCAAATTACTGCAAATTCTTTATGGACCAAGACAATTTAGACCCTTCACATTGAAGGGATAAAAGGAGAGAAATGGGCGGTACAAATTACAACGCATCGTATACGGTCAGCCGCATCGCAGATTCGAAAGCGACTGGCAAAGACATCTTCGCCTACTCTGCCGCAATTGCGTCAGGAGCAGCAGACGAAGAAGTACATGAACTACTTGATCCAAGCAAACCAAATTCGGCGGGCAAATTAGTTCGAGAAAGTTTTGACTCGGACGTTCACCCTGAGAGCGTTCCTGTAGCAGTCCTATTCGACGTGACAGCTTCGATGGGCAAGGTTCCTCGTAAGTTTGTAGAAGTGTTGCCAAACTTCATGTCAATGCTTGTACAGAAGGGCTATCTCAAAGATCCACATATTTTGTTTGGCGGAATTGGTGACGCTACCTGTGATTCGGCCCCACTTCAACTTGGACAATTTGAGGGTGGTAATGAGATGGACGATGCTCTTACAAACATCTATCTCGAAGAAGGCGGCGGCGGTCAGCAAACTGAGTCGTATGAATTGGCAATGTATTACATGGCCCGTCATACTGATTTGGATAGTTTGAAAAAGCGTGGACGCAAGGGCTATTTATTCATAATTGGTGACGAAACTCCTTATCCAGTAATTCGCAAGAATGAAGTCAAGCGAATCATCGGAGATAATTTGGAAAGTGACATTCGTTTGTCTCCAAATTATGACGGATGGCCGAGGAACTCCTTGCAGGAATCCTATTTTGATGCCAACGGCAAGCAACAATTCCGTGACATCGAAGGTGACTTGTTAAGTGAATTGCAAGAAAAGTTCGACGTGTTTTTTGTTATGCCCAAAGAGGGCAGCTATACAAATGATACAGCAGTGACTGATCGCCTTTCAAAGCTGTTCGGACAGAACTTCTTCAAGCTGGACAAAGCCGAAGATGTATGCAACTTGTTGTGTATGATCATTGGATTAAATGAAGGTTTTGATGTTTCCGAAACGCTTGACAACTTGAAAGCAATGGGTGCATCAGCTTCATCTGTCCGCAGTGTTAGTACAGCGGTTGCCAACTACACCCCAACTCGCACGGCTGTAGCAGTAGCTAGTGGCACACTGCCTTCAACGGGTAAGGACTCAGTAACGAGACTCTAATGCCTAGAGCGATCATTACGGTGGACCTCGGCTACGGTGATTCCGGTAAGGGCACCGTAGTCGATGCCTTAGTTCGGAAATTTAATGCCGGACTGGTTGTGCGTTTCAACGGAGGCGCACAATGCGGGCATAATGTTGTTACCGATGAGGGAATGCATCACGAGTTTTCTCAGGTTGGTAGCGGGACTTTCGCTGGTGCTAAAACCCTTTTGTCCAAGCATGTTCTTGTCAACCCGCTTGATATGATGCTCGAAGCTGCGGCTTTACAAAGCAAGTTAGGTGTAAACCCAATTCTGCAAAAGATGTTTGTTGACAACCGTGCGCTTGTTACAACACCTTACCATGTAGCCCTTAATCGAATTAGGGAAATGGCTAGAACCAAACGTAACGGAAGCTGTGGTCGAGGTATTCGTGAGACTGTTGTTTACGCTGAAAACAACCCTCTTTCAACGGTGCATGTAGGCGACCTAACTGACTACGAAAAGTTACATTCTAAACTAGCAATTATGAGTATTAAGACGCATTATGCAGCTTTGGAAGTGGCTCCGAACCCCACACCGGAAATGATGCCACTATTTGATTTATTCAAGCAAGACGTTCGCGCTCTAACCAGAAGGTTTCAGATAGCATCCACACAATTTAACATTGTGTCTCCTGAAAGAGCAGCAGAAATGATGCTTAAAGAACATTATCTTATCTTTGAGGCTGCTCAAGGTGTCCTACTGGACCAACATCACGGATTCAGACCACACATTACAAAAAGTTCTTGCACGAATGTTAATGCCTTAGACATTTTGAATGAAGTAGGGTTCACTGGTGAGAAGTTTACGCTGGGAATAGCACGTACTTACATGACTAAGCACGGGGCTGGTCCATTCCCAACAGAGGATGAAGATTTAACAGAACAGTTGCCCGATCCTTTCAATGTGTATAATGATTGGCAACAAAATTTTCGAGTTGGTTACTTGGACATCGTTGCCTTGAAGTATGCAGTAGAGTGTACTGATGGTATTGATGGCTTGGCTGTTACTCATGTAGACGTGGCCGAACGATTTCCGACTTGGAAATCAGCTATTCATTACCAACGTCCAGACTTTTCGACGTACACATTAAGAAAACTTGATGGAAGTCGTGATAAGCAAGAAGCCATGACTCGTGAAATGATGCAAGTAAAATGCAACAGTGTGTATGTTGGAGGCAAACAAGTTCCGTCTTTCATGGCAGCGGCCCTCGGTGCTCCATTAATTCTGACCTCCGCAGGGATGATGCCCAAACACAAGCGATTCTTAAACAACTTATGAAGGTCACTTGGGTACAACAACTAGACGATGCGGGCTGCGGCGTAGCCGTGTGTGCGATGCTTACCAATCAACCGTATGACGTGACGAAAGCAGAAATGGCAAACGTCTATCATGGCGGTTTGGACATGGAACATATCGATGCGTATCTGTTTGAAAAGGGTTACTTCATTCGAAGGTTTTATAAGTTCAACCCTATTACAGATGAGATGCGGCAAGACTGGCCCACGTTTCCGTCCAAAGTTTGTATAGCTAGTGTGATTGCTAATCTTGAAGCAGAAACCGTTCATTATGTGCTGGTGGTGAATGGAACTGTCTACGATCCTGGTACTGTTACAATTAAGAGCTTGAGTGATTACGCAAAAGTTCTTTGGGTGGCGGGTGTGACCAAACCAGCGACCAGAAGGCCACGACAAAAGAAAATCGAGCCGTTAATCCCTCAGGTAGAAGAACAAAATGTTTGAAGCACGAATCCTTTCAGACTCAATCTCTCAGACTGGCAAGCGCCTCACCACTTTTGAGGCAACATTTCCTCGCATTGTGTTGGCAGAGTTCAACACACATCGAGCATTCTCACGTAACTCTGCGAGTTCGAGAGCTATACCGTTTCTAAAACAACTTAGCTGGGTAATCTCAGATCCATTCATCCCTGCACGATTCCCGAAAAACACAAAAGGAATGCAGCCAGCGGAATACTACGAGCTAGGAACTTTTGAATACGAATTGGCAAGCAAAGTATGGCTTAATGCTAGAGACTCTGCAATCGAACACGCCAAGCGGTTGACAGGAGATCTACCAGCGGCCCTCATTCCCTCTGGAAGCGATTTGGTCTCTGATACCGAAGTCTTCCTTAACGTACACAAACAAATCGCTAATAGATTGATTGAACCTTTCCTGTTTCATAAAGTTATTGTAACGGCCAGTGAGTGGTCCAACTTTTTCAAGCTTCGCACTCATTCAGATGCTCAAGACGAGATCCGAACTATTGCTGACCTTCTTTACGATTTGTACTATAGAGAAGACGCACCCTGTCCCGAGGGCTTGAAAGGTTGTGAGGTTTACCACGGAACTTATACTCCACAGATTCTTGATAAAGATCAATGGCATTTACCTCTATTGTATACAGAAGATAAGATTCTTATAGAACGAATGTATAACGATGGAGAGTTAGCATCAGTTCATTCTAACCCTTCTCTTGCAGTTTTAGAATTTTTCAAACAAGTAAGTGTCGCTAGGTGTGCAAGAGTTTCTTATCTCACTCACGAAGGTAAACGTGACATACTTAAAGACCTAGAACTTTACACTCGGCTACATACGAGCGGGCACTGGTCCCCCTTTGAACACGTTGCGTGTCCTGCTTTTTACGTTAAAGATGGGTATTATGTCAACGAACAACATGGTAACTTTGTCGGTTGGAAACA
>Ga0065714_10002792_pt1 | contig 20177 bp, 18 predicted proteins | sample MisRhiReplicate2_FD_59101 | JGI IMG/M metagenome (GOLD analysis project Ga0065714, IMG submission 59101) | Miscanthus rhizosphere microbial communities from Kellogg Biological Station, MSU, sample Rhizosphere Soil Replicate 2: eDNA_1 v2... | ecosystem: Host-associated > Plants > Roots >...
CCGGCAAACGCAGACTCCATGGTCACCTGCTGGTCAAGCAGCATGCCAACGAGGAGTGCGAACGCGTCATTGCTGAGCAGTTGGTCGGCGGCGGGGTCGCCCGTGATGTGCAGTTCCATGCGCCCATCCTGCCACCAGCTCCGCGCCACGTCATGGCACCGGCCCGAATCTGCTCCGCCGCGACCAGCGGCATTGCTGACGCTGTGGCCGGTATCCTTGAAAGATGAGTGGCACAGCGCATTCAACCGTCACATTTGATGGCCGCTTCGCCCGGGAGTTCCAGGAGATGGCCATTCCCTGGCGCGCGGACGAGGCGCCCGAGCCGCACCTTTTGGTGCTCAACGAGCACCTCGGCACTGAGCTGGGCCTCGATCCGGCCTTCCTCCGGAGTCCGGAGGGTCTGCGCCTGTTGACCGGCAACGCCGTCCCTGCCCATGCCAGTCCGGTGGCGCAGGCCTACGCCGGCCACCAGTTTGGCTGGTACGCGCCCCGCCTCGGCGACGGGCGCGCGCTCCTGCTGGGCGAGATCGGGCACGCGGACGGGCAGCTCCGCGACGTCCACCTCAAGGGATCAGGACGCACGCCGTTTGCCCGCAACGGGGACGGCCAGGCGGTGGTCGGTCCCATGCTGCGCGAATACATCGTGAGCGAGTCGATGCACGCGCTGCACATCCCCACGACCCGTTCCCTCGCCGTCGTCGCGACGGGACGTTCGGTGCAGCGCGAGACGCTCCTGCCAGGCGCCATTCTGACCCGGGTAGCCAGCAGCCACCTGCGCGTGGGCAGCTTCCAGTACGCCCGGTCCACGGGCGACATCGGCCTCCTTCGCCGCCTCGCCGACTACGCCCTGACCCGTCACCACCCCGCCGCCGCGGAGGCCGGGAACCGCTATCTAGCACTCTTCCAAGCAGTCATATCCGCCCAGGCTTCGCTGGTGGCCCAGTGGATGCTCGTCGGATTCGTTCACGGGGTCATGAACACCGACAACATGACGATTTCGGGCGAAACGATCGACTACGGGCCGTGTGCCTTCATGGAAGGCTTCGACCCGGCCGCCGTCTATAGTTCGATCGACGAGAGCGGGCGCTACGCCTACCGCAACCAGCCGGTGGTGGCGGAGTGGAATCTTGCCCGGCTCGCGGAGTCGCTTCTGCCCCTGCTCCACGATGACGAGGAGCAGGCGGTGGAGCTCGCGGTGGGAGCCCTCGGCGAGTTCCGCCGGCAGTACAGTGACGCCTGGTCGGCAGGCATGAAGGCCAAGCTGGGGTTCCGTGACGGGCTCGACGACGACGTGGCCTCGGCTCTCGTGGATGAAGTTGTGGCCTTAATGCAGGAGTCACGGGCCGACTACACCTCGTTTTTCCGGCACCTCGGCAATGCCGCCCGCGGCCGTGCCGAAGCCGCGCGGGCCCAGGTCCTGGACACCGCAGCCTTCGATGCCTGGGTAGGGCGCTGGCGTGCCTTGGCGCCGGATGCTGACGCCATGGACCGGGTCAACCCGGTCTACATCCCGCGGAACCACCTGGTGGAGGAGGCCCTGGCGGCCGCTACCGGCGGAAACCTGGATCCGCTGGCACGGCTGCTGGACGCAGTCGCCGCACCTTTCGACGAGCGGTCCGGCCTCGAGCGCTACGCCGCTGCCGCCCCGGAAAGCTTTGGCCCGTACCGAACCTTCTGCGGAACCTGAGGGGAGCTGATCATGGATACCGAATTCGCCGAGGTCATCGATCATGACGTCACCACCATCACCTGCGTTTGCGGCAATACCGTCAGCAGCGAGGGATTGATTCAGGCCAACTCGGAGGGAATGCCCGTACACATTGGCGGAAACGTTCCCGTGCCCGCGGGGCTGGCTACCTGGCCTGAGGACGAGGATCTCTACACCCTGTGCTCCTCTTGCGGCCGCGTTTACCATGACGCCGTCATCGAGGAGACTGGGACCGCGCCCGTTGCTTTCCGGATTGATGTCACCGCTGGGCCGGTTGCCGAGGCGATCCGTGTCCACTGGGACCTCAACACGTAGCCACCTTCGGGGAAACTTCCGTTTCCCGGTCTTTCCCGGACCGGGTACCGTGCCGGGCAAGCCGCCGACCCTTTAACCCTCGTGGCTCGTCGGGATGTCCTGGGCGGCTGCCCATTCGCCCACGTCCCGGCGTTCAATGGCCGCGGCCATCAGATCCGGGAACAGGTCGGGCGTGCAGGCGAAGGCCGGGACGCCAATTCCGGCAAGTGCCCTGGCATGGTCTGAGTCGAACGACGGATGACCGCTGTCGCTTAACGCCAGGAGCGCGATCATGGTCGTCCCCGACCCGACGATCGTGGCCGCCCGTTGCAGCATCTCTTCCGCAATGCCGCCTTCGTAGAGGTCGCTGATGAGCACCAGAATCGTCTCGGTGGGCCGGGTGATCTGGTCCTGGCAGTATGCCAGGGCGCGGTTGATGTCCGTGCCGCCGCCGAGTTGCACACCAAAGAGCACATCAACCGGATCGTCCAACTCGTCCGTCAGGTCGACAACCTCCGTGTCGAAGACCACCAGGCGGGTCCGCACCGACCGCAGCGAGCTGAGCACCGCCCCGAACACGCTGGAGTAGACCACGGACTCGGCCATCGACCCGGACTGGTCGATACACAGGATGATTTCACGCTGGACCTCGGTGCTGCGCCGGGTGTGCCCGACCAGACGCTCGGGCACGATCGTCCGGTATGCGGGCTGGTAGTGCCTAAGATTTGCGGCGATAGTTCTGTTCCAGTCAATGTCCCGATGCCGGGGCCGTCGTGTCCGTGCCGCTCGGTTCAATGCTCCGGAGAGCGCCTGTATCGTCTTGGAGCGCAGACGGTCCTCAAGCTCGTTCGTCACCTGACGGATGACTGTCCTGGCGGTCTCGCGTGACTGCTCGGGGATGACACGGCCGAGGCCGACGAGCGTGCTCACCAGCCCGACATCGGGCTGCACGGTTCGCAGCATCTCCGGCTCGAGGAGCAATTGCCGAAGGCCGAGCCGGTCCATGGCGTCGGCCTGCATCACCTGGACCACCGTGGACGGGAAATAGCCCCGGATGTCGCCGAGCCAGCGGGCAACGCGAGGGCTGGACGCGCCCAGACCCCCGCGGCCCTTCTTTTCTTCGGCTCCGTACAAGTCCTCCAGGGCCCGGTCGCGCCGGGCGTCAGCGGTGGAGAGGACGACGCTGTGTCCCTCCGCTGTGGTGACGCCGTCGGCCTCATGGCCGCCGAGCACAAGGCGCCAGCGGCCCAACCGGCCGCGGTCGTCGGTATCTGCGTCGGTCACGCGATCGCCTCCCATCCGAGGTACCTGGCCATCGTCCGGACCGCGGGGCCCGCGGCGGTCAGGTCCAGGTCGGTCTGGCTGACGATGCCCACTTTGTCGCCAATGCGGCTGACTTGCTCTCCGATCTCGCGCCGCTCCGGCCGGCTGAATGCTGAAAATGTCCTGCGCAGGAGCGGCAGGACGTCGTCGAAGATGGCGTCGTCCACCCCGGCGACCCAGTCGTCCACGATCTGCAGGAGCCGCCGATCATGAATCAGCAGTGTTGCGTCTCCGGAGATGAGGCCGTCCAGCCAAGCGGCGGCTTGCCGTGAGGGAGTGGCGATCGAGAGCCGCCGGCTCAGCGTCGCCGCGACGTCGTTCCCGTCGACCAGGCCTGCGTCCAGAAGGAGCCTCGTGGCCCGACCTGCCACCGAGCCGTGGATGCCGTCCGAGCCTGCGACGGCGGCAAGCGCCCGGTGCCAGTCGTCCGGTGGCAGGTCGGGCAGCAAAATGAGGCCTTGTTGGGCCGAATCGACGGCGCGTCGCATGGCGTCGGCGGCCTCGTCGTCCAGCCCGGCGCAGGCAGTGGGCAGCCCCACGCACGCCCGCACAACCGTCGTGTCAAGAATCTTCCGTACGCCCGTGACGTTCACGCCGCGCACGTTGCCGTACCGGCAGGTCCGGGCAAGGGGGGCGATGGTTTCCAGCAGCGGCGCGACGTCTTGTTGCAAGGCGGTGCGCTCGGCAAGGACCGACACCACGCCGCCGATGCCGTCCGGCAGGTCAGCGAGCAGGCAGCTTGCGAGCAGTTCGCTGAGCGCCGTCAGGCTGCCTGCGTCCTGGGCGCGTTCGGCCACGCAGTTCGCGGCAGCGGAGGCGACCGTGGTGCCGTAGCGGCTGGCTTCCACCACGGCCACCGTTAGCTCCGGCTCCCAGTTCAGTGTCCACACCTCCTTGAACGTGCCCGTCGTCCGGCCGGATTCGCTCTGTGTGCCCCAATGCACTCCAAGCAGCGCCAGCCGGTGCAGCAGAACCGAGCGGGCCAGCTGGTTTGGCTTGCGCAGGTCAAGGGTAAGGACCTCTTCCATGGCGCTCGGTTTCCACCGGAGCTTGCGTTGAGTGGCTGCCAGATCGGCGGCCAGGGGGACTGTGGGCGCAGACTCCGGTACATTCCCCAGCTCGAGCCCAACGGTGAGTTCACGGTGGACCAGGGCCAGCGGCAGAGGTGAACCGTCGCACAAAACTGCCTGCGCGGCGTCGTCCAGTTCGGACAGTCCCGGGCTGGGCCGTCCACGGACGGCGGCAAGGGCATTCGCCATTCGGCTGGCGTCCACTACAGAGGCAGTCGAGGCGTCGAGGTGTTCACGGCGCAGTGCATGGGCTACCCGAACGAGCCAGGTAGTGGACACGTCCGTGCCGGGCTCCCGCGCCATCCAGTGTGTGAAGAGGTGCTGGTACCAGCCGGGCGCAGTGACACCGGCCCCATAGCCGCTGCGCAAGCTGAGCCGGTCCGAGGTCCATGGCACCCAAGTCACCGCGACCTTGGCCTTGGGCAGCCCGGCCAGCACCTTGTTGTCGGCAGAGACCGGGGGAAAGCCTGAGGGCACGAGGGCAGGCGCATGGTACGCACCACACACCACGGCGATCCGCCCATGCCCTTCGCGAATGGCGGCACGCAGCAGGCGGCGCATCGCCGCTTCCCGACGGTTGTTCTCCATAACGTCGGGATGGCTGCTCGGCCTGTCGTCGGCCGCCCGGATCTCCGCAATGGCCTCGGTCAACGCCGCGAACCGCTCGACGGGGTCTGTATTCGGTTGCTCGATGGCGTCCTCCCACCACCGCTCCGGATCGGTGTAGCCGGCGGCGCCGGCCAGCATCCCAATCGCATCGGGGCGGTACGGCTGCTGCATCGGGGCAGGAGGTTCGGCGCCATCCACGGGGGGATCGCCGTCGTCGATGGCTGTTGTTGGCCCGTCCGGCGCGGGAGCCATGCGGAGGGCGAAGGTGTGCGCCGCGGGCAGGTCGATCGCCCGCACCTGGGTGCCGGTGGAAAGCGCCCAGCCAAACGCCACCCACTCCGGCGAGAAGCTCGCCATCGGGTAAAAGTAGGCGAGCCGAGGCTCATCGGCTGCGTAGATCAGCCCGGCGATGGGCGGCGTCATCTGCGGATCGGACAGCAGCGGAATCACCTGGTCAAGTTCCGGGGGACCCTCAACCAGCACCAGATCCGGCCGGAGGGATGCCAGCGCCTCGGCGACCGAATGCGCCGAACCGGGGCCGTGATGCCGGATCCCCAGGACGTAGACGTCTGTCATCGGTCAGTTCGATGATTCGAGGTCGCGGCAGGCCCGGTACAGGTCCTTCCACTCCGGCCTGTTCCGGACGACGGTTTCCAGGTACTCCTGCCAGATCACACGGTCCTGGACGGGGTCTTTGACCACTGCGCCCACCAGGCTGGCCGCCACATCCGGGGCCCGGACGGTGCCGTCACCGAAGTGGGCGGCGAGGGAGAGCCCGTTCGTCATCACCGAGATGGCCTCTGCCGTCGACAGGGTCGCTGAGGGCGATTTGATNGTTGTGCGCTGGTCCTGCGTNACTCCGGCGCGCAGTTCCCGCATGACGGTGACCACCCGACGGACTTCGGAGAGAGCTCCCAGATCAGCCGGAAGCTCCAGGGCAGTGCCCAGGCTGCGGACGCGGGTGGTGACGATCTCGATCTCCTGCTCGATGCTGTCCGGGAGCGGCAGCACCACGGTGTTAAAGCGGCGGCGCAATGCCGACGACAGATCGTTGACGCCCTTGTCCCGGTTGTTGGCCGTCGCGATGATGTTGAAGCCCTTGCGGGCCTGGACCTCTGCATTGAGTTCGGGGATCGGCAGGGTCTTCTCGCTGAGGATCGTGATCAGCGAGTCCTGCACATCGGACGGGATCCTGGTCAACTCCTCCACCCGTACCAGGCTCCCTGCCTCCATCGCGCGCATCACCGGTCCCGGGACCAAGGCCGCCCGGGATGGGCCGTCCGCGAGCAGCCGGGCATAGTTCCAGCCGTACCGCAGTGCCTCTTCCGGCGTGCCTGCGGTGCCCTGCACCACGAGGGTAGAGGCTCCCGAAATGGCCGCGGCCAGGTGCTCTCCCAGCCAGGTTTTCGCGGTGCCCGGCAGGCCAAGCAACAGCAGCGCGCGGTCTGTGGCAAGCGATGCGACGGCGATTTCGACCAGCCGCGCGGAACCCAGGTATTTTGGTGTGATCTGTACGCCGTTCGGCAGGGTGCCCCCGAGGATATAGGTGGTCACCGCCCACGGAGACAGCTGCCAACTGGGCGGCCGGTGCCGGTCGTCAACAGCCGTCAACGCGCTGAGCTCCTCAGCGTAGGCGTTTTCGGCATGGGCGCGGAGGACATCGGGGGCGGTCGGGGCGTCGGTCATTGAAAAGCCTCCGTCAGGGATTGTCGGAATGATTGGTATTGAACGGCATCACGAAGCACGCGGCGCCGGGCGGCGTCTGCGTCTGGATGCTCAAGCAGGCGCCGGGCTTGTTCGGCGGCCTCGGGCGGCAGCGCCGCAGGGAGGGTGTCGGCCAGCATGGTTGCCAGCTGGCCGCCGTTCTTGGCGGTGATCTGCTCAAGCACGGCATCAGCCAGGGGACGTCCCCATGGTCTTGGCATGTCGCGCAGCGGTTGAACGAGTGTCCAGGGGTTTGCCGTGCCGCCGCGTAGGTGCCGGACGAGCGTGTCCTCGCGCTCGGCGGCGGGCAGGCAATTCAGCAGCCGCAGGTCCGTGCGGACGTCGAGCAGCGCACGCACCCAGTCAAGGTCGGCACGCAGCGCAGCGGTAGTGACGATCGTTTCGAGGGCGCGGGGTTCGCCCTTCAGCAGCGCCACGCTCGCCGCTGGCGTACGGCCGGCCGCCGTCGTCCAAACATCGAGGGGGGCACCCCTGATGATGGCGTCAAGCCGGCCCAGCCGGTCGGGTTCACCACTGCGTGGGGCCGTCGCGATCCCGTCGCGCAGTCCTGCCGCGTCCGGCTCAGGCGGGAGGTCGATCTCGAATTGCTTGCGCAACAATCCTTTGAAGCGAAGCAGCGGCCGCAGCCTGGCAGCCATGCGGACCGCGCGGGCGCTCTCAGGGAGCCGGTCCAGTAGGGCGGCGGCTACCTCCCGCACGCTCTTTGCGGTGTCGTCAAGGGCCCGCTCCAGCAACTCCTCGTCATCTGCCCGCAGGTTCGCGGCCAGGGTGGCCAGATGGGCGGCGCGCTCCCGGGCACCGAGCGTATCCCAATGCGTGACCAGCAGCTCGCGGGCGGCGGCCGGATTACTACGGCGACGCCGTTCCAGTTCCGTCGTGGCGTCAGCACTGTTCAACTCTGCCCAGTCGGTCGTCATCGCCGGACGCGGATCGGCGCCCCCGGCCGTTAGGTCCTGAAGCCAGCGGCCCCGGGTTCCGATCGCAGGATGTAAATGCTCCGCCACGCTGGATTTTGCCTCTGCCAACATCAGCAGACTGGGCAGCAGCCGGTGCGGAACACGCCGTCCGGAAGCCTCGGCAAGCANCAGCCAATCGACCACCAGCAGGCTTCGGAGTTCCAGCCCGACGGGCGGCTGNGTGAGCAGCAGGTCCAGCAGGCGGCANGCCTCGCCCGGGGCCTCGGGCGCATCGTCCGGTGGGGCCGGACGAGGGAAATCTGGAGCGTCCATAGAAGTGGAAGGCCGGGCAGCGCNGGTGACTGCATCGGCCATGGCTGCTTGGTCCAGCAGNGACTCCTCGCCNGAGAGGCCATCCGGCGGGCGGACACCCAATTCCACAGGCGGNAACGGGGCCGGGTGGCGCGCGGTGCCAACGAGTGCCGCCGTTTGGAGCTCGGCCAGCCANGTCATGGGGTTACCACCGCTCCACCGACGACGGCGGACAGAGGCCGGAAGCGGCCCTCCTCCAGTTCGCCGAACAGGTCCACAGGGTGGCCGCCGGTCAGGGCCAGCAGGGAATCCAGGGGCGCGTCGACCAGGGGGAGTGCGTTGCCGGATCCGTCCCTGAGCCAGCCGTGATTGCCAGGGCAGATGCGCACCCCGCTCAACAGGACCGGGTGACGCTCACACCACGGGGAGAGTGCCACCGCCGCCGATTCAATTTCCAACGCTTGCGCAATGTTCCCACCCTCGCCGAGGCTGGCCGCCAGTCCTTGCGGGGCTACGGGCCCGGTGAACATTGCCCGCCGGGGNCCGGAGCCGGGATACCGCGCGACGGTGACATCCAGCANCGCACCCGCGAGCTGAGGCGTCGCCAGAGCGTCACTGTGGGCAGCAAAATCGAGTACCACGATGANCGTTCCGTCGGGNGCGCGAAGCCAGGTCCGCTGNTGCTGGAGCCGGCCGTCGTCGCTGCGGTGAGTGCCAAGCACCAGCCACGGACCGTGCAGCGCTTCGGTGCCCTCAACTTCGGCGGTGGGCACTGCCCAGCCGACGGCCACCCGGAGATCGGCGAGCTCGTCGGGAGTCAGGGTATCCCGTCTGCGCCACGCCTTGGTCAGCGCCCACCAGCGGCCGGCCCGCAGAAGCAGGCGAACGCCCCAGTCAGTCCGGGCGTGCACATCTGATCCCATCGCCCGCACCTGGGCAGCTAACCCCGGAAGCTGGGCATCGACAAGGCGCCCCGCCACGCCGTCCCACCATGAATACGGCTGGGTGCGGGCCGAAGCCAGGCCGGTCCGCACCAGGTCCGTCAGCCACCGGGCAAAGTCGTCAATCCCCGCATCCATCAATGCCAGCCGGTCGGCCAGTCGCTTGGCCTGTGCCGCCGGATCCACAACCGGCTCGGACTGGCGCCGCTCGCGCACGGCGGTCCGCTCTGCCCGCTGGGAGGCCCAGTCCTGCGCGAAGGCGGCAGTCTCCGCGGCGGCATCGGCCGCNTCGCCCCGCGTCCACATAAGCAGCAGCGCCAGGGCATGCTTGCANGGGAACTTCCGGCTCGGGCAGGAGCATCGATAGGCAGGAGCGGCNACATCAATGCTCACTTGGTAGGGAGTCTTTCCGCTGCCNTGGCATTTGCCCCAGACCAGGACGTCGTTGCTCCCCGTGTCGGACCAGGGGCCGGGATGTGCCAGCTTGCGGGCGGCCGTCAGNGANGATGGGTCGGGCGCGGCGCTGATNACCCGCTCCTCGCTCCAACGCCCCATGAAGCACATTGTGCCCGATGTCACAGATGCTGCAAGGGAGGCAGAACGGTGTGGCGGCGGCGCACCACGCCGGTAAACGGTCAGTGACGCCCTACTGGTGTCCGGCCCCTGTCAGTCCGCGGGCTGGGTTATTCGTGCCAGTGCGTCGATGGGATCTCCCGCGCTGACCGGGTGCGTTGCGGCGATGGCAATCACCAAGGATGAAAATCGAGAAACTCCTTACCAGGTCCTTATTCATTGGCCAATGGAAGCTCAAAAGTAAACGAGGCACCCCTGGACTCATTCTCTTCCGCCCAAAGCCTGCCGTGCTGGCGTGTGATGATCCGGTGGCTAAGGGCCAGGCCTATGCCACTGCCCGTGGCTTTCGAGGTGAACACGCCATCGAAAATTCGCCCGTCCGGGATATGCGCGATGCCCTTACCGCGGTCAGCGACGCGGAACACGCCTGATTCCGCGGTGGCGTATGTGGTGATGGTGACATGGCGCTCGCGCCGTGGCCACGTGGACATCTCGTCGATGGCGTTATGACACAAATTCAGGATCACCTGGCCGGTTAGTATCTTTTCGCAGCGAATCCAGATGGGCGTATCACTCTTGACGACCTGAATTTCTGTTTCGTGCTGCTGGCCACGGAGCTGAATGAAATACAGGCAGTCCTCCACGATTTCGTTCAGGTCGACGATCTGTTCGGATTGTTCAAGTTGGACAACGAAGGCGCGAAGGCTGGAGACGATCTGGTTGGCGCGGTTTATTTGCTTTCTGGCGTTTTCCAGACCGTACTCCAGGTCCTGTACGGCAGTGTCTGGATTGTGCAGCCGTCGGGATACGCCGTCGACGAAGTTGGTGGCGGCGGCCAGTGGCTGTCCCAACTCGTGGGCGATGGCCATGGCCATGTCTCCCATTGCGTTGTAGCGGCCAAGATAGTTCAGGTGCTCGAGGTCCCGGCGATGTTGTTCCTCGGCGGCGACCTGGTCGGTGATGTCATGAAGGAGCACAAGTGTCCCTTTGAGATCATGCTCCAGCTCGAGATGCTGGCAACTGGCTCCCACCCACACCGTGGTTTTATCGGGGCGGGACAGTTCCAGTCGGATGCTCGTGGAAGATCCGTCCGGCCGGGGCGTGACAAGGGCCTTTTCAAGCTCCTGCTTTGAGCCGGCGGAACAGAGCTCCAGGAACCTGGTTCCTACCAGTTCGGCGGTGCTGAGGCCGAGCTGATCAGAAGCCGACGAACTGGCATAACTGACGACCGATTCCGCGTCCATAACGAGGATCCCCTCCGCCATGTGGCTCAGGAACGCCTGCAGCCGCCCCTCCGTGCGTTGGAGGTCGGACTTGAGGGACTCCTCTTTTTCGATATCGCGGAACTGCACCATCACTATGGGGCGGTCTGCGAGGTCGACCCTGACCGCAATGGCCTCGGTGAGAAAATCACGCCCGCTCTTAGAGCGGTACATCCATTCCGTACGGCTAGTGCCGTGGTCGGCGGCATCTTGAAGCCATTGGACGCCGGCTGACCGCTGGAAGCGGGGGTCGGCGCTGCTCATGTCTGGTGCCTTCAGCGGTTTCAACTCGGACAACGTGAAGCCGAGCATGTCGCACGCCGCCTGGTTGGCCCACAGGATGTCCTTCGTGTCGGCGTCGTGAATGAGGATGCAATGCGTGAGGGACTGCATGAGTCGGGCGAAATCCGAGGGACTCGGGAACTGCTCTTCGCGTTCATCGCCGGGCATCGGTAGGGAAGTAGACACACCAGATCCTACTGCGCACAGAATCCGGTCCGACATAGGTGAATTCTTTAGGCCGGGCAAGTTTTATCACTTACCTAGGGAGTGAATCACCAATTGTTGCGTTACTAACCGGCCCATAGCTTTGGAACAGACAACGACGACGACCAACCTGTGGGAGCTCAACATGACGAATGTTCTGGATGCCGCATCACCGATCACTCTGGATGAGGTGCTGCTTACAGTGGAGCGCCGCCGCGAAGAGTTCAGTGCGCAAAAATCCGTACCGATGGATGTTATTGAGGCGTTCAAGAAGGCCGGTGTGTACCGCGCCGCGACCCCGCGGCGCTTCGGCGGAGATGCTTTGCCGCCGTCGGAATTCCTGCGCATCGTAGAACGCATCTCACAGGTTGACGCCTCAGCGGGTTGGGTGGCGAGCTTCGGTTCAGCCGTCTACCTCGCAGCCTTGCCGCTGGAAACCCAAGCCGCTCTCTACAGTGGCGGCCCCGATGTCGTGTTTGCCGGCGGCCTCTTCCCCGTGCAGAAGGTTGAGCGCGTTGACGGAGGCTGGAATGTTTCAGGGGAGTGGAAGTTCTCCAGCGGATGCCGCGGGGCTGACCTCATTGGTGTGGGACTCGCCGGCGGCGAGGGGACCCAAGGCAAGCCGCTCACGGCGCTGCTGCGGCCGGAACAGGTTGAGATCGTAGAGAACTGGGACGTGGTCGGCTTGCAGGGCACTGGCAGCAACGATCTGCGGGTGCATGGTCAGTTTGTTCCCGATGAGTGGACCTTCATCCGCGGCGGGGAGCCCACGGTCGACGAACCCCTGTACCGCTATCCCTCTATCGCCTATGCCGCCCAGGTGCTCGCCGCAGTGAACCTCGGCACAGGACGCGCCGCCCTGGATTACGCCATTCGTACGGGCAGTGGACGCGCGGGGATCACCGGCGCGCCCAAGCTCGCCGACCGCGCCTACTACCGGATTGAACTAGCCAAGGCGGAAGCTGCGCTGCGCTCTGCCAGGGCGTTTTTCTACGAGATTTCCGACGAGGTCTACGCCACGGTCGAGTCAGGCGACAGTCCGACAGACAAGCAGAAGGCGCTCCTGCGCCTGGCGTCGACTCATGTCACCAAGGTCGGCGCCGCCGCCGTGCAGGCCGCGTACACGCTCTCCGGGACTGCCGCCATTTACGATGCCAACCCCATGCAGCGCTATCTCAGGGATGCCTCCGTCGTTACCCAGCACGCTTTCCTGGGTGACGGCATCTACGACGGGGCCGGCGCCGTCCTCATGGATATTCCACCGTCCATCCCAGCCTTCATCTGAACCTGCAGCAACAAGGAGACAACGTGACTACAAACCCATCAGAACCACTGCGCGTACTGTTCTGCATCGGCATCAACCAGAACTTTTTCGATTTGCCCAAGAGCGGCATCGGTGCCGTCTGGACCGCCTTCTCGGGCATGATGTCCCAAATGGGCCAGATGGACGGCGTCAAGGTCATCGGCAACATCGACGACGACTCACACATGGTCGGTCCCTCCGATGGTTGGCCCTGGACCTGCTACATCCTGGCCGATGTCGACAGCCAGGAAACGGTCAAGGCTGCGTGCAATCTGTTCCGCACCACCATGGTGGGAGAGCACGCTTTGTGGCACTACGCCAAGATCGAGGCGAGGATCGGGCGCGCCCTGATCATCCGGGACGACGTCACAGTGGCTGCGGGCTGACCATGGCACCTATCTCGACGTCGGAGCTGGCACTGCGCCTCACAGCTCTCGAAGCCACCGGGGCAGTCCGCCGCACAATGAGCCGCTACATGGACCTCTGCGATGTCCCTCGGGCCGCCTTTGCACCGGAGGCCCTGGCATCACTTTTTTCCGATAACGCCATTTGGGAGGGAACCGGTCCGGAGTACAGCGGCAAGTTCGGCCGGATCGAAGGCAAGGAAGCCATCCTTGCCATGTTGTGCTCCTACCTCCCGCCGTCACCGCACTTCCGGCGGAACATCCACCTTCTCGGCGAAGGCCACATCACTGTCGCCGGAGAAACGGCTGCCGGGAGCTGGATCATGCAACAGCTCTCCGAGTACCAGGACGGCGACCAGGACCTGATACTAGCCCGGCTAATTGTCGACTTTGACATACGGAACGGCAACGCCGCCATCAGCCATTTCCGGACAGAACAACTGTTCTCCCGCACGCCGTCCAGCGCCCACATCACTGAACCAGCAACACCCGACCTGCAAAACCCTAAGGAGTACCGATGACCGCCCCAACTTCAGACCGGGCCAGCGATTTCGCATCACTGGCAGCCGAGGACCGCGTCGCGGCCAGGCTCTACACCGACCCCGAGATTTTTGACTGGGAGATGGAGAAGATCTTCTACAGCACCTGGGTGTGGGTTGCCCACGAGAGCGAAATTCCCGACGCCGGGAGCTTCAAGATGTCACACATCGGCCTCCAGCCGGTCATCGTCAACCGCGACCGGAAGGGAAACTTCAATGTCCTCCTGAACCGGTGCCGGCACCGGGGAGCGAGCGTCTGCGAAGTACCCAAAGGCAAAGCCAACGGCTTCACCTGCCCCTACCATTCCTGGTCCTACTCCCTCGAAGGGAACCTGCGCGGCATCCCGTATCCCGACGGCTACGAAGGCGTTGCCGAGAAGCGTGACCTGCCCCTGCAGCGGCTTCGCGTCGAAAGCTACAACGGCCTCATCTTCGCCACCTTCAAGACGGACATCGAGCCGCTGGCGGACTTCCTTGGCGATGCCAAGCTTTGGATCGATCGCTTCATGAAGCAGGGGGCCGGCTTCCCGGTCAAGGTCCAGGGCGAGCACAAGTTCCGCTTTGACGGAAACTGGAAAATCCAACTGGAAAACACCACCGACGGTTACCACTTCCCGATCGTGCACCGCTCCTGGATGGCCTCGGTGGACGCCGAAACAGCNGACATGTTGTCCTTTATGACGGACGAGGAAGCTGTGACCCACGCNCTCGGCAATGGACACAGCGTTGCCATCATGGTCCCCGAGCACGTGGATCTGGAAGANGACGACGGCACGGAAGAACTCCANGAGAGGTTCCGTCCCATCATCGACGAACTCTCCGAAACGATGCCGCCAGAGCAGGTGCGCCGNATCGTCCGNTCAATGCACGGCGCGGGATACAACCTGAATCTGTTCCCGAACCTGTCACTGTCAATGTCCTTCTTCCGCGTTCTGCGGCCGATCTCCGTGAACGAAACCGAAATCCAGCACATGGCGCTGGGCCTCGACGGCGGACCGGAGAGTGTCAACCGGGAACGTCTGCGCATCCACGAACACTTCCAAGGACCCTTCGGGTTCGGCACGTCCGATGATTCGGAAGCATGGGACCGGGTCCAGCGCGGAGCCGTGGCCAACCCCGAGATGCCCATCTTGGTCAACCGCGGCCTTGGCCGGGAGGTGGCCGCCGATGAGGGGTGGAAAACATCGCATGTCACGGACGAAACCGGCATGCGCGAGTCATACGCAATGTGGAAAAGGATGATGAACGATGACCGCTGAGACCATCGAAGAGGGTACCGGTATTGATAACCGCCCCGCACAGGAACCTTACGACCTAGGCCTGGGCAAGCTTGCCGATCCCCTGGTGGGGCGCGCCATCGAGCTGATCTGGCACGAAGCCCGGCTCCTCGATGACAAGGCATACGAGGCCTGGCAGACGCTCTACACGGAAGACGCGAAGTACGTCATCCCTGTCGATCCGGACACGGATGACTTCGAATCATCACTAAACATGGTCTATGACGACGCCCGGATGAGGCACATGCGCATCACGCGCCTGGTTCAGGGATACTCCATGTCGGCGGTGGCAGCGGCCCGCACCACCCGGACCATTTCACGGTTTACCGTGGAGGAGCAGACAGCGGAAACTGTGACGCTGCGATCCGCGCAGGTTCTCGTGGGCTTCAAACGTGAAAAATTCCAGGTACTTGGCGCCGATCTCACCCACCGCATCCGGTTCAACGGTGACGACGCCCGGATCGAGCTCAAGCTCATTCGCCTTGTCAACGCCGACGCCGCCGTGAACGCCTCCGGCTTCCTGCTCTAAGGACTTCGACCATGAATAAAGTCGCACTCGTCACCGGCGCAGCCCGGGGGCTAGGAGAAGTCATCGCCCGCAAACTCCATAAGGAAGGATTCCGCGTCGCCATCACAGGCACCACGGCAGACTCCGTCAAGCCCCTTGCCGACGCCCTTGACCCATCCGGGGAGACTGTCTGGGCAGGTGCACTCGATATCCGCAGCAAGGCAGATTTCGAAGCTGTCCGTGATGCGCTCGGTGAAAAATGGGGCGGCACTGACGTCCTGGTCAATAACGCCGGACGTTCCAAGGTGGCACCGGTTCTGGAAATCACTCCGGAAGAATTTACCGAAAATGTGGACATCAACCTCAGGGGGACTTTCCTGGGCTGCCAGGTATTTGGTCCACATTTCCGGGAACGCGGCTACGGCCGCATCATCAACATCCACTCGCTCGCAGGACACAACGGCGGGACTGCCACCGGCGCCCACTACGCCGCATCGAAAGGTGGCGTTTCCACGCTCACCAAGGTCTTCGCCCGGGAGTTTGCATCCTCCGGTGTGACCGTCAATGCCGTTTCGCCCGGACCACTGGATCTTCCCGTCGTCTACGAAACCGTTGATCCGCAAAAACTCGACATCATAAAGGCAACCATCCCGGTTGGCCGGTTGGGGGATGCCGAGTTCATCGCGGACACGGTGGCGCTGCTCGCCTCCCAGGGTGCGTCATCGGTCACCGGGGCCTGCTGGGACATCAACGGCGGACTCTACATGCGCTAGCCCCCGGCCAGCACATCACCAACAGAAAAAGAAAGGAGCGTTGCCCCATGGGTATGTTCAAAGTACGCGTAGCCGAAGTGCTGGAGGAAACCAGCAACATCAAGTCCTTCCGCCTCAGGCGTGCGGATGGGGCACCGTTCGGTCCCTACCCGGCCGGCGCCCACATCGACATCGTCGGCCCGACAGCCGTAATGCGCCAGTACTCGCTTTGCAGCCCGCCCGATGAACCCGACGACTATGTTGTCGCGGTCAAGCTCGAGGCGGCATCACGAGGCGGCTCGGCCGCGCTGCACGACCAGGTGGAAGTAGGCCAGGAGCTGGAAATCAGCACGCCTCGAAACCTGCTGTCCGTCGCGCGAGGGGCGGACCGGCACGTCCTGGTGGCGGCGGGAATCGGGGTGACGCCGATGATCAGCATCGCCTATCACCTTCACAGGATCAACGAAGAGTTTGAGCTGCACTACTTCGCCCGGTCTCGGGAGGAGGCGGCATTCTGCGACCTGCTCATGGACCGAAGCGGCTTCGGTAATCGGGTCTTCTTTCACTTCGGCCTTTCCCGGGACCAGCAACAAGCAGTCCTCGGCAGCGTTCTGGCGCCACTCACCAGCTCGTCTCATGTGTATACCTGTGGACCGCAGGGCTTTATGGAGCGGGTGCAAGAAACTGCCTCCGCCGTCATTGCCGAGGACAACATCCACATCGAGCATTTCCAGGCCGGCGAGGCAACCGACACAGACAAGGACACCCCGTTTGAAGTCGAACTGGACGATGAAGTCTACGAAGTGCCCGTCGGAAAATCCATCGTTCAGGTCCTTGCCGACAACGGCATCGAAGTAGACACCTCATGCAAAGAAGGAATCTGCGGCACGTGCATCATGGGTGTACTGGGCGGCCAGCCCGACCACCGGGACCAGTGCATGTCAAACAGCGAAAAGAAGGCCAACGACCAGATCGCCGCATGTGTCTCCCGAGCCAGATCTCCCCGGCTGACGTTGGAGCTCTTCTGACCGACGGCCCCTGGAACCGTCCCGCCACAGCCTTCCTAACCGCCAGCGTTCTAAGGCGTGTTGTTCCCGGGAGCTGACCTGCGGCCATCAGCGCCTGTCCAGCCTGCACCACAGTGAAGTCTTCCCCGCCGCGGCGGGGAGGGCTTCACTGCTTTATCGGCTCCGCCCGGTCATCCGGGATCTTCAAAGAACTGACACGTGATGTTGAAGGATGTCGCGGACGAGCGTGGCAATGCTCTCGGCGCCGGTCTTCGCCTTGATCCTGGTCCGGTGAACGTCAATAGTCTTCACGCTGGTTCCCAGCTTCCGCGCGATGTTCTGACTCGGCAGCCCGTCAATAACGAGGGCGAGGATCTGCCGTTCGCGCGGGGTCAGACCCGCAATGCGTTCCTCAATTTCCCGACGGCTTTGGTCTGATGCAAAGCGCTGACGGGCCAGCTCGAGTGTCTCTTGGACAACGTCAAGCATGTGCTGGGGATCGTACGGCTTCTCGAGGAAGTTCACTGCGCCCTGTTGGAGGGCTTTGACGGACATCCGGATGTCGCCGTGTGCCGAAACAAAAATTATGGGCAGCGGAGACGAGATGCTGTTGAGCGTCTCCTGCAGCTGAAATCCTCCAGTCCTGGGCATCCGCACGTCCAAGACAAGGCAGGCGGGGACGGCAGGATCATAGTTGGCCAGGAATGACGCGACGTCGTTGTAGATGCGGGAACGGATGTTGACCGATTCCAGAAGCCATGACAACGAATCGCATAGCTCCTGATCATCGTCGACGATGTACACGAGTGCTTCCGGGGAATCCATGGTGGCGACCTTGCCGAGCAGAGAAATGGGCTTAATTGACGCTATCGACGGTCTGCCCGCCCAGTCAATACTCTCGCCGTAAAGATGTTACTTACCCGGCTAAAGCGATAACTGCCAACCAGTGGGGCAAATTGCCATACTTATTAACTCCAAATCCTCCTAAATTCTCATTACGCACTAATTGAAGGCCCAATGAGGGCCCCGTCGTTTGGAGGAAGAAATGCCTGAACTAAGTCAGATCCAGAAGGACTTCCGGTCTGCCATGGCGCACTTGCCGGCGGCGGTCAATGTCATCACCACTGACGGACCCTACGGTCGGGTTGGCATCACAGTCAGTGCAGTGTGCTCGGTAACCGATTCCCCTCCCACGGTCCTGGTCTGCGTGAATCAGAGCAGCGCAGCACATGACATTTTCAACAGTAACGGTGAAATCTGCATCAACGTCCTCAGCGGCGAACATGAGGAATTGGCCCGCCACTTTTCCGGAGCCACCAAGGTACCCATGGAGGAACGTTTTGGCTGGGATATCTGGGAGGAAAACTCAGGATCCGTGCCGGTGCTCCGGGATGCATTGGTCAAAATCGTCGGGCGCATTAGCGATCGCTCCGTGCAAGGATCCCATTCGGTAATTTTCGTCCAGGTCGAACGTATTGAAGTCCAGGGGGAGCGTGACAGCCTCGTGTACTTCAAGAGGCAGTTTCATCGCCTTTCCGTGACCCCTGAGCTGGTGACTGTGTGACATCCCCGGACGGGCTCCTGGAGATGGTTTCGGACCTCAGGGCCGGTCGGACCAAGCCGAGCAGGGTCCTCGCCGATGCCCTCCAGCGGGTGGGGGCGAAAGAACCAGCGGTGCACGCCTGGGTGAATGTCGACGTCGACGGGTCCGCCGCGCAGGCGAAGGCGCTGGAAACCGCGGGTCGGCAAGGACCCCTATGGGGGATTCCGGTTGCGGTCAAGGACCTGATCGACGTCGAGGGTCTTCCTACCGGCTGCGGTAGCCCACTGCGCGGCCACGAGCCAGCAACTGAGGACGCGGATTGTGTGCGCTTGCTGAGGGAAGCCGGAGCAATCATCGTGGGCAAAACGGTGACAACCGAATTCGGGTATTTCGCCCCGGGACCGACGCGCAACCCGGTGAATCCTGCCCATACGCCTGGGGGGTCCTCAAGTGGTTCCGCGGCCGCAGTGGCCGCCGGCATGGTGCCTCTGGCGTTGGGGACGCAAACCGCGGGTTCGCTTACCCGGCCGGCTTCCTACTGCGGCGTGGCTGGCTTTGTGGCCGCGAAGGACCAATTCTCAACTGCCGGGATAACCGGCCTTAGCCACTCGCTTGACTCGCTGGGACTGATCTCCAGGACCGTTAGGGACGTGCGGTACGCATGGGAATCCCTCAGCCGATTCGAAACAGTCGAACAGGANCAGCCCATAGGTCCGGTTGAACTTCTGCTCTGGGGCGGAAGNGGACTTGGCGAACTTTCCAAGGAAATGTCCGAGGCGNTAATCGCCGCCGAATCGACCCTCAGCACGCAACTCGGGTTCCACTTCTCCGTGTGGTCCGAGCATGGAATGGTCCGGGACCTCGCCGAGCAACACGCCACCGTCATGGCCAGCGAAGCGTCCGCAGCACGCACCGAAGAGTTGGCACACCACCATGAATTGAGTGTGCCCTTCGCCGAGCTTCTCGCCGCCGGCCGAGCCTTGCCCCACCACGAATACATCGCCGCACTCGGGCTCATTGCGGCGTCCCGGCGGCAGGTTCTCGCCCTGCTTGAGCGCTTTGACGCGGTTCTGGGACCCGCGGCGCTGGGCGCTGCACCGCCAGGGTTGGAGGCAACCGGCAGCCCAATCCTCAGCCGCCCCTGGCAGGCGCTTGGCCTACCTGTACTGACCATTCCAGGCCTTACCTCCGCCGATGGCATGCCCCTGGGGCTGCAACTTATCGGGGCTCCCGGACGGGAACCCCGACTGTTTGACATCGGGCAACGCATCGAAGAAGCCTTGCGGCCGGCAGATGGCAAGCAAAGTGCGAGGCTGCCTCTTCAACGTTGACCGGCCGTGCCCCCGGGGCCGCGGAGGCCTCCTGCGGAATTACTGTCCTAATTTCCCCGCACCCCAATTTCCCCGCATCCCAATTAGAAAACGAGGTAAATATGGCGTCCGCCGCCCCAGCCAAAACAGGCTCTATGACTCATGCATTACAAATAGGCAAAATGAACAGGCGAGCATGGATCATTACGGGCCTGCTTGTCCTCTTCCAGATAATCGCTTTCGCAGACAAGGCTGTACTGGGCCTGGTAGCCCATCAGGCTATCCCCGAACTCGGCATCAGCAACGTTCAGTTCGGCTTCATTGGAAGCGCCTTC
>Ga0065714_10002382_pt1 | contig 20148 bp, 18 predicted proteins | sample MisRhiReplicate2_FD_59101 | JGI IMG/M metagenome (GOLD analysis project Ga0065714, IMG submission 59101) | Miscanthus rhizosphere microbial communities from Kellogg Biological Station, MSU, sample Rhizosphere Soil Replicate 2: eDNA_1 v2... | ecosystem: Host-associated > Plants > Roots >...
CGTTGCCGGGTTGTTGACCTTGATCGTCTGACCATTGTCCGCATCAACCCAAGCGCCATCGATAAAGGCTTGCTGGCGGAACAACTGGGTGTCTTTAAGCTGCATGTCGGCTTTCCTTAACAGCACCGCGGCAAGCGCGGAGCGAATTATGATTGTAGAAAGGCGCCTTAAAGGCTGCCGTCAGGGAAATCATTCACCGGGCTGAAGCACATAAATAGCGCACTGATTGAAACTCGTGCGGTTCAGCACCCAGACAAGAGCGTTTGATATCTCGAACGAATCCTAGGATCAATGCTGGGAAAGGACAATAGGGCGTTCGAAAAAAAGAACGAAAACGCCGCATTTGCCTAATTTTTCTGATCAACGTAGCAAACACAGGTTACGCTTTGGAAAACCGCAGGCGATTCAGCAGCATGGACGCCCGCAGTGCATATGAGTATCATGGCGCCCGCATTGCACCAGTAGCTCAGCTGGATAGAGTACTGCCCTCCGAAGGCAGGGGTCGTGGGTTCGAATCCCGCCTGGTGCACCATCTTCTTTCCCTTGTATTACAAGGGGATAGCGCTCCTGACAGAAACCTGTCCTAGTCCTGAAAGTCGTTTTTGCCACAAATTTGCCACACTTAATGTGGCGGGAATGGTCGAAATGGCAACAATCAGGAATCGCGGCGAGTATCAGTGGGAAGCGCAAATCCGTCGTAAGGGCTATCCAGCCCAAAGAAAAACCTTCGAAACCAAAGCCGATGCTCAAGCCTGGGCGCGCATGATCGAAAGCGAAATCGACCGAGGCATTTTTGTCTCTCGTGTCGAGGCTGAACGCACCGCCTTCCATCAACTCATTGATCGCTATATCTCCGAGATCGCTCCGAAGCATAAAGGTGCGTATTCGGAAATCAAACGCCTGGAAGCCCTAAAGCGTCATCCGCTGGCGACACGCATCGTTGCCACCCTCACCTCTTCCGATTTTGCTCGTTATCGTGACGATCGCCTGAAGATTCGCAAGGGCAATACGGTTAAGCGTGAGCTGGCTTTGTTTCAGTGCGTGATTGAGGTCGCTCGCCGGGAATGGGGAATCCATCTCGCTGAGAACCCGGTGCGGATGGTCAGCCGCCCTAGCTATAACGACGAACGCTCGCGACGCCTGGAGCCGATTGAAGAACAGTACATCCTCAGCGCTTTGGAGCTTCGAGAGCGCCGTGCTGACGGCACCTATGCCGACGCCTCACACAATCCATGGATACGGCCCATCGTTCAATTGGCGATTGAAACCGCAATGCGCCGTGGCGAGATTTTCGAGCTGCGCTGGAGGCATGTGAATCTGGATCGCAAAACCGCACATCTTCCAGCGACCAAGAACGGCCTACCCAGGACTGTCCCGCTTTCACCAAAGGCCATTCAGTTGCTGAAGGATTTGCCGCGCTCACTATGCGGCCGAGTCTTCCCGACCACGGCGGATGCTCTCAAGAAAGCCTTTATGCGAGGCCTGGAGCGAGCCCGGCTGAAATACTTGAGTGATTGCGAGCAAGAGCGGGTTGCGCCCCAGGAAGACTTTCTGCTCAACCTGCGCTTTCACGACCTGCGGCACGAGGCTACCTGTCGACTCGCAACCAAGCTGCCGAACCTGATCGAGCTTGCCAGTGTAACGGGGCACCGAGAGGTGAACATGCTCAAGCGTTACTACAACATCACAGCGGAGGAGCTCGCAGCGAAGCTGGCTTGAGCCGGCCCATGCCTGCTTACTAGTAGCCAGTTCGGAGCTGGCTACTGATCTTGCAACGCGCCCGTGCGAGCTCAGCATAGGTATACGAGGCACTGTTGCCGGGTCAGCAATCGCCTGTTGATGCGACACCCTTCCTTCAGAAAACCTCTCTTCTGTTAAAAACCTGTCCTAGTGATTGAGCGCCTGATTGGCAAAAGCTGGCGTCACCAGATCAATCGAGCGATAAAGCGATGACAGTAGATTATGAAACTATCCAGAAAATACAGAAGCTTGGCGACGACGTTCTGATTGGCGTGGTTGAAGTTGCAGCGCTGACAGGCTTCAGCGTGCTTACAGTCCGTCAGCGCAAGTTGCCGAGGCTTGAGCCCGTACCGGGACTGTCAAGGTTGAGATGGAGACTGGGCGATCTGAGAACTTGGATGCGCACCGGCAACACCGAGAGTCTAGATTCAGCCACCGTCATCGCACCTTTGCCACATCCGAAACGCACAGGGAGGCCCACAAAAAAAGCACAGGTGGAAGCGCGACAATGACCTGTCCTGACTCGATTTATCTCCTTTGCGCCAGGAGCAGTGAGCATGGGTAGACAGCGAACCATTCGGGACCAGGATTTTTGGCGCTCCCCGCGTCTACTGAATTGCACCACAGAGGACAAAGTTGCTTTGCTGCACTTGCTAACCGCTCCTGACAGCAACATTACGGGCGTTTACCCACTTGTTCCACGCATTGCCGGAGCAGAAATTGGATGGACTGTAGATCAGTGGTTACAGGTCATTCATCGCCTCCAGGATGAAGACCTAGCCAGGTATGACGACGTGAGACTGGTCGTTTGGGTTCGTATCTGGTGGGATCACCACTCTGCTACTCAAGTGACGGGGCCAAAACTACGAGCCAGAGCATTGGAAGAAATCCGCCGTATTCCAAAAGAGTGGTTGGACGATTTCCTGAGTGATTTCAAAGAAAGACTGAGCGACGATCAACAGGATTGGGTAGTTGAGTCCCTCCGTCCACGCTCAAATCGATACGTAGAAGAAGACTCGATATCACACGGATGCCGTATCGATACCGTATCCGACAAGGTTGTACCTAACACTAAACCTCAACCTAAACTCTCAACCAAAACACCAACGTCTTTGCTCACCTCTAACGAATTGGATATGTCAGGAATCCCTCCTGAACATAGGACGGATATCCACAGAGCGCTTGTGAAGGCGAAGGTGAGCGGAAAACTTAGACATAAGCCGCAACTCGTAGTCAACGCGATGGCAGAAAACTACCGATCTGCTTCAGGTAAACCGCATAACGCCATGGCCTTAACCTTGTATCTGGCCGAAAATCTGAATGGCGGTACAACTTAGGCAAATGCCAGCACGCCCCCCCCCTGCGCAGGATCAACTCGAAATAGATCAGCTCTGCGGTGGTTACTAGGGTGAGCTAAGTTTGTCTGAGCCAACTCAAACGGGAGGATGAATGCCATGGCTAGACGGAATCGTGCCGCCGTTGAGCGAATAATCCTCCAAGCCCGGATATGGGGGTGGGATATGTCCTGGTCGTTCAGCATGGCCACGCCGACCGATACCAGGCCAATCGGTCACCATTATTCAGAGCATACTGCGATCAAGCTTTACGGATCCGTTCGATACCCTGAAGCATTCAAATACCCAACCCTAGAATGCTACCTCCACGTTGACCCGCTACTCCTAAGCGACAAATCGGTTCCTCGCTGCATCGGCTCGATGCAGGCGACTGGCAAAAGGCTCATCGCATATGTCGCCGTTCACAATGACCGCTTCAACAGCTTGGTCATCGCTGCAAGCCGGCTCGTTGCCCTAGAGATCAATGCGGAGCCCCTGAGATATCGCAAGGCTAAGGTGATGGGTATCCACCTAAGCACCGAGCTGGAGTCTGATTGGTAGTGGTTTTTTTGATCATCGGGGCGCTAGTGTCCAGTGCCCGTTTACTAGCCCTGCCCCGGTACAGAGAAACGTATGTCGAGGCCAAAAATCCTCATTCCTCGTCGAAGTAATCGCTATCCAGTTGCGGCAGTTTGAGAAGCCTGGACGTTACCCCAACCTCATGGTCCATCATCAGGTTGACCAAGCGGATGCCGTCCACCAGCACCATGCCTTCCACTGAGCGGGCAAAGTCGATGCCTTGGGCAGTGAAACCTGACGTAGTAATAAATACCCCTCGCTTAGCCTTTTGCCCAACAAGTGCTCGATAGAACGCTTGCAGCTCAGGACGGCCTACAGCGCTTTGCTTGGACATAGACTTTTTCCAAGTCCGAGCTTATCAAGCGAAATTACCCCATCAATTCCGTAGGCGTTCCGGGAATACACCCTCCGAAGCCCAGCATTAAGGACGATGCTCCAACGAAGTTTGGGAGGTTTCATTTTGCAGAGGGATACCTGCAGCGTCTGCACTCAGCAAGCAGTCATTTTCCAAATCAAAAGGCAACACCCACAAACTCATCCCATCACCGTATTGGAAAACCGGCAGCGCTTCTTGCAGTCCTGACCAATATGGATAAATGAGTACCAGCTTTGGCACGCCTGTTCCATTGCGATATTTATGACCATAGGCAAACAGCTGATAGAAATCACTCTGACTGAGGTCGTAGTTCTTCTTAGGCTTGCGCATATCAACTCGTTTCCACTTTGCGTCCAGAATCCAGCGTGCCTCAGGCGTATCGATCAGCAAGTCCGGCTTCAAGCAGAACATCCGAGCGTTGTCGTGGCAGCATAGATACTGACTGGCTGACTGCGACTTCAGCCTGGCAGTTGGCTGCAACTGCTTTCGCAGCCAGTTCTCGACATAACGCTCAAACAGTTTTTCCATAGGGAATAACAGGCTCATCCCCCGCCATTGGCCACTCACGGCAATCGGCATCTGCTGATTAAGGATCAGCTCGCACCAAGGCTTGATTGCCCGGTAATGAGCCATCAAGCGATCATGACTCCAAGCACATAAGTCTTGCGCCACCTGCCGGCTTGCAGGCACCTCTGCCAGTATGGTGCGCAGCTCACTGGCCAATCGCCAATTGGCGGCGTCGTCAGTGCTCTTTGCCACATGTTCCAACGCGAGTTTAAGTAAGCGGTTTTCCGCCCGGTCCGGCAGGAACACATCGTGACGAACCTGGAAGTGATGCTGCCGTCCTGGCGGTTGGCGAATCTGTGCTACCACATTGAGTTGCCCACGCAGAAAGCGCTGATCTTCTTCGACGCGTTTATAGTCGAAGCGAATGCCGCGCTTTACCAGAAGATCCAACTCACCCAGGAACTGTCCCATCACCCACTCCGTCAGTGGGGCATTGAATAGCTCCAGCCCTGCCACTGAAACTTCACGCGGTTTCAGCGACAAAGCCGCTTGAATCAACTTACGCAGCAGGTCACGGCTCTTGGCCTTGCAGTCACCCTGTTCAAAATGTTTGGGTAATACCTCCAAACATGTGCCACAAGGCGTTTCGATTACACCTACATAGCTATCCCATTTGAGCGAGCGTCGCCCCTCGACCTGCAGCAAGGTTGCGCCACCCTGACTAAAGCTTGCGCTCAGCTCGCAAAGCCAGTCGAAGGCAGTTTCAGATATCTGCGCACAGTCGAGATCACCAGGCGCAACAGAAGCTGTCGTGAGCCTGGCGTACTCACGTATTGTGACGTAAGCATTCAAACCTCCGACTCCTCGTACGCCTCGGCAGAAACTTCGGCGTCGGCCTTGCACACAATTACGCCTGCATACGCGGATGCTCGGCTAAACGCCGGTTCGTTAATACGCCAGACCTGGTCCTGTGCAGGCACTTTCCCACCAAATAATGAGTTGAGATCCTGTTTCTGACGAAGCACAAAGCAGTCGGCTAAAGGCTTTCGATGATCATTTAATACCCACTGGATGCGCTGCCAATCTTCAAAGAAATATTCCTGCAGTAGAGGAAGCACCTGATTGCGGAAAATCAGCTCCAACTGCGCCAGACTGGAGGCTTTCAGCAGCGGCATAAAGTAGGCGTGTCCCAGACAATGCTCGCGATCCAACAGCACCTCAATGCGCTCGTTCATCACCCGTAACAGTTGGCCAATATTCACGCCCGCCACAGATACACTGTCCAAAAGCTGCGGCTGGGGCAACATCTCCTTGAAGGTGAATCGACGTCGCAGAGCGATATCCAGTCCAGCCAGTGATCGGTCGGCGGTATTCATGGTCCCGATCAGATAGACATTCTTCGGCACGCTGAAGGGCTTTTTCGAGTACGGTAGTTTCAGGCTCAGCGCCTCATCTGCCCCCTCGCGCTTAGAAGGCTCGATCAGAGTGATTAGCTCACCGAAAATACGCGAGACGTTACCCCTGTTGATCTCGTCGATGATGAGCACATAAGGTTCGTCCGTAGTGGCTGCCACCACCGCCGATTCAGCCGGCTGCACGCCCTGCTGATGCAGAAAGGAAAGTAAATCTGCCCAGGTGAAACGGCTCATGGCATAGACAGTTTTCAGCGTAAACTGCCGGCCATCGTTGAGCGGTAGGATGGACAGATTGATATCGCGATACAGCCAGCGCACCGAACGCACATGCTGGTAATTAGCGATCATACCGGCAGGCACTTGCTTCTCGTAGCGATACTCACTGGTCACCACGCCAATCGAACCGACCTGCTCAGCCGAATGGATACACAGCAAGATGTCCCCTACCGCCATCTGCTCAGCAAAGTAATTGAGCGTGCCCTTATCGCCAGCACCCAAGCCCTGGTAATACGGGCTCTGTTCGTAGTCCTCACGNAANTCACCGGTCTTACCCCAACCAATGCGTGCTTCNCCATTAGNCAGGCAGTAGCTTTTGCTGGGNGAAGCGCCAGTGCCGTCAATGGAAATCTTCCAGATCGCCGGGTTGGCGCGCACCCCCAAGTCAGTAGCCGGCTGGGTCCGCGCGTCATCACAAATGCGCTTAAATACGCCCGCTTCAATCGCGTACTTCAACTGTCCAGTTTCCCCATCCGAGTCGGCCCGAATACCCTCTACAAAATCCTCATAACTGAAGCTCTGGTGGAAGGTCACAAAGCGCACTCGGTCGGCAGTAACGAATTGATCGAACGCCTTCTTCAAGCGGTTGCGTGTATCGGGGTCATTGCCACTGTTTTTCGCCAGAAATTCAGGGGCTAGAATGGCTAGCGCCTGGTTGATGGTGGCGTAGGTTTTCCCAGTGCCCGGTGGGCCAAAAAGAATTTGGTTGAGGGCTGGCTCAATCGCCGGACTAGGAGTCATCTCGTTAGGCTCTTCTTGCTCGGCTTGGCCATAGTCACTGGGCACTAATCCTGTTCCGTCCAGAGTTAATTGCTTACCCTTCAGTACGTTGTCTACCGAATCAAACCACTTGCACATATCCGCCAGCGTAGAGCAGCGATTTGAGTCAATTTCCCAGCCCTGCTTCTTGGCTTCCATAAGTGCGCGGTGGTCGGCTATCCCACGCAACGAGCAACATATCTTCCCGCCGTACCAATACAGCGTGAATACAGGTTTACCCTTCAGGCTGTCCTGATCCCGAACACCAATACGGATATCCGCAGGATTGATGTTCACCGTCCAGTGGTCGGCCTGTGGATATCGTTGGCGAAAACACTTTAATAACGTCCAAAACCACACCTGCTCCTCAGGAGTGCCCTTATTTAATAACTGCAAAACCCGTTGATCGGCATAGCCGTCAATCGCTCCTTGTTGAAGCTGCCGCTGGTACTCCAACCACTGCCTTAATCCACTCTGTACGTTGTTGCTGTTGCTGGAACCAATTTTTGCGTGCTCACCACCCGGGCCGTATCGGTGGTCCAGATCTTCCAATTCGTGAAGATTGGAGATCAGCAGCAAATCGCGGCCCAAATGCCTGGTAACCGTATTAACGCCAGACAGATAATTGTTAGCGGTATTAAGCGTCTTACCATTACTGACCAACCATTCTTTAAACAGCTTTCCTTGCACATCGCTCACAGGGCTTTCTCCAGCATTGTTTCAGATTCCGGCAGACGTGGCGGGCCGGAGATTAGACGGGGTAAGAGGGTGACGCGGAGTTGGGTTAGGGTTCTTTTCAGGCCCCCATAACGGTAAGCGTCCGGTAATCTCACTGCTTGATCCCTAGGCTGCACAGAGCTGCCCATTCAGCACTGACGCACCTGAACCAGAGCAACCAACTGAATACCTGAAAGGAGCTGCATTAAGCGGGCTTTCAATGTGAGTTCCGGATTAGCAGCCAGGTAACGCAAGATCGGCTCAATGAATTTGTCGTATGTTGGAACGGACATCAGGATTCCTTTCGCAAGATTGCCAGCGTGGGCAAATGTTGTAAGCCGCATGTTATTCGGAGCAATCGGTTACCTCGAGGCCTAATGAGCTTGCTAGCTCTCGCGCTTCTGAATCGACCCGTAATCGGCTGACCACTGCTTGCGCTCGCTCCTTCTCTTTGGCCAGATACTCCTCGGTAAAACACTCGACAATCTGCCCCTGACTCAAGCTTGGCGCCGATACCTGACGCTTGAGCCTGTTCAGAATTTTGCGGGCGCTGAGTTGGGCCGCCTCCCGCAGATATGCCCCCAATAGAAGATCCCGAAAAACCCATTCAGAGATCCAGCCCTTCGCGAATGCCCAAAACAACAACCGATGGTAGGTATCCCAAGCCATGCGCGAATGGCCACTCAGATAACGGCGCAGGATTCGACCGTCCGCGTCCCTAAAACCATAAATCCCAAGCTCAGTAAGCAATCGCTCCAGCTTGACCTTGGACATGCCCGACTTCAGAGCAATACCAGAGAACAGGTACTCGACCATATCCACAGGCACGCGGACAACGAAATTTTTCCTACCGGTGTCCTCATGACGCTTAATCTCACGAAAGACGAACTGGAAAGCTTCTGTTGGGTCGATGTCCAGATGAGGTAGTTGCATCTAGTTATTCTTTGGGTAATGGGCACAGCAGTCAAAGGAGTACCTAACAGGTCAGCCAATACAAGTGTCGGCACTGGAGACGCGAAGCCCGCGAAATTTGGACGCACACCAAAATGCTATGTCGCACGTTTGATACTTTGAGCGCCGCCCAAAATGAGCCCGGTAAGCCATTCGAGCACGGCGCCCGAGGTGAATTGAGGCACATCGCTCCACAACGATTCCGGTGCGGAAAAAACACAGTGGAATGAATCCAAAAAAACAACTGCTGCCTACTACCGCCCATGCAGAGCCTGGGCAATAGCAGGCAGCCTAACCATTAACTGATCATGACCTCGCACTACCCTGTGAAACGTGCGGACTCTGCAAAGAAAACGACACCCGCATGCGACCCTTCTAGCGACAATCATTTAAATACGTGAGGAGCTATTTGCCCTTCGCGAACGCTGGCGGGGCAATGCGCTGTCGGCGCTGGCTTGGATTGACAGAGTTAAGCAGAACTTCCTTGATGCGCTGAGCAGAAATCTCGAGCTCTTCGGGGGAGGCGTTCTGGATAGCACGAATCAACCGCTCACGATTGGAGCGCTTCAGATCCATAATCTCGGCGAAGCTACTTTCGGAGTCACTGGACTGTTCCATAACTATCTCCAAGGTATCTTGAGAGAATTACCTGAGATCTACACGCCAGTGTCAAATAGCTCCCTCAGATTCGTCACTTTAGCCTTTGTGCCTCCGCATCACCACAACCATCCCAAAATCGCCTCACGCTTATCAACGTCAAGCGTGCACGCATGCTATTTATACCCTCCCTCTGTATCAGAAAGTCACTCAAGGCCAGGGCAATTCGGTAAATGCTAGCTGACGCTCTTGCGTCTTTCTCGCCATCCAATCGTCGTATCCTCAGCCGCTGATGGATGACGCATTCTTTGCTTATGTAATCGTTTTAAATTCGCCTTTTTTTCGTACCCAAGGCGTACCCTCAATACTTACGCCTTTTTCATACCGGCTGTAACCGGGTAGTGCACAACTTATCTAAATTCTGAAAGCAAAGACTAGGACAAGGTAGGGTTTGTGATACCGCCAGTTCCTGGCGACTCACAATCGGCGCGCACCAGTCGTTACACTCCCTTTGCTTGCCTACCTTCCCTACTCAGGGCAAGCCCCGAGACCCCAACACCTGGAAAAGGAAAGCTCATGAGCCTTAGCGAACAACGCCGACGCACAGGATGGCTGCCGGCAATTCGTTGTTTTGAGGAAGAGGAAGCACTGGTACGCGAGAAAGCCCACGACAGCGGAATGAGTGTTGGTCAGTTCGTGTTGGCCGCCGCATTGAAGCGACAGACCAGAAGCAAAATTGACTCCCACGTGATCAATGAGCTGCGGCGCCTAGGTGGCCTTCAGAAGCATCTTTTCACAGAGAGTAACGGTGCGCTTTCCAAGGAGTACGCAAATGTCTTGGTTGAGATAACCGAGGCCATTAAGCGTATCGGGTGTTGAGGTAACCCCGTTGGCGCCTTGATGGCTCACAGCTCTGTACGTATCTCATGCATTGCCAGGACTTCGTGCTCTGCTAGACCATGACTGCACTGTTCCAACCCTGCCGTCGAGCTCAGCACTTGATGCTCGATTTCCTGTTGCTCCAACAATCTTCCCAACAAGATGACCTCACCGTCCGCCTCCAGCTTACGAAGCTGCTCAGGACAGCTAAACGCCCAACGATCAAGTATTTGCCAGCCACGGACGTGATAAGACGGAGAGCGGCGGATGGATTCAATAGTGGTGCTCGCCAACACGTTAGCCGCGATCGATAGCGGCGTGCTGTCACTGTGCATATGCGTCTCCCACCTTGCGAAGACGTGTAATCATTCTTGTGTTTTGCGCGATCGAAGAAGACCGGAAGCCGCCTTTTTGCTTCAGCTCTCCGATGTGCTGATGGGAAAATCCGAGAGCAGAAAGGGTGGAGACATCATCGCGGGCAAGAGCCAGATTAGCCGAGCGCATCATCGCATTGGCCTGCTCCAGTCGAATGATATCTGTCGGCACAGGAATGCTGCTGACGGGATAGCTCATAGATTGCTCCTACTGAATGATGAACTGACGCTCAAGAATGGTAGTCCAGAGGCGCCACTAGGTACCAAGCAACGTATCAAGTCGAGCCTCCGTATTGAGTACCTCTGTCGGCTTCAAAACGAGGCTGAACACGGGAACATCAAGATTGCTGGTCAGTACCTCCAACCGATGATTGTGTTTCCCTACCGGGACGATCCGCCAAGCATTAATTTCGTCGAACCTGAAGAAATGCTCTGCACCTTTGACTGGGTAGGCCAACAGCCTACGTGCAGATCCATCGATACCCAGGTAGGCATCGTTGATCTTTGCGAATACTTCGAGCTGCGGTTGAAAACCTGCGTTCTGGAAACCTGCAACCAGCTGCTTAAGCTTCTCTGCATAGCGTTGGTTAACACGCCAAAACAACCAGCCCCCTCCGACGAAGTAGAAAGCCAGAGCCCAGAACAACCATCGAATGGCCGGGTCAGCACCGCCAGCAACCCCCAAAAAGAACGGTAGGTTGAAACCGCACAAAACCACCACAACCAGCAACAACGCACCAACCGGCAGGCTCCCAACAATCCATAGCACTCGGAATAACTCCCAAATCTGCCTCATCACTTGCCCTCATGCGAATGCTCAACAATAAAATATCTGATAATCAGATATCTTAAAAGCAGATATAGCTTGTCAAGCCGCCCCTCCAGATACGCGGTCATGACCAAAGCGATCTATCGACGTGAGCACGAAATTTTTCTTCAAGTTTTGAAACGTATGCGCGTCGAGTCCGGAATGACTCAAGCACAGTGCTCCGCAGCCCTGGGTAGACCGCAGTCATTTATGAGTGATGTGGAGCGAGGAGTCAGAAGGCTCGATATTGTTCAGCTTCGCGATCTTTGTCTCGTCCTTAAGACTGATCTCTCAAGCTTTTCCAAAACGTATGAGCAAGCCCTTAATGAGGGGTGATGCATGCATCCCAATCCTGTTTGTATCCGGCAGGACATGAATGGCAGAGATCGGCCAGAAGTGGTCAGTTAGGACGGGCAGGCGAAGGTAGGTTGAATCAATATCGTGATCTGTCCTCAATTATCCTGACGACCATGGCGCCGCGCATTTTTTGGGGTTACAGCCTTCAAGAATAGAGCGATAGAGGCGTAAATCGCCCTGATTCCTTCCTATTGCGGGAAGGCCGCTTCAATCAAACAATCATGAGCATTCGAAGATGGCTGCTAATGTGGCTATCTGGCAGACTTACAACGATTTATAGCGATTTGAGACGTCTTTGAGCATCAATGCCTGAATGCTGGACGCTGGGGGACCGCAATCGATGTTGCCCGGCATCTGGGCGAAGTGAAGGACTGGGTTTACCGCTGGCGGGAGCACAAGGATCTACCCGCGCACAAGATCGGGCGACTGTGGAAATCTCAGCTCACCGAGATTGATGAATAGGTGCGCGCGGGTGGTGCCGATGACGATACGGAGAACGGGAACGGGAACGGGAACGGGAACGTACAAAGGAATCCAGTGAGGAAGTATCGTGAGCCAGAAATAACCCTCCTCGACAAGAAACTCTTACGGTAAGTAACAGCAAAACCACAGGGCTGGGACGAAATCGCCAAAGATTGCATTGCTTTGCCAGTGCAATTGCTGGCCGGTCTCTTAACGGGCACAAAGGAGTTCAAGACGCCCCCGCTGATGACTACACCCAGCACACCTGCCGGTACACCGCTGCGCTGGCAAACCGAGCCCACCACACCACTCAGTCACTTCTACACACGATAGAGTGGCCAAGTAAACCGAATGGAAATAGGCACAATAGTATGACAAGCACCCAACAACGCGCCGCCCTGCAACGCCAGATTTGGCAGATCGCCAACAATGTCCGCGGCGCCGTAGATGGCTGGGATTTCAAGCAATACGTGCTCGGCACCCTCTTCTATCGCTTTATCAGTGAAAACTTTGCCAGCTACATCGAAGGCGGTGACGACAGTATCATCTATGCTGAACTGCCCGACAGCGTCATCACCGCAGACATCAAAGATGACGCCATCAAGACAAAGGGCTACTTCATATACCCCAGCCAGCTGTTTACCAAGGTCACTGCCCGCGCCAGCACCAATGAAAGCCTTAACACCGACCTGGCCACAATTTTTGCCGCCATTGAAGCCTCCGCCAGCGGCTACCCCTCTGAGCACGACATCAAAGGCCTATTTGCCGACTTCGACACCACCAGCAACCGCCTCGGCAACACCGTCAAAGACAAAAACACGCGACTGGCCGCTGTACTTAAGGGCGTGAACGAGCTGGATTTCGGGCATTTTGACGCCAACCACATCGACCTGTTCGGCGATGCATACGAATTCCTCATCTCCAGCTACGCCGCCAATGCCGGCAAATCAGGAGGTGAGTTTTTTACCCCGCAGCATGTGTCCAAGCTGATCGCACAGCTCGCCATGCACAAGCAGACCAGCGTCAATAAAATTTATGACCCCGCCGCAGGCAGTGGTTCACTGCTCCTGCAAGCCAAAAAGCATTTTGACGCGCACATCATTGAAGACGGGTTCTTTGGACAGGAGATCAACCACACCACTTACAACCTTGCTCGTATGAACATGTTTTTACACAACATAAACTACGATAAGTTCAATATCCAGCTGGGAAACACCCTGATAGACCCGCATTTTGCCGACGACAAACCCTTTGACGCCATTGTCTCCAACCCGCCGTACTCGGTGAAGTGGATCGGCAGCGATGACCCAACCCTGATCAACGACGAGCGCTTTGCCCCGGCCGGCGTGCTCGCGCCCAAATCCAAAGCCGACTTTGCCTTTGTGCTGCACGCGCTCAGCTATCTTTCCAGTAAAGGCCGAGCGGCCATCGTATGCTTCCCCGGCATCTTTTACCGAGGAGGAGCCGAGCAGAAGATCCGCAAATACCTGGTGGACAACAACTACGTCGAAACGGTGATTTCGCTCGCACCTAACCTGTTCTACGGCACTACCATCGCCGTGAATATTCTGGTGCTGTCCAAACACAAAGCTGACACCACCACCCAGTTCATCGATGCCAGCAAATTATTCAAGAAAGAAACCAACAACAACGTACTGCTGGACGACCACATCAAAGAGATCATGGCTGTGTTCGACAGCAAAGCAAACGTAGATCACTTTGCCCAATCCATATCTTTTGAGAAGGTTGCATCTGAATACGATCTATCCGTCAGCAGCTACGTTGAAGCCAAGGACAACCGCGAGGTGGTGAACATTACCCAACTCAATGCCGAACTGAAATCCACTGTGGCCAGGATCGATCAGCTGCGTAAAGAGATTGATGCCATCGTAGCGGAGATTGAAGGCGGGGAGTCGCAGGCATGAGTAGTATGGACTTTCTGGAAAAGCTGCTGAGTGGCGCTGAAGTGGAGTGGAAACCTTTAGACGAAGTGCTTGTTCGTACAAAGGGCACGAAGATTACCGCTGGTCAGATGAAAGAGTTACACAAAGATGGCGCACCACTCAAAGTTTTTGCGGGCGGCAGGACTGTTGCGTTTGTCGATTTTCACGATATACCTGCGAAAGATATAAATAGGCAGCCTTCTATTATCGTCAAATCTCGTGGCGTTATTGAATTCGAATATTACGACAGGCCTTTTTCCCATAAAAATGAAATGTGGTCGTACCACTCAAAAAATCACGAAATCCATATCAGGTATGTTTATCATTTTTTGAAGCTGAATGAAACTTACTTCCAAGGGGTTGCCAGCAAGATGCAAATGCCGCAAATTGCAACGCCTGATACTGATAAATTCGAAATTCCAATCCCCTGCCCAGACAACCCAAAAAAATCGCTGGAAATCCAAGCCGAAATCGTTCGCATTTTGGATACCTTTACCGAGTTCACTGCCGAGCTGACCGCCAAGCTGACCGCCGAACTGACCGCCCGTAAAAAACAATACAACTACTACCGAGATCAGTTGTTGAACTTTGAAGAAAGTGAGGTCGAGTGGAAGACGTTGCCAGAAATGGCACTGGATTTTGGTCGGGGAAAATCAAGACATCGCCCGAGAAATGACCCTAGACTATATGACGGGAATATCCCATTCATTCAAACCGGCGACGTTAGAAATGCCTCACACACTATTACGAAATATACTCAAACATATAGTGACTTTGGATTAAAGCAAAGCAAGTTGTGGCCCAAGGGCACGCTTTGTATAACAATCGCCGCAAACATTGCAGAAACCGCAATCCTAGGCTTTGAGTCATGCTTTCCGGATAGTGTTATAGGCTTTATTCCTGACTCGAAAAAGACAAGCTCTAGGTATGTTGAATATCTTTTGTCTTCGCTTAAGTCGTCGATAAAATCTGAAACTCCATATGGTGCTCAAGACAATATTAACCTTGGAACTTTTGAGGGTTTGAAACTGCCATTCCCACCGATACAGGAGCAAGAGCGCATAGTTGGAGTTTTGGGCAAGCTTGAAGCAACAACGAACTCAATAAGTGAGCGCTTACCTCGAGAAATCGCATTGCGTAAAAAACAGTACGACTACTACCGTGATTTATTTTTCTGCTTCCCTAAGCCAGCAGAGGTAACGGTGTAATATGAGTAAATCGTTAACCGAAATCGCTCAGCAGCTGGGCTCGCCGCGATCCATTAGAAAAACGGTCACGGAAGAAAAGACACGAATTCCTCCACGGGAAGTTGAAGAGGTCAAGCCAGTTCCAAAAGTTCAACTGATCTATGCGTTTAATGGAACCGGTAAGACCCGTCTGTCGCGAGAATTCAAGGACCTAGTGGCTCCAAAAGCTGATGGTGGTGATGAGGTCGATCAACTCGAGTTGTCACGTAACAAAATCCTCTATTACAACGCCTTCACCGAAGATTTGTTTTACTGGGATAACGATTTGGCGGGGGATTCTGAGCCCAAGCTCAAAATCCAGCCAAATTCATACACAGGGTGGCTGCTTACTCTACTCAAAGATCTGGGTCAAGATGGAAATATTGTCCATTATTTCCAGCGCTACGCGAACGACAAGTTAACGCCTCAGTTTAGCGAAGATTTTACTGAGGTCAGCTTTTCTCTGGAGCGTGGCGATAACGAACGTTCAGGACATATCAAGATTTCCAAAGGCGAAGAAAGTAACTTCATCTGGAGTGTTTTTTACACCTTGCTGGATCAGGTGGTGACAATTCTCAACGTCGGCGAGCCTAGCGAGCGAGAAACCCGCGAGTTTGATCAGCTGGAGTATGTTTTTATTGATGACCCAGTAAGTTCCTTGGACGAAAATCATTTGATCGAATTGGCTGTAAATTTGGCTAGTCTTATCAAATTTAGCCAATCCGACATTAAGTTCATCATCACAACGCACAGTCCGCTGTTTTATAACGTACTCTTCAATGAGCTGAACGGGAAAACATGCTATATGCTGGAGCGTTTTGAAGATGGCACCTTTACCCTCACTGAAAAGCACGGTGACTCCAACAAGAGCTTCTCTTATCACCTGCATATGAAACAGACCATCGAGCAGGCGATTGCTAACAACATGGTTGAAAAATATCACTTCACCTTACTACGCAATCTTTACGAGAAAACTGCCAGCTTTCTGGGCTACCCAAAATGGTCAGAGCTTTTGCCTGATGATAAGCAGCTCTATCTGAGCAGAATCATCAACTTTACAAGCCATAACACGCTGTCCAACGAAGCCGTTGCAGTGCCCACGCAAGCGGAGAAGGCGACGGTCAAATTGTTGCTCGATCACTTGAAGGGCAACTATGGATTCTGGCAACAGGAGCAACAGAATGGTTGATTACACCAAGCCTATTGCTGAATCCAGTAACTTCATTGTTCTGGATAAATACACCCAAGAATGGAAGGTCGCAGAAAGCTATCAGAGCGAAGGCGAACTGGAGCGAGAGTTCATTCAGGACTTGGTTAATCAGGGCTATGAATTTCTACAGAACTTGAACACGCGCGATTTTCTGGAAAATGTGCGCGTACAGCTGCAAACGCTCAATAACGTGCAATTTTCAAATGACGAATGGCTGCGCTTTGTCGAGACTTGGCTGGACAAGCCCAGTGATGGCATTGTCGAAAAAACCCGCAAGATTCACGACGATTACATTCACGACTTTGTATTTGATGATGGCCGCATCCAAAACATCTATCTGCTGGACAAGAAAAATATCGCCCGCAATAAAGTGCAGGTGATCAAGCAGTTTGAACAGACCGGCACGCATGCCAATCGCTATGACGTGACGATTTTGGTCAATGGCTTACCACTGGTACAGGTGGAATTGAAGAAGCGCGGCGTGGCGATCCGCGAAGCCTTCAATCAGGTGCATCGTTATAGCAAGGAAAGCTTCAACAGCGAGCATTCCTTGTTCAAATATTTGCAAGTGTTTGTGATTTCCAACGGCACCGACAGCCGCTATTTCGCCAACACCACGACGCGCAACAAGAACAGCTTCGACTTCACCATGAACTGGGCGAAGGCCGACAATAATCTGATCAAAGACCTCAAGGACTTTACTGTCACCTTCTTCCAGAAGCACACCCTGCTCAATGTGCTGCTGCACTACTCGGTGTTTGATGTCAGCAACACGTTGTTGGTGATGCGCCCCTACCAGATTGCCGCCACCGAGCGCATTTTGTGGAAAATTAACAGCACGTATCAGGCCAAAAACTGGAGCAACACGGAAAGTGGCGGCTTCATCTGGCACACTACGGGCTCGGGCAAGACGCTGACCAGTTTCAAGGCGGCGCGGCTGGCCACCGAGCTGGACTTCATCGACAAGGTGTTCTTCGTGGTAGACCGCAAGGATCTGGACTACCAGACGATGAAGGAATACCAGCGCTTTTCACCGGACAGCGTGAATGGCTCTGACAGCACGGCGGGCCTAAAGCGCAACCTGGACAAGGACGACAACAAGATTGTCGTCACCACCATCCAGAAGCTCAACAACCTGATGAAGAGTGAAGCCGACTTGCCTATATATGGCAAGCAGGTGGTGTTCATCTTCGATGAATGCCATCGCAGCCAGTTTGGTGAGGCGCAGAAAAACCTGAAAAGGAAGTTCAAGCGATTCTATCAATTTGGCTTTACCGGCACGCCAATCTTCCCGCAAAACGCGCTGGGTGCCGAAACCACCGCCAGCGTGTTTGGCCGTGAATTGCATTCGTATGTGATAACCGATGCGATTCGCGATGAAAAGGTGCTCAAGTTCAAGGTCGATTACAACGATGTACGCCCTCAGTTCAAGGCCATTGAAACCGAGCAAGACGAGAAGAAGCTCAGCGAGGCGGAAAACAGACAGGCCTTGCTACACCCCGACCGCATCCGCGAGATCACCCAGTACATCCTGAATAACTTCCGGCAGAAGACCCACCGCCTGCAACCCGGCAATAGAGGGTTCAATGCCATGTTCGCGGTCAGCAGCGTGGACGCCGCCAAACAGTATTACGAGAGCTTCAAGGAATTGCAGAAAGGCAGTGACAAGCCTTTGCGGGTGGCCACGATTTTCTCGTTTGCGGCCAACGAAGAGCAGGATGCGGTGGGCGACATCCAGGACGAAAGTTTTGATGTGTCAGCCATGAACAGCAGCGCCAAGGAGTTTTTAAGCGCGGCTATTACCGACTACAACGCGCTGTTTAAAGCCAACTTCAGTGTAGACAGCAACGGCTTCCAGAACTATTACCGCGACTTGGCTAAGCAGGTAAAGGCCAAGGAAATCGACCTGCTGATTGTCGTGGGTATGTTCTTGACCGGCTTTGATGCCCCCACGCTGAATACCTTGTTTGTGGACAAAAACTTGCGTTACCACGGTTTGATGCAGGCGTATTCGCGCACCAACCGTATTTTTGACGCCACCAAAACCTTCGGCAACATCGTCACCTTCCGCGACCTGGAGCAGGCGACCATTGATGCCATCACCTTGTTTGGTGACAAGAACACCAAGAACGTGGTGCTGGAGAAGAGCTACAAGGAATACATGGAAGGCTTCACCGATGTGGCCACCGGTGAAGCGCGGCGTGGCTTTGTGGACGTGGTGAAGGAGCTGGAAACACGCTTTCCCGACCCCGCCGCCATCGAAAAGGAGTCCGACAAGAAGGCCTTTGCCAAGCTGTTTGGTGAATATTTGCGCGTGGAAAACGTGCTGCAGAATTACGATGAGTTCGCCAACCTGAAGGCCCTCCAAAGCGTGGACATGAACGACCCGGCGGCGGTCGAGACCTTCAAAGCCGCGCACTATTTGAGTGATGACGATCTGGCCGCACTGCAAGCAACCACACTCCCAGCTGAGCGGAAAATCCAGGATTACTGTTCGACCTATAACGACGTGCGCGACTGGCTGCGCCGCCAAAAGTCGGCCGAGGAGAAAGACAAATCCACTATCGACTGGAATGACGTGGTCTTCGAGGTGGACCTGCTGAAATCGCAGGAGATCAACCTGGACTACATCCTGGAATTGATTTTCGAGCACAACAAGAAGACTAGGAGCAAATCAGAGCTGGTGGATGAAGTGCGCCGGGTGATTCGAGCCAGCCTGGGCAACCGCGCCAAAGAGGGTCTGTTGGTGGACTTCATCAACCAGACCAATCTGGATCAGATTGGCGACAAGGCCAGTGTGATTGACGCCTTCTTCACCTTTGCCCAAGCAGAGCAACAGCGAGAGGTACAAGAGCTGATTAGTGCCGAGAACCTCAATGAAGAAGCAGCCAGACGCTATCTCACTACCTCGCTGAAACGAGAATTTGCTAGTGACAGTGGTACTGAACTCAATGCCGTTCTGCCTAAGATGAGCCCGCTGAACCCGCAGTACCTGGCTAAAAAGCAAAGCGTCTTCCAGAAAATCGCTTTTTTTGTTGAGAAGTTTAAAGGTGTGGGTGGGCAGGTCTAATTGGATTCGATCAGTTCGGGAAGAAAACGGCCAAAAGCAGACAAATCTGAGGCCCATAAAACAGGCCGAATTTGTTGCAAAACCGGCGATGGTTTCTACGGCGTAGCAGCGCGCAAAAAAGGCGTTTGCAACAGACAGTACCCGTGTGGTCGGAAGGACCGGCTTTTTTAACAGAGTCGGCCGTTACGCCCATCACTACGGGCTACTCTGCGTGGATCAAGTCGGTTAGATGAAGAAGGTTTAGCTATTGATCGAAATGCCACAATTTTGCCACACTCGCCCCGCTAAACGGGGCGAAAACCCGCTAATCCCAGCTACCACAACTCTTTGATTTTCCGGCTAATCCGCGCTAACGTATTGATTCTAAACGTCGACTTTTAGGACTCCGAAGGCAGTGGTCGTGGGTTCGAATCCCGCCTGGTGCACCATACGTAGAAACGAGAAAGCCTCAGACCGCAGGGTCTGGGGCTTTTTTGTGGGTGTCGTTAAAGCCTCTGGACGGGCGCTGGATGCAGTTGTTCGGTTTAACCGAACAACTGCGTCTGAAAAAAACCGCCGAAGCGGTTTT
>Ga0065714_10002393_pt1 | contig 20129 bp, 17 predicted proteins | sample MisRhiReplicate2_FD_59101 | JGI IMG/M metagenome (GOLD analysis project Ga0065714, IMG submission 59101) | Miscanthus rhizosphere microbial communities from Kellogg Biological Station, MSU, sample Rhizosphere Soil Replicate 2: eDNA_1 v2... | ecosystem: Host-associated > Plants > Roots >...
CTTTTATACAATCAATTTAGATAAGTTATAAACTAAAAGATATCTTATTTTGATCTGGTACATCCAAATATATAGTTGCAATAACTTAATTAGCAGAACGCTGCATAATAATCAATTTGAGCACTCATATTTATACGCTCGATGTTGAGAAGTGATGCAACATTTACTTTCAAATAGAAAATAATTTTCAAATAAACTAAATTCTATCAATAGTGAATAACGTCATCACTTTGGCTTAAAATAGCAGATAAAGAATTATATTTGACTAATAATTCTAATAAACTTAGTGGACTATGATTCTCAGTTACATTCAAAGTTTTAAAATATTTTCAGATAAAGAAATTGCAGATTTTGCCCAACTGATTAAGACCCGAAAACTGTTGAAAAATGATTATTTCGTACAGGAAAATGACAGCTGTAAAGAAATCGCCTTTGTTCAGAACGGAATATTCCGCACCTTTTATACAACTGCGGAAGGTAAAGATATAACCTACTGTTTCAGGTTTCCCAATGAATTTGTGGCTTCCTACTCTTCGTTTATTTCAGGAAAACCCAGCAAAGAAACCATACAGGCAATTGCAGATGCAGACATTTTTGTACTCAATAAAGATGAAGTGGAAGCTCTTTTCCACGAAAACCCAAGATGGATTCTTTTTCTGAAAACAATAGCGGAACAGGAATATATGGAACTGGAAGAACGATATTTTCAGCTTCAGAGAAATAATGCCTCGCAAAGATATGAGAAGCTTCTGAAGAATCAGCCTAATTTCATTCAACAGATTCCGCTTCAGTATCTGGCTACATATTTAGGAATTACCCAACGGCATTTAAGCCGTCTCAGAAAAGACATTTCTTTTTAGACATNTGTCCTGTGTCCGGAATGGGCGTTCCTGTAGTTTTGTAAAAAATAAAACAGTATGGGTTCAAATATTTTAATTGTCGGAGGAAAAGGAATGGTTGGAAAAACGATACACAGAATTCTGCGTTCCAGAAATCAAGAGTATAATATATATATCGGCAGCCGGAAAGAAGGGAATACGGAATACGATATAATGATTGATGTCAATAAGCCACAAACTTTCAAGGCGGTCGTGAACAGAAATATTGACCTAATCATTCTTGCCGTCAATGATCAAGAGGATCATATTCTTAGATTTGCTATGGATAACAGTATTGACTACATTGACATTACAAAACCGACGCCTGATCTTGTGAAAGCTCTGGCTATAGCAGAAACTACTCAAAATATCAACAGCAGAATCGTATTCAGTTCAGGATGGATGGGAGGACTCGTCAGCGGACTTATGAATACCCTATCTCATAATCCCGAAAACATCCGGGAAGTAAAATTGTATGTGTACTACTCTGTAAAGGATCTGGCAGGAGAAAGTTCCGCTCATTTTATGGCTGAAAATGTAGCCAGACCATTTCTCAGCTATCAGAATAATCGGCAGATATCTGTAAGACATTTTCTTAATTCTGAAGATTTTAAGTTTTCTTTCGGAATCGGAAAGCGACAGGCTTATAACTTTGATGTTCCAGATCTTTACATTTTAAATCAGATTGAAAAAATACCTACAGTCCATGTTAAAATGACCTATGATTCAAAATTCATCACTTGGCTCTTGGGAACATTCCAAAAATTAAGGATTTTTAATATTTTATCATTACAAGAACGTCGGGCTATTTTCGGTTCAAGTGGAAACGGTGATCAGTCTGTATTTGAAATTGTAATCAAAGATGATCAGGGAGAAAAAAAACTAAGTCTTCAAAGCAAAAAAGGACAGGCAGAGCTCACAGCACTCGCTGCTGTTTTGCACGCTGAAATGCTACTTCAGGGCGATTTTAAAAACAAAATATATTTTGCCCATCAACTTCACAATCCGGAAAAACTTTATCAGTCATTGGCTGAATATGAAGGTATAACTATTGAAACAAGAATATGAAAAATGTACTCATCATCAACGGTCACCCCAATAAGGAATCTTTCAATTTCGGCCTTATGAATGCCTATAGGGAAGGTGCAGAAAAAGCCGGCGCAAAGGTTCAACAGATTATTATTGCAGATCTTCAGTTTGATCCGAATTTAAAATATGGCTATCAGAAAAGAACAGATCTTGAACCTGACCTACTTGACGCATGGGGGAAAATTCTTTGGGCTGACCACCTCGTATGGGTGCATCCTGTTTGGTGGGGCGGTTTTCCGGCCATAATGAAAGGATTTATAGACAGACTTTTTCTTCCCGGATTGGCTTTCAAATACCGCGAGAATTCTGTCTGGTGGGATAAGCTTCTTATTGGAAAAACGGCACATATTATGACAACAATGGATCAACCAGGATGGTATTACCGCATATTTTTTGGTCGTCCAAGTATTAACCAGCTCAAGAAATCAATATTAGAATTTTGCGGTGTAAAGCCTGTAAAAGTGACCATTATAGGAATTATTAAAACTTCAGACAAAACACAACGCAAAAAGTGGATGGATAAAGTGAGAATATCCGGAATGAAACTGAAATAATTTGAGTTCTCTATGTAGTTACAGTCAAGCTTGAAGTTGCTAATTTTGTTAGGTCAAAATTCTTATACTCTTTAACTTTAAGAGTATGAAAAAAATCAGAAAAAATTACAGTTTAGAAATTTAAACATGAACAGAGTATGTAATTTTGTCTCAAAAATAGTTGCAAGTTCAAGAATCACTTGAAGTAATGTATGATCATACTGCACTTTACTATATCTTATTCTACAATAATTTAAGTTTATATTTGCATTCAGCATCTTAATTAACAAATAGATAATAACATCATGGATTCAATAGAAGTGGAAAATAAAATATTGGAAATAGTTAGAAAGAAACATGATGAAACTGGTGGAAATAATGGCAACTTCTTCGGAGACTTTGATCATATACTGAAAATGGAAATTGCTGAAAGAAACGCATTTCTGGAAAACATGGTTATTCGGAAACTCATTGTAATTCGTGAAGGTCAGAATGCGCCTATGATTATGCTTTCAAAGTAAGAACCCCTAAGTGAGGAGCTAAGATAAAACTTTAATAAAATATTTTGAACAGGATTATAAAAATTATTCTTGTAGCGGGATTTGCGACCATGAATACATCGTTGCTGTTTTCACAGGAAGTGAAAGTTGCGAATTCGAAAATTGAGACTCCGAATAACGAACCTACCATTATCTATACTGCGCCAAGCGAAGGTAATTACAAAATAAAACCAGATACTGAGCCTCTTTTCCCTGGCGGCCCGGTAGCAATGAACAAATTCGTTTCGAAGAATCTCAAATATCCTAAAGAAGCAGTTAATCATAATGCCCAAGGGCTTTTGATTGCAAGACTGACCATCACCAAGGATGGTACGGCAAAATTTGAAGAGTTCATCAGAAAATTAGGATATGGCTGTGAAGAGGAGGTACTGAGAATTATCAGGAAAATGCCTAAATGGACTCCTGCTCTATTGCGAGGTCAACCTGTAGAGTCTGACTATGTGATGACAGTTAACTTTAGACTATTCCAATAAGACAAACTGCTTTCTTTGTAAAAATCGTTGAGTGGGATTCTCTGCTTTAATGAATTTAAACTTTCTGATAAAATCCTGCAATGCAATTTCCCCGCTTATATTAACGCTCTCGACAGTTTGAATAGTAACATTTATATTACAATAAAATATACCATGAATATGGTATGTTTTATTACAGACAGTATCTATAATTTAGTTTCAAAATCAAAAAACGGAATCCGAAAAGTTTAGAGTAGGAAAAATTAATATCAAATTACTATGAAAAATTTAAAAAAAATGTCCAGAGAAAGTCTAAAATCTCTTACTGGAGGAATAGGCACCGAACCACAACCTGGTGACTGGATGTGTGGACCTCTCAAAAAACAAGTAAAATGTACTGATCCTGATACTGGTGCAACATCGTGGCAATGTACACTGAATGGAGATCCAAGATTATGTATGAGAATTATACCAGTTTAAAGAAAACCTTTTTGACAAATAATAAATAGGGGCAATTACTTGCCCTCTTTTTATAGATATATTAAAAATTGTAGTTCTTATCAAAGTTGTTGGGGTAATCTTTTACTATTTAAATTACTTTACTTATTGCTTAGCTCACATAATGTTAGCCGTTTTCTTATCCCAAGGTGCGTTGTTCTGCCCTACTTATGTTAGATGAACTTAAAGCAGCTTGCTATTGTTGGATGAAAACAATTGGTAAAATCATGGCCACGATAGTAATACAGCAAAGCCATTATTAAGCTCAGATCTATCGGCAGAATTCGGATATCATCTTCTAATCGCCTACAATAAATTATGAATTCCGCATGAGCTCTTGTATTCCTATCACTATACCACGTAAAGAAAAGTTACTTTGTGAAGTTACCTCTTTTTGAAGGCTTATGCCTGTTTTTGGTCCTCTTTCAAAACTTATGTATCTCCATTACTTATTCAATATCGCTAAAACAAGATATTCTGGGGATTAAAGAGATTGAGTAAACTTGAATAAGATATAGAATTAGCTTATTATTTTGATCATTAATTTTAAACTATTTACTAAATTGCAGTATAAAACTAATTAACCTCTCAAACTAAACAAAATGGTATTATACATCCATCCTTCCTGCTTCAGGGAATCCCACTCAGCAACAAATAAAAAATTTACGCACAAGAATTATAAACAGCCTAACTGATTCTACGACCTGGGTCTGATTAGATAGGGATATTGAGATAATAACAATCGATACTCCCTTTATTTACACACATCAGAGAACAATATCAAAATGAGCCTTTCTATTTCAGATTCAACAAAAATTCAGTTGTTTTAAAGTTTGAAAATAATCAAGATGAAAATTCAAAATCTATGGTTATAGGAATGCTGACATACTATTTGCGTTACAACTACTTGAGAGACCATATCAGTAAAATTGAAATTAGATAGGATATACCTCAACTTAGGAGCTTACCTCAGGCTAATATACCTCTTAAAATCAAAAGATCAATTAATTGATGACTCAATTATGGTCATAACATGAACAATCACTATAAATAAAAATCTCATGAACCTATCCACTATCCAGTCACCAGGCGTTTATATTAATGAAATCAACGCTTTTCCCAATTCGGTAGTACCGGTTGCAACTGCGGTTCCTGCATTTATTGGTTATACGCCACAGGCAACATATGAAGGAAAATCGTATCATAACGTTCCACAAAAGATCAGCTCATTTTCAGATTTCCTTGCTTTCTATGGCTATCCTGATCCACCAACACCTGCAAGTCCAGCGAAACAATATAGCCCTGAATATTATCTGGTGCAGCAAAAAGATCAACCAGCTAATGGTAATGGAGATTATATCATTATTAATGGCAATTACTATTCTATTCTCCCTGATCCAAATACGATTTACTATCTCTATAACAGCGTTAAAATGTTTTATGAAAATGGTGGCGGTGATGCTTACATCGTTTCTGTCGGTACTTACGGAGCACCATCTAACACTCCTTCTCTGGCAGGAGCACCATTGGTAAACCCTAATATAAAATTATCAGATTTAAAAGCTGGTCTGGAGTTGCTACTCAATGAACAGGAGCCGACCATGTATATTTGTCCGGAAGCAACCCTACTTTCTGTGACAGACAACGGTACCTTGATGCAAGCCATGTTATTGCAGTGTTCACAAATGCAGACTGCCATTGCCTTGTTTGATATAATTGGCGGCAGAAATCCTGATCCTGTTTTATACATGCAAGACATTCAGACTTTTAGAAATAATACTGGTACTATAGGGTTGGGTTATGGGGCAGCCTATTATCCTTTCATAGGTACAACTATGATGCAAACTGCTGATATAGATTATACCAATCTATTTGGTGGAGATACAAAACAATTGGAACCGCTTTTAAATCCTCAAAATAGTCCAAATGTTATAGCCGCACAAATTTTAGCCGATATTGCCAATCCTTCAGGCACATCTTTAACCGTAAGTCAATATCATAATGCTTTGCTAAATGCCAGTAAAACTTATGCCGAAATTATTAGCAGAGTTTTAGTAATTGTCAATATCTTACCACCAAGCGGTGCAATGGCGGGCGTAATTACTACTACTGATAATCAGGTTGGGCCATGGCAAGCACCAGCAAATACAAGTATAGTCGGAGCATCATCTCTTCCTATTAATTTATCGGCAAGCCAGCAAGAAAATTTGAATATAGATGCCGTTTCGGGCAAATCAATTAATGCTATACGACTCTTTAATGGCTTAGGTATTTTAGTTTGGGGCGCGCGGACTCTGGATGGCAATAGCCAGGATTGGAGATATATTTCGATGCGTAGAACAATGACTTTCCTGGAACAATCCTGCAAGCTTGCAAGCCAGTCTTACGCATTTCAGCCTAACGATAAAAATACTTGGGAAGCCGTGAAATCTATGATCGGAAGTTTCCTGATTTCTATCTGGAAACAGGGAGGATTAATGGGTGCAACGCCTGCTGATGCTTTTTCCGTAAGTTGTGGTCTGGGTACCACTATGACTGCAGATGATATATTGAATGGCTTTATGAACGTAACTGTAAAAGTTGCCATAGTTCATCCAGCAGAGTTTATAGTGATTACTTTTCAGCAGGAAATGACAGTATCTGAACCGAACTCACTTCTGTAGAGTTGTTGTAACTTCTATATTTTTTATGCCCTCAAGAGGAAGAGTTATCATATCGCATTGTCTTCACCAATTAAGCACTAACTGGAATGGTGCTTGCAATATCACAAACATAAAAAGTATTACGTAAGAAATTGAGAAATGAAAATAAACCCCGCCACAGAGCCGGGGTTATTTATTGTAACAGTCTTATTTTTTTGACTCTTCAACAGAAACCTTTCTGAAGTCTTTAAACAATTTGCTCAATTCAAGAGCAGATTTTCTAGCTCTTGTACCAGCAGCCTTGTTCCCTTTTTCAGATTGCTGATTTGCTTCAGTTAAAAATGTTTCAAACTCAGCATTGATTTTTTCGATAAGTTCTTTCATAACGTGACTGTATAAATTTAATTGGAGGGCAAATATAATATTTTTCTGAGTTACAGTGTTGCATCTTTATTTTTGGTTTTTCTTGTAGAATTCTATTTCCTCAATTAAGCCAAAATCTGCTTTAAAATCCAGCACGATCAGAAATAAATTATTACATCCCTTCTGTCCTGTCATTATTATCAATTCTCTTGGAATTTTTCCTTTTCCCAATTTTATAAGTGAGTGTTACATTGAGTTTTCTGGTATCATTGTAACGGTAAAATTCTTGTCTGTCATTATTTGAAAAGTAGGTCATTCTGTTTTCGCCCTGTTGCTTAAAAATATCTGATGCAGAAATATTCAATGTTAACAGATCCTTGATAAGATTTGTTTTAAAACTAACACTGAAACTTGCTGAAGTTCTGTTCTCATTGTTGACAGCTTTATAAGGCAATGAAATAAAATAACTAAGAGACAGAAAAGTACTTTTATCTTTCTTCAAATAGAAATTAGAATCAGCATAAAAAACATTAACAAAACCGTCTTTAGATATAAAATCGTTTCGTACATCTGCATTAACATAATAAAGGTTGTAGTAGATCTGCGAATCAAACCACTTAATTTTATTGTACATGTACGTAAGACTTGTTCCATATACGCTTGAATCATAGTAATTTTCGTAGGTTCTCGATTCTATATTATTTTCATCAAATCTGGTGATGGCACCATAGACACTTTTATTAAAATTGCTGTACAGATTAAAAAATAGAGAACTGTTATACGTATATCTGAAATCTAAATTATTTACAGTATATGCAGATAAATAAGGGTTTCCCGAATAATACGAGTTTTCTGTAGTGTAGACTCTGAAAGGGTTCAAATAGTTAAGATAAGGCTTGACCAACCTTTTTGAATAGGATAATGTAAAGCTATTTTTTTTATTCAGCTTGTACAGAAAATTTATTGTCGGGAAAAAGTAATCATTATCGATATTAATTTCATTGATTGAACGCTTCCAATGTTCATATTTAACACCTGCTTTTACACTGAGTTTACTGGTAATGGTATAATCAACATCAAAATAAGTATTGTATATCAATTCAGAATAATCAAAAATATTAGACCCTTGGGTAAACTCACTATCAATCTTGTTGGAGAGTCTATTTATATTAAATCCTGCATTAAAGTCAGCTTTCTTTCCTACGATTCCTACATCTCCCTGAAATGCATAAATATTATTTACCAGATGATTTTTGTTGAAGAAAGAGTAATTTCCTAAAGAATTAAAATCATTGCCGTCATTATAAATGTAATTTGCAATCAGACTGATTTTACTTCCCAATGTATCCAATTTTATATCGCTGTACAGATTAAGGATGCTTTTGATAGATTGAGCATCACTTTTCAACTGATCCTGAATTACGGTCTGATCACTCAGTGATAAGGTTTTCTCAGTCCGGTTGTCCATTCGGCTGTTGAAAAAGTCATATAAAAAACCAACATCCGTTTTCTTATTCAGTTGATAATTAAAATTGAAACTTCCCGACAGTTTGTTTCCGTTTAAGATGCTGTTCTCAATCGAGCTCTGTTTCATTGAGTTATTGATGTCGTATAACACATACCGATATTCATTTTTTTGCTCACTCTCCGCGTAATTAAGATTTGCGTTCAAACTTACTTTTCTTTTACTGTAAGTAAAATTAATATTATCTGAATAGTTAGGACTGGCTCTCTGTATGTAAGATGTTGAAAGAATCAGTCCCAATTCATCCTTCGTTTTTCGAAGTTTGATATTAATGACGCCCCCATTTCCATATGAATCATATTTGGTGGGAGGATTGGTAATAACTTCTATTTTATCAATATTTTCTGAAGGAATTGTTTTTAAATACTCAATAAGCTCCTGTTCGGAGTAATTAACACGTTTGTCATTAATTGTGAAAATCAAATCCCCCTTTCCAACTATGCTGATCTTATCATCATTGGTTATGAGGAAAGGAACTTTCTTTAAAACTTCAAATGAGTTAAATCCATTCTTGAAAGGAGATTGGGCTATACTATAGATGAGCCTGTCTCCTTTCAGTTGAATATATTTATCCGGGTTAATAACTACTTCTTGTACATTTTCATAAGCGTCAATCAAAAACTTATCTTCCCTAGTTTCCAGAAAGACCTGCTTTTTCTTAATCAATTTTGTCTGATCATAAATTTCGATTGAATAAATGCCTGATGCTATTGATCCATTATGTTTAAAAATTCCTTTTTGCAAAAGTACATCTGCAATTACTGTATCACCTTTTTTAATTAGAACTTTATAATCGCGCTCTTTATCAATTCCGGGAATACTTCCGAAAAAAGATTGGCTAAATAAAAAACCTGATGAAAGTAGAAAAAAAAGAATTATGCTAAGCTTTTTCATTTTGCGTATTTGCTTTCAAATAAAAATATACCGACAATGTTTATAGCAATCGTAACAAAATTGATTAACACGTGGTTGAAGTAGCTCATATCATTAAAAACTCCACCGCATGAACAGCCATAAAACATTGAAAAATTATTAAGTGCAATTAGATAAATAGTAAAGCTTATCATTAAAAAAAGAGAAGCATACAGACCATACAACAGAGTTTTATTGATGAATAACAAAAGTACCACTACAATTTCTACGATTGGCAAAGGATATTTGATGTAGAAGCTATACTCTGATATAATCTTAGATCTTAATATATTTTTTTCAAAATCGTCAATATCCATTACTTTGTGATAGGTTGTGTACAAAAATAATATAATCAGCGCATATCTTATCAGTTCAAATACCAATAATTTAGAATCTATCTTTTTCATAAACTGTCATATTTTTTTTTGTGAGGATATATAATTTATTTTTGTTGATTCTGATTTCTTTTGGAGCAAGATTATTTTCCTTTACTTCTATTTTTATAGATTGGTTATATTTCTTATCAATCAAATTATACCGGTCCACAAAATAAGTCCCAGGACCTTCCCGGTCGCCTTTTTCATTTGTTAAAACATAATAATATTGGTCATCTACATCGACAGATATATTGGGTAATCTGTTGTTGGGATCAATAACAGGAACACTTTTCTCTTTGGTGTGGAGAATATTAAAAGTAGGATTTTTATAGTTTAACGTAAAATGTCCTGTATAGTTAAATTGTTTATCGAAAAGGAAAACAAGATTTTGTGCATAGGATGTAAGAAAAATTTGATTATTGTTACTTGAAAAAATCCCATCAAGTGCTACACCCTGGAACTTGATATTTTTTATTAGATTATAGTCAAATTTTATTCTTGAAAACTCCTGTTTTTTAATATTATACCTATAATATTCAGGTTCAAAAGAAGGATTCCAAGTTGTAACGATTGAATTTTCGTCATCATGATAAAAGATTCTCTGAATCATTATTTTAAATTCTTTTTCATAGAGCAACTGGTCATTATAAATACTTCTGAAAGAATTATTTCCGTTATTTTTATAGAAATATTTGAGACTGTCATTTTCATTTTTGATGTAATATTCTCCAATAATATTCTTCTCCCCTTGTTTGTTATACTGGTTGAAGTCTTTAAATAAATTGATCTTTTTAGTTTTACTATCAAATTTATAAAGCTTGCCTTGGTTGCCATCTTCATAACTTACAAAGAAGAGTTCATCATTATAAAATCTCATTTGAGAAAAATTATCTTTTAAGTCGATTGCATCAGCTTTCTTAAGATTGATTATATTTCTTTCTGTCAGAAATTCTATTTTTTGTTCTTTCTTCAAAGAAATCCAAAATAACACGCCAACAATGATAAAAGCAAAGATTGTTATAGCTAGAATACTGTATATTTTTTGTTTCATTACTTTATAATAATATATTAAAAAGCCAAGGAAAATTCCTTGGCTTAGCTGTTTTACTATCCTAGGTATCTACCAGGACTAGCACAACAAGGATTTGTAGATCCATTACAGGTACCATCATTCGTTGTTGGAATGGTTCTGCATGATCCAAGACCGGTTCCAGGTTCTAAAGTTTCTCCAATTTTTGTTGAAAAACTCATTAGCCCTAAAGCTACGATCCCACCTAAAAACAATGCTTTAAGTTTCATAAGTAAAATGTAAATTAGTTAATGCTTACTATCATATTTATAGGGTATCTGTTCAGCTAATTTTCCCCTATTATATTAATTATTGTGTTGTACTCTCCAATGACCTCCATGTTTTACGGGTGGATCTTCCTCTTCCAGCTCTGGACTATTTGGCTCAATCACATCAGATGTCTGTTCATTTTCAGATGACGACTTGCTGTTGATAGATTCGTTTTCCTTTTTTATTTCACTTGTGTTTTGCTCATAAACAGCATTTTCTTCTATTTCTCGGCATGAGATGATGGTGAATAATAAGATGACTATGTGGATAAACTTTCTTTTCATTTTTTATTAATTAATGATTGTTATGGTTTATCCGGTACCGGATTTTACTTAAGTTTCGGCGGCAAAATTATTGATTAAATGGGGCTCAGCAGGAGAACATATGATATGATTCAGGAATCAAGACAAATAATTCGCGAATTGATCCAAAATTAAAACACTGATTTATTGCACTTTAAATAAGGCCATTTGATTTTATCTAATTTCTGTGAATTCTTATGATTTTGAGTAAATTTGCACCCTTAAAAAGTTTCAATTGCAATCACCAAAGCACTACAGATATTTAATTGTTTTATTATTTTTCTTTCATTTAATGAATGGGCAAAAAAATATTTTAACCCTAAAAAGCTATGTACAACTGAGATCAAAATATGAAAACATGTCAGAAAATAATACTGACGCTTTACCATTCGTATACAATTATCTCAAAAAAGCAAAACAGGAAAAAAATTATAAAAAAATCTTTCAGGGGTATCAGGATGCTGCTTTCTTTTCAAATAATAAATTTCAAAAATTACAATATGCTGACAGTTGTGTAATTTCTGTACTTCCTTCTGCAGATCATGAATTAATCAGCAGTGCATATTTAGAAAAGGGGGTTATTTATTATTTTTTCTACAAACAGTATAAGCCGGCTCTTAATGAGTATCTAAAAGCTTATGAGTATTCAAAAAACATCAAGAATGATTTTTTAAAATATAGGATTATTTATCATCTGGGCGTTGTGAAAAGTTATCTTGGATATTACGAAGATGCACTAAAATTGTTTAACCAATGTGTAATCCATTTTCAACCATTAACTGATGGAAATATACACCCGAATCTGATTTTTAACAATCGAAAGGGTTATTTTAACAGTGTCCATCAACAGATTATTTGCTACTCTAACCTCAGAGATTTTAAGAAAAGTGACTCATTGATAAGGTTGTCATTAAATACAATTCCATTGTCAACTGATTTTAAGCTGGAGCGAGCCTATTTTATTAAATCTTCTGCTATATCAGACTTTCGAAAATTAAGATTCAATGAAACCATTGAAAAGTTAAAATTAGCATTACCAGAATTTAAAAGGTATAACGATTTTACTTGGACATCATTTTGTTACTTTTATATCGGTAAATCCTATCAAAGGCTAAATAAGGAAAAAGAGGCGGTAGAATATTTTACAAAAGTTGACTCAATATTTCAAAAGCAGCAATTTATAATTCCTGAATTAAGATCTAACTACGAAAGTTTAATTAACTATTATAATAAAACAAATAACACACAGAAGGAGCTTTATTACACAAAGCAACTATTGAATGCCGACAAAAATCTAAACAGTGACTTCCAGTATTTGACAAACAAAATCTATAAAGAATATGACACTCAGGCACTACTTGAAAAGCAGAGATTGCTCGAAAACAAAAGTATTTATGGAAGCGTTGCATTAGCGTGTTCGATTATTATGATCGTTGTTCTTTTTTTAATACTCTATTACAGAGGAAGGAGAGAAAAACATATAAAATATAAATATTACATTTTACAGGAAAGATTAAAAATCAATCAATTACCACCTGATAATGAAAATTTAGATTCGGACGAGATAAAGATTCAAAAAACCGGTGTTTCAGATAATATTGCAAGGGATATCTTAGTTAAGTTAAATGAATTTGAAAAGAAAAAAACTTTTAAAAAAAAGGGGATTACACTTTCAGATATGGCAAAAAATTTTGGAACAAATACCAAGTATCTCTCTCAGGTAATCAATGAGTATAAAGGCAAGAAATTTAATACGTATATAAATGAACTGCGGATCAACTATATAACAAGAGAATTATATCATGACATCCGACTTCTTGATTATACCATTGAAGGTCTGGCAGAACAATGCGGAATTTCCTCAAGACAAAATTTCTCTGATTTTTTCAATGAAATTAACGGTATACGTCCTTCTGAGTTTATTAAGAAAAGAAGGCTTGAACTAAAAGATAATAATAAACAAGGCTAATGGTTACTCCTTTCATATATACATTCTAAAAAGCATGCACGTTAATAACAATTAGAATAATATCAAATACATTTAAAAATTTTATCAAGATCTTCAAATAATTGGTTTGAATATAGTCCCGTCATGTTTACTAAAAGCTAAATGGCTCTATTTTAAAAAAGTAGCTCCATTTTACATTAATTAATATGACCAATTAAACCTCTAATATTCAATAGAATTATAAAAAAACCTTAGTGATTTTTCTCATATATTACTTTTATAAACTTCTATAAAAATTGCTAAAAAGCATTCATATATAAGTTATACCTGAAAATTTACTCTATTGAGCAGTTGGTACATTTTAAAATAATTGTTTATTATATTCATTCATCTCATGGCAATAAAACACAAAACCCACAATCAAAGACTCTCGTCATCCAACTGTGGGCTTTATACTAAATTAATTACCGCAAGAAGTCTATTATTTTACCCGATAACATCACACGGTTGTTGTCTTTCTGCAATTACTCTTAATGATTTCGTCACATACAATCTAAGGAAACAACGCGGTTCGATATTATATATTGTTTTGCCATATATTTGAACTTCCATACTGTTACCCTTTTGATCGAAATTATAAATCACAATCTGTTGCTTGGGATAAATTTTGTTAAAATTAACACCCATTTCAATCTGTTCTCCAATAATATGGATAAGTCTATTTCTATCGTCTACTTGAAGTAAGGTATTGGAATCTATCTCATATTCGTGTGGATCTAATCTAACTGCATAATCAGATTCGTCATTAATAATTTCATCTCTTAAAGTAGCTAAGCTACCATTAGGAATAAATATTGTATCTGGCTTTTCATCCTCTGATTTAAAATTTTGACTAGCTTTTACAGATCCTTCTACTGTTAACTTATCATTGTCATTAGCTTCTCTTCCCATTCCAAAGAGTTTTCTGTCCCAATGAAAATTTAAGCCATCAAACCTATCATACTCAGAACCATAAAAATAATATTCTTTTCTTTTCGTGGCTACAAGTCTACTTTGCTGATTATCTATAATACCTGATTCACCTCCAAAATAATCATCTGCAATTACTAAACCTGATCCTGTATTTACCGTAAAATCTGAGTTTAACTGTAACCCATACTGAGCCATATAATTCCATTGTTGAATATTTGTTATAGTAAAATCTGCTTGTGTCCAGAATTTATACCATGACGTAGTCCATTTTCCATCAATTCCTTTTCTAATTTTTAGCATCGGAATTCCTGAACCATTAACGCCGCTCTGATTCGCAAATGCTAACTGATAGGACGAATCGCCTGTAGAGGCAGTTGTGCCATCCCAAGGAGCGAATGTCATTATACCTGCGTAGTTTCCAGACCCTTCTAAACCAGCGCTCGTAGAATTAGCAAAATCAAATCTTACTCTTCGCGGAGTAGAGCTTGGTGCAATATCATCAGGATTTCTTGACCCGTCTCTTGATGTTACATAAAAGTTTGTAAGATTGACAGAATTATTTCCGCTTATATTTAATTGTTGCCCTCCCTCATTTTCAGGAATAGTGCTTAATTCAATTTGATTTTTGTTTACAGCATGGGTTCCGAACGTTCCATTTGGAATAACCGGACTTTGCAAAAAAGTATTGGTATTTGTAAAAGTTTGAACTCCATTCAATGTAGCATAATTACCCAACTGAGTATTTAAAGCAGATTGTGTTATATAACTTGCAGGATTAAAATTTCCTGTATGATAAACTTCATTCCAGCCTGACCAGCCTGAATTTCCTGAACCTGTATTAGTTCCCCGGAATTTCATTCCACCTCCAGTTCTTTCAATGGTTAATTGCTGACGACCATCTGACGAATTTAGATTTAAAGTTGTAGTATAACTAAATCCTGATGTTGGACCTTCCTGTCTGTAAATTCCTGATTCAGAAACTACATCTAAATCAGCAACATATTTTAAATCTTTAAACTTATCGTTCCAATTACTTATCATAGTAGTTGTAAGATTACCAGCATCCCAAATTACATTTCCCTGAAATGTAGGCCTTGTTCTTACATGATCAACAGTACCTTGATTATCAATAGTCATAGCTATCTGAGGTCCTGCTGAAAACATATTAGTAGTTGCAAAAGCCATAGATGTGCCATTCTGATCATTACTTCTTACATATATACCAGCTTGTGTTCCACTATTAGAGCAAAACCCTATAGAGCCTGTATATTGGTTATCAGCATTTGAACCACTATCAGTTTCTACTAAAAAAGAATAATCAGTTGATGTATTAGTATTACCCCAGCCCGCACCTGTATTTCTTGCTCTACCTTTAATAATCTTAAGTCCGGTAATATCTTGTTGACCATCAACATTAACAAACTTACCAGTAACCCATTTTTGAGTAGCTAAAAATACATAACCATCAGTTGAATGATATATATAAGGTGCTTCTGTTGATAAACCTGATGAAAAACCTACTGCGTATGCATTTTCAATAGATTTTACATAGCCTGATAAATCAGAATGTTCAGCAAGTCTTTTCCAAGGGGTTTGATGACCTCCATACCATGTTTTATAATAAACACCTTGTCCCGTAGATGTTGGTGAAAATAAAGTAAAACCTAAATCTTTTGATGTCTTAGAATAACCATTAAAACTTGCAAAAGTTCCTTCCAGTGTTTTATTGGCTAACTCACCATCAAAATTAGAACCTGAGTTTCCTATTGAAATACTTTGTAATCCATTTGGAACTAATTCAGATTGATTAGAGATACCTCCTTTATTTATATGATAATAATTATCTAAATCTGCCTGACTTGCAGGATTAATTAAATTATTAGTTGTCCAAAACTCTTGGAAAGTTCCCCAATCAGCAGCATCATAATCTTGTTTAACAAAACCTATTCTATCACTATATTTAGACGAAACAATAGCTGTAGATTTTTTAACATCGCTTCCTACATATGAAGACATCCATAAAACATCTGACCAACCAAAATTAGAAGTACCCATTTGAGAAGCTTCCAACATTTGTAATTTTAGTTTACCTGCTCCAAAATATATCGAATTAGGTTTTTCTTGCCCACCTCCTACATAATCTGCACCTAGATAATTATTTGCATCATATTCTTTATGTTTCCAATCTCCTGAATTACCATCTAGTGCTGAAAATATTCTACCACTATTTTGTACAAATGTCTTATATCCTGTAGAACTTGCATCACCAAAGTGAAAATTAATCCCTTCACCTAAGACATGACCACTACCTTGAAAATAAGATATACCGTGAGAATCTGAATCTCCAAAAGACCAAATCCTATTTCTTTGATTAGGCTTATACCATTTATTTTGAAAACCTTCTGTTGTTTGAATTAAACCTCTTGAAAAAACACCTTCACTTGGTATATAGGCTGAATCTGTATAGGCTGATGATGCTAATAAGCCTCCTGATAAAATTACTTGAGCACCATTACCATTTAAACCTGCTATAGGTTTATCTGAATCTAATGCCCAATATCCTCCTATATCTTTCTTCTCCCAAAATGTATTTCCAGAAATAAGTTCTTCCTTTGTAAGGAGGTGTTTTAAGTTAATTTGAACTCTCTTAGTTCCTCCTGGGTCTGGATTATCTGATACAGAAGTCACCCTATTCCTACCTTGCTCTAAACCTCCATACCCCACAGTGACTTTCACATCAAACCCCTGCCAATAAGACAACGATTGAAACCAAAAACAAAGTTTACCGTTTAGATTAAGAGCAATTATATAATTCCAATAATATAGAGTAGAATATCCACTTGTTGAATAGAGCGTGTCAGCATAAATATAACCTTGTATGTTTGCTATTAAAGGATTACCTCCACCATACATATTTCCTTTCAATTCTAAAAGGAACTGATCTCCATTGGTGACAGAATAATCTACATCCGTTTCTATTAACGTTCCCTGCGGAAAATTTCGTCCTGAATGGAACCAAGAGTCTTCTTTTTTTCTTGAGTCATAATCATTACCTCCCCCTGTTAAGAAAAAATTATCAGAAGAACCATCTTTAAAGTACCCCGCAGCTCTTACATAGTCAAATTCATTACCATTAATATTCATAAAATAAAAACCATTACCTCTATAACTAAAAGTACCCGCATAAAACCCAGGTTGATGAAGAGATATAGAAGGGTAAACATTTGCACCATCCCCATTGATCATTAATGGAGTTGTCTCATAAGAGTTACCAGTACCTCCCATAAAAACTTTCCTTGCATACACATTTTGGAAAGTATTGGTTGTCATTAAATTCAGATCAGAAACTATTTCCGCATGTGTTCTTATGCTTATTTTTTTCGTTATAGAGTTCCAAACCAACACAGACCCTGTATCGTTTGGAACTCTTTTGACAATGATTTCGCCTTCTACAGCGATATGATTATTAAAATATTCAGGAGCTATTAGTGATGTCATGAATCAAGTCTTGCGGTTAAAGTAATTCTATATTCGTTCGGAGTAAGAGGTGCTAAAACATCTATTTGTACATCATTTGCAGATGTAGGTACACAGCTTACATTTATTTTTCTATTATCAGTATTGCGATAACAGATAAAATCAAAATTCCAGGTATTCCAACCATGGGTAATTGGAAAAGTAACGGAAGAGCCATCTCCAATTTGCCATGTTTTAGATTTAATTTTTGCATCCAAAACAACTTTCGTAGATTTTGGAGTCATTGCTTTAATATCATTAATTCCGGCAATAGCTTCAATATCTGTAGCTATTTGAATAAGCCCTTTCACCGTATCTGTAGCATCTACAATGTCAGGAATGCCTTTTTCTATAATTTGATAATTTGTAGGAACATTTGAGGCATTATCAATATTAGCAATAAGATGGTCACCAACAGAAACAGGATCATTACCAACCCAACCATTTGCAGTAATAACCCACACCATTCCTACTTTAATAGTGGCTGATGTAATTGGCAGCGGAGCTGTCATTGAGCCTTCAACAGTAGATGGAATATATCCTCCCGGCTGATAAATCAATGCTCCTGTAAGGCTTTGTCCTACTAAGTTTTCAATATAAGTTTTAATCTTATTTGATGACCATGTAAATGTACCTGACTGAATTGCATCATTCAAGAAAATGGAGACAATATCTGCGTTGGTAAGATTTCGACCTGCTATTTTAATAACATGTCCTGAATTATTGGTTAGTATCTGACTTAGCAATAGAAGCCCACTTGTCTGATCTGTTTGAAATGGATTATTGGTCAGCGGATAATCAGGATGTACATAATTTTGAGCCAAATTAATCCATTCGGTTCCGTTCCATTGATGCAGCTCACGTTTATAATCAATTACCCAACCTGCAGGTACATTATCTGTACTGGGAAGTGTATCAAAATATTGAAAGCGGGTACGTTTCAGTTCCCCAAAAAAATTATCCTGATGTGCGTTGTTACTTATTACTGCGTTATTGTTCATAGTTTTTTATTTTTTTTATGGTTTAACTTTTAAAATGAGAATATTAATTGGATTAACGATGTCGCCTAACATATTAACCTCTATGGTTTGGTTGGTTGCATAATCGTCAATATTTATTTTTTTACCCGTAACACTATCCCGAGCCTGAATGATTACATTTTCCGTTTCAAGGGTATTAGGAAAAACTGTACTTCCTGTGACTTGTACCACTGTACTTGTAGGTGTTTTTGAGATCAACAAAACTTTATCATAGATTTGCTCATTAAATTCCTGTTGATTTTTCGGGCTGCCTAACCAATCGTAGTCAAGTAATAGCTTTACTTTATCTTCCCTTGTTTCTCCTATTGGAATAGCTTTTAAAGCTTCAATATCCTCACGGTTTTTTTTAATAAAACCGACTATTTCCTGAAGTTCGTCTAAAGACAGATCATTAGATAATAGTATCTTTTTAATATTCCCTATCTCAAATGCTAAATCGTTATCCGCATCTTTCAATTCATCAACAAGATTATTTACTTGTATTTTAGTATACACATTACCCAATTGATCAGAATTATCAATCGTAGCAACATTGCTAATTCCAAGTTTACTTTTCCAGCTATTAACATGAGTTGAGGTTAGATTACTGGCATTAAGTAAAGCCAAATATCCTGAATGAGCCTCTGAGTCTGTTAAATGCTCTTGAAATGCTTCTGCACTGGCAAATAATTGAAAAATTTCTTCAAACCCTTCAACACTTTTCAAAGGGATTAAATAATCTTTGTGATAAAAAGATGAAAACGTTTCTTTAAACTGCGTTTCTGTTGGAAAATCTCCAGTTTCAAACCAACTGAAAATTGTATTTAATGGTGTACTCATTTGATTGTTGAAAATTAGTCTTGATAAAATTGATAATTTGGGAAATTTTCAGAGCCTGTTTAAAATTACCTTACCCTAAGGTGGTCATCTTGATGAATTTTTAGAAAAATCCGTCTATTTTAGGACTGGAGGAAAGAATTTTTTTTGAAAATTCAAAAATCTGGATTAATTCTGGCATTTTTTGAATTCGATTATGATCTACTCCTACAGAGCTAATTTCATCTTTATTTAACTCTTCTAAAAGTTTTTTGACCTCCCTATTCTGTAGTTGCAGCAATCATTATTTTTCCTGAAATCGGAGGATATTGCTTTATAATTTCAAAATTCATTTTTTTTTTAATTCATATGAAAGTTTTTTGACCTC
>Ga0065714_10003187_pt1 | contig 20114 bp, 20 predicted proteins | sample MisRhiReplicate2_FD_59101 | JGI IMG/M metagenome (GOLD analysis project Ga0065714, IMG submission 59101) | Miscanthus rhizosphere microbial communities from Kellogg Biological Station, MSU, sample Rhizosphere Soil Replicate 2: eDNA_1 v2... | ecosystem: Host-associated > Plants > Roots >...
TTTTTGGTCCAGGAGTGCTCATGGCGAAGATGGCGATTTTTTTAGGTGGGTTTTTGGCGCTGACTATTTTGATCGGCGTGCTGGCGACGATTTCGCCTGTATAGGCAACGGCTGCTGGAAAGCCTGCGGAGAGCGATTTCATTGATCGTTCCCACGCTCTGCGTGGGAATGCCTCCACGGACGCTCCGCGTTCGGCTCTTGAAGGGACGCAGAGCATCCCAGGCTGCATTCCCACGCAGAGCGCGGGAACGATCATCGAGTTTTTTCCGACCATTCCCACATGCTCCGAGCCCTGTTCGTCTATCCGCAAATGGCTCCAAGCCGGCAACATAGTTGTTCCTCACGCCGCAAAGGAAGGCATCCCATGGGCCGGAGCCGCTACGTCATTACCGAACCCGAAAAACCCCACTTTCTCACCTGCACATTGATGGAGTGGTTGCCGCTGTTCATACGGCCCTATCTCGTTGATCACCTGCTTGGGTGCTGGCGCTATCAGCAAACCCATCAAAACTTGCAGTTGTTCGGTTATGTCGTTCTTGAAAACCATCTGCATTTCGTTGCCCAAGCGCCGAATCTGGGCAAGTGCTTGCGTCAGTTCAAATCCTTTACGGCGCGCCAGATCATCAACGACCTACAGAGCAAGGGCGCTGCGCGGGCATTGCAACGCCTGCGGTTCAGCAAGCGAGCACATAAGCAGGACAGGGTCTATCAGCTCTGGCAAGAAGGCTCACATGCGGAGCAAATCCATAGCGAAGCGGTCATGCGCCAGAAACTGGATTACATCCATTTCAACCCAGTGAAGCGTGGGTACGTGGAGTTACCGGAGCATTGGCGCTACTCCAGTGCACGCAATTATGCGGGGATGGAAGGGTTGATTGAGATTCAGCGATGGTATTGACCGCGGCGCTCACTGCCCTCCGCCAGAAGCGGAACGCGGAGCGTCCCTGGCGGCGTTCCCACGCGGAGCGTGAGGAACGATCGTTCACCGCCCCGCCACCTGATCGTTCCCACGCTCTGCGTGGGCATGCATCCCGTGACGCTCTGCGTCACCTTCCAGAAGCGGAACGCGGAGCGTCCCTGGCGGCATTCCCACGCGGAGCGTGAGGAACGATCGTTCACCAGATCAAGCTCCGCTGTAGGGACGGTCGTTGTTACCGATGCAGAATCACCTGCGCAATCTCCTGCAACCCCATCACTCGTTGTGCGGCGTTGAGTTTGATCGCTTCCTTGGGCATGCCGAAGACTACGCAACTGGCTTCGTCCTGGGCCACGGTGGTGCTGCCGGCGTCGAGCATTTCCTTCAGGCCGCGGGCGCCGTCGTCGCCCATGCCGGTCATGATGATGCCGGTGGCGTTGCGGCCGGCGAATTTGGCCACGGAGCGGAACAGCACATCCACCGAAGGGCGGTGGCGGTTGACCAGCGGGCCGTCCACCACCTGCACGTGATAGAACGCGCCGCTGCGGGTCACCATCATGTGTTTGCCGCCTGGTGCGATGAGCGCCAGGCCCGGGTGGATACGGTCGTTGTTGCGGGCCTCGCGCACTTCGATCTGGCACAGGCTGTTGAGCCGGGCGGCAAACGAGGCGGTGAATTTTTCCGGCATGTGCTGGACGATGACGATGCCCGGGCACACTCGCGGCAGGGCGGTGAGCACCGCTTCCAGGGCCTGCGTGCCGCCGGTGGAGGTGCCCAGGGCGACGATGCGTTCGGTGGTCTGCGCCATGGCGTGGCCGTTGGCGGCGGGCAACATGGCGTCGGCGGTGAGTTTGGTCGCGGGTGTCAGCGCGATCGGGGCGGGGCGCTTGCCCAGGTTGCGCACGTTGACCTGGGCGGCGGCACGGATCGCCGACACCAGTTCCGGCGCCGACTCCAACAGAAAGTTCTTCAGGCCGGTGGTGGGCTTGGTGATGATCTCCACCGCACCAGCGGCCATCGCCTGCAAGGTGGTTTCCGCGCCCCGGGGTGTCAGGGACGAGCAGATCACCACCGGAGTGGGGCGCTCGCTCATGATTTTCTTCAGGAACGTGATGCCGTCCATGCGCGGCATTTCCACGTCCAGCACGATTACGTCGGGCCATTCCTTGGCCAGTTTGTCCATGGCGAAAATCGGGTCGGACGCCGCGCCCATGACGTGGATGTCCGGTGTGTCGCTGAGGATCGCCAGCAACACCTGGCGAACCACGGCAGAGTCATCCACCAGCAGTACATTGATCTTTTTTGACATAGTCAGTGCCGGGTCCTTATAGGTTGGTGCCTGACCCACACATCGCCGCTGCAAAGGTCGAAGATGATGCTGCGGTGGCCAGTGCTGCCCATGTCCTGGGCGATCAGGTCGAGGCGATAGAGGGCGGCCATTTCCAGCGCGGCGTTGACGTTCAGCCGCGCCACATCGCCGTAGGGCACGTGGCGTTGCAGCTCGGGGAACATCTCGCCGCCGCCGAACAGCTTGAGTTGGTAGTCCTCGGGTTCGGTGTGGTGGGCCCGGGCCTGGTGGATGAACAGTTCGATGGCTTCGTCGGCATAGAGGCCGTTCAGTGCGGTGGAGCAGCGCACCCGACTGGGCAGCATGAAGTGGCACATGGCGCCGATCCTGCGTTCCGGATGCCACAGCGTGATCGCCACGCAAGAGCCGAGGATCGTGCGCAGGCGGGTCGGGCAGGTGGCGAAACGAAACTCCCCAGGCGCCAGGTACACCTCGGCCACTTCCCTGATGGCGGCGTTCATGGTTTGCGGTAAATCGATGGCGCCACCAGTTTCAATGCATCGGACACACCGTTGAGGCTTTCCGAGTGGCTGATGATGAAATACCCGCCGGGCTTGAGCCGGGGGAACAAGCGGGCAACCACTTTGCTTTTGGTGGGTTGGTCGAAATAGATCATGACGTTGCGCAGGAAGATCACATCGAACTCCCCCAGATCCGGCAAGGTGTCGTTGAGGTTGACCTGGATAAAGTTGACCCGGTTGCGCAATGCCCGGTCGATGAGGAACGTGCCTTGCTGGCTGCCGGTGCCCTTGAGGCAATATTTCACCAGCAGCGGATGGGGCAGGGTGCGGGCACGTTCCATCGGGTAATGCCCGGCGCGCGCCTTGGCCAGCACCTGGCTGCTGATGTCCGAACCGATGACTTCCCAGGGTGTGGTGCCCAATCCTTCGGCCAGGGTCATGGCCAGGCTGTAGGGCTCTTCCCCNGATGAACTGGCCGCGCTCCACANGCGNAANGTCTTGCCCGGTGTCGCATGGGGCAGCACGTGNTGGCGCAGGAAGTCGAAATGCTTGGGCTCGCGGAAAAAGTAGGTCTCGTTGGTCGTCAACAGATCCAGCGCCACCTGCAGCTCATCGGTGCGCTGGCCGTTCATGATCAGCTTGAAATACTCGCCGTAACTGTCCAAGCCATAGTGCTTGAGGCGCTTGAACAAACGCCCGGCCACCAGGGCTTTCTTGGCCTCGGACAGGCTGATGCCGGCGGCCTGGTACAGCCAGGANTGGAACTGGCCGAACTCTCGGTCAGTGAGNGCCTGTGCGTTCAGCGTGCGTTCCTTGCAGGTATCGGCGTTCACGGGGCATCCACTTCCAGCGCGCTCGGGCTGGCTTCTGCGAGTAGGGACATCTCGTCGATGGACAGCACACGGTCCACCTCCAGCACGATGACGAACTTGCCATCGACCTTGGCCATGCCGCTGATGAAATCGGCACGGATCTTCGCGCCGAAGCTCGGTGGCGGCTCGATCTGCGAGGCCGGGATTTCCAGCACCGCCGATACCGTGTCCACCAACAGGCCAATGTCCTGGGCCTGGCCGTCGGCGCTGGCCGCCTCGATGATCACCACGCAGCTGCGGCGACTGATCGCCGAATTCGGCCGGCCGAAACGGGCCGACAGGTCCACCACCGGCACGACCGCGCCACGCAGGTTGATCACCCCGCGCACGAAGGCCGGCATCATCGGCACCACGGTCAGGTTGCCGTACTCGATGATTTCCTTGATGCACAGGATGCCGATGGCAAACATCTCCGTGCCGAGCATAAACGTCAGGTATTGCGCTTCTTCCTCGACCGCGATGGCGGTTTGACGTGTGGTCGCGATGGCGCCCATTGCTTTTTCTCCTTTAAGCAAGCCAGTGGAACCGGGCCATCAGAACCGGGTGAATTCCGATTCGTCCGGGGCGCTGGCCATGTTGTAGGCAAACGCCTTGGGCATGACCGGTGCCTGAGTCCGGGCCGGTTTGCGGCTGGACGGGCCGGGGGTGTTGTCGACCCGAGCGACCTGGACGGCGGATTTGGGCGGCGTGTCCAGGGTGAAGAAGCTCATGGCCTGTTGCAGCTGCTCGGCCTGGCTGCTCATTTCCTCGGCGGTGGCGGCCAGTTCTTCGCTGCTGGAGGCGTTTTGCTGGGTCACCTGGTTGAGCTGGGTCATGGCGGTGTTGATCTGCGCCACACCGGCGGCCTGTTCTTCGGAGGCGGCGCTGATTTCCTGCACCAGGTCCGAGGTCTTGTTGATCGAAGGGACCATCTCGTTGAGCAGGTTCCCGGCCTTTTCCGCCATGTCGACGCTGCTGGACGACAGCTCGCCGATTTCCTGGGCGGCCACCTGGCTGCGTTCGGCCAGCTTGCGCACTTCGGCGGCGACCACCGCGAAGCCTTTGCCGTGTTCACCGGCGCGGGCAGCCTCGATGGCGGCGTTGAGCGCCAGCAGGTTGGTCTGGTAGGCGATGTCGTCGATGATGCTGATGCGCTGGGCGATTTTCTTCATCGCCACCACGGTCTGCTGCACCGATTCGCCGCCGTCGGTGGCTTCCTTGGCAGCCTTGCTGGCCATGCCATCGGTGACCTTGGCGTTCTCGGTGTTCTGGTTGATGCTGGCGCTCATCTGTTCGATGGACGCACTGGTTTCTTCGACGCTGGCCGCTTGCTCGCTGGTGGCCTGGCTCATCGATTGCGCGGTGGCGCTGACTTCTTCGGAGGCGCTGGCCAGGTTGTCCGCCGCGTTACGCACTTCACCGATGATGTGCGAGAGCTTGCCCACCATGTTCTGCATGGCGTTGAGCACCATGCCGGTTTCGTCCTTGGACCCGCCCTCGATTTTTGCGTTCAAGTTGCCTTCGGCCAATTGTTCGGCGACGGCCGCGGCCTGTTTCAATGGGCGGGAGATGATGCGCGAGATGAACAGCGCCAGGCCCAGGCCCACCAGCAGGGCGGCAATCAGCACGGCAATGATCGACAGGCGCGATTTTTCAAACAGCGCTGCGCCACGCTCGCTGGCCTTGCCGGCTCCGACATCATTGAGCTCCACCATTTTTTGCAGATCAGTGGTCACCAGATCGAATTGACGTTTGGACTCGCCCTTGAGCAGTGCGTGGGCTTGCTCGGTCAGGTTTTGCCGGGACAGTGCAAACAGGTCCTTGCTCACGGCGAGGTAAGCGGTCCAGTCATTGCGGGTGGTTTCGAACAGTTGACGGTCTTCTGCATTGGAGAGCAATTTTTCATAGGTCGCCAGGCGCGTTTCAAAACCCTTCCTGGCTTCTTCCGCTTCTTGCTCGACAGTCACGCGTTCCTGTTCGGAGTCGGCGGTAATGTGACGGTTTTCCTTGAGGCGATAGTTCGCTCCGTAGAAACGCATGCCCGAGGCGGCACGCATGGACGGCATCCAGTTTTCCCGGATCTCGACCGTGGTGCTGTTTACTTCGCCCAGTTGGATGATCGCGAACACACCCATGACGGCTGTCAGTGCCAGCACCACAAGAAATGAAGTGATCAGTTTGGTGGCGATTCTAAGATCGTAGAACCATTTCATTGGGAAGTACCTCTCCATGGAATTGCTAAAGCGTCAGCGAGCGTTGGCTTGTTGGAATTGAGTCGGTGTGTAGCGGTTTTCCACTTGGGCGATCTGGGTGAGCAGCGCCGGTACGTCGAGAATCAACGCCACGGCGCCACTGCCCAGGATGGTCGAGCCACTGATGCCGCGAAGGGCACCAAACAGCTTGCCCAGCGGCTTGATCACGGTCTGGAATTCACCCAGCAAGTCATCCACCACCAGCCCGGCCTTGAGTTCGGCGTAGCGCACCACCACCACGTTCTGCCGGCGCGCGGCCGGGCCTTCGTGGCTGAAGTGATCGCGCAGGTAGACCAGCGGCAGCACCTCGCCGCGCAGGTCGAGGTAGCCTTGTTCGCGGCTGGCGAGCCCATCGTCTTCGCTCAGCTCGATGCATTCCTGGACCATATCCAGCGGAATGACATAGGTCGATTGACCGATGCCCACCAGAAAACCATTGATGATTGCCAGGGTCAGCGGCAGGCGGATACGGACCACGGTGCCCTTGCCAGGCTGGCTGTCCAGGTCGACGGTGCCGCGCAGCAGGGTGATGTTGCGCTTGACCACGTCCATGCCCACGCCACGCCCCGAAAGGTTGGTCACGGCCTGGGCGGTGGAGAAGCCAGGTTCGAAAATCAGGTTGTAGATTTCCTGGTCGGTCGGGCTCGCGCCCGGTGTTACCAGGCCACGTTCCTGGGCTTTTTCCAGGATCCGGTCGCGGTTCAGGCCGGCGCCGTCGTCGGCGATTTCCAGCACGATGCTGCCCGAGTCGTGATAGGCGTTGAGGTGCAGGTGCCCCTTGGCTGGTTTGCCAGCGGCCAGGCGCGCCTCGGCGGTTTCAATGCCGTGGTCCATGGCGTTGCGCAGCAAGTGCATGAGCGGGTCGCCGATTTTTTCCACCACGGTCTTGTCCAGCTCGGTCTCCGCACCGCTGATGATCAGGTCGATCTCCTTGCCCAGTTCCTGGCTGACATCGCGCACCACCCGACGGAAGCGGTTGAAGGTTTCGCCGATGGGGATCATGCGCAGGCGCAGGGCACCGTCGAGGATTTCCTCCACCAGTGACGACACCGTCGAGGTGGATTCCTGCAACGGATCGTTGTTGCAGGTGCGGGCCAGCAGGCTGGCACCGGCGCTGGCGATGACCAGTTCGCCCACCAGGTTGATCAGTTCGTCGAGCTTGTCGGCATTGACCCGCACGTAGGTGCCGTCCTTGGCCTTGCTGTCGCTGGTCACCGCTTGTTTGTCGCTGGCGATCTGGGCAGGCACGCGCGGCGTCTTGCGTTGGTCGGACAACAACTCGCCGGTGGTGACCAGGGCGGTGTTTTCCTCGACCTGTTCCGGCGACGTGGCAACCAGGCCGGTGTTGGCCTGGGGGGCGATGTCGTTATCCAGGGCAACGATCTCGATCACGCAGTCTTCCCGGACGAAGTCGAATACTTCGTTGATCGCGCCGTGGCTGGCGGCCGAGCGAAACTCGATGTCGAAGCCCAGGTAGCAGGATTCGGCGTCCCAGGCATCGGCGGCGGGCAGGGCGTCGGTCAAGGTGGTGAGGTCGACGATTTCACCCAGGGTTTGCAGATAGCGCAGGAACGACAGCGGGTCCATGCCGTTGCGGAACACGTCCTGGCCGAAGCGCAGGGAGATGTGCCAGAGGCGCGTTTCGCCGGGTTCGCTGGTGTTGATTTCAGGGGTAGATGTCGGGGCCGCAGCGGGCGAGGGCGCCTGGTACTCCTGCAGGATCTGGCACAGCTCCACTTCCCGCTGCAGGGCCGGTGGCGGCAGCGCTCCGCCCTGGTTGGCGGCCACGTTGATCAGTTCCAGCATGTGATCGCTGGACTTGAGCAGCACCGCGATCAGGCCGGCGTCCACCTCGACGCTGCCATTGCGCAGGCGATCGAGCACGTCTTCGACGATATGGGTGAAGCTGACGATCGGTTCCAGGCCGAACAGCCCGGCCGAGCCCTTGATCGTGTGCGCCGCCCGGAAGATCGCGCCAATGGCGTCATCGTCGCCGGGGTCGGTTTCCAGTTGCAGCAGCGACTCTTCCATCGCCTGCAACTGTTCCCGTGCCTCGACGATGAAGGTCTGTTGTGCCTGATCGAGATTGATGCTCACGCTCATATCCTTTGTCGTGTCCGACGTATTGCAACAGCCCTAGGCAACCAGGTTGCACAGGGCAAGTGTTTCCGTGACGGCCTTGCTTTGGCCCGTCAATGTCAGTTGGGTGCCGGCCTTGGCGGCCTCGCGCTGTACCATCAGCAGCAGTTGCAGGCCGGCGCCGTCCATCTCGGTGATCTGCGACAGATCGAGGGCCATTCGCGGTGTTGCGCCCAGGTGCGGCAACCATTGCGCGGCCAGGTCGGCGGCGGTGTAGATCGTCAGCTCGCCGTCGATGTGCACCTGGGCGGTGTCATCGTGTGTCTCGTATTGCCACGGCATGGGAGCCTCCGGCTATCAAGGAAGAATCAGCTTGGATACCGCCGCCAGCATCTGCGCCGGCTGGAACGGCTTGACCACCCAGGCCTTGGCTCCGGCGGCCTGGCCTTCCTGCTTCTTCGATTCCTGGGATTCGGTGGTGAGCATGATGATCGGCGTGAACTTGTAGCTGGCCAGCTTCTTGACCTCCTTGACGAAGGTGATGCCGTCCATGTTGGGCATGTTCACGTCACTGATGATCAGGTGCACTTTCTGGCCATTGAGCTTGCCCAGCGCGTCCTTGCCATCGCTGGCTTCGATCACGTCATAGCCGGCACTTTTCAACGCGATGCCGACCACCTGTCGAACGCTCGCGGAGTCGTCGACAACCAATACACTTTTAGCCATGAACGGCGCTCCTAAAAGAAGGTAATTTCCTGTGAAGTCTGTTGCGCGCCCGAGTCGCCGTGGTGATTACGGCGTTGCTCGTCGGTGGCGTAAGTGGTTTCCATGCGCGCCAGCCATTGGCGGGCGTCGATGGAAACAGCCTGTTCGGGCGACTGGCTGGCCTGCTGCATGTGCACATGCAGGTCCTCGATGTTGTCGCGCACGTGGCTGAGGATCTGGCTGACCCGATCCTGGAATTGCAGGCTGACCAGCACCTCGGTGAGTTCATCGCGGATGCCGAAGCTCTCGCGCTGCAGCATGTCGGCCGAGTCGGCCAAGCTGCCGGTGACACTCTTGAAGCGCTCCAGCACCTGCTGGATGCTTTGCTCGGAGGCACTGACCGAATGGCTGTCCTGGTCCGCGCCGCTGGACGCGGCATGCACCAGTTGGGTGATGGCGTTGTTGATGATGTCGACCTTGGCCGACATCTGCTGGCCGGTCTCGCTGGATTTGCTCGAGAGACTGCGCACGGCGTCGGCCACCACGGCAAACCCACGCCCGGCCTCGCCGGCACGGGCGGCTTCGATGGCGGCGTTGAGGGCCAGCAGGTTGGTCTGTGCGGCAATCGCCGCGACATCGGCGGCCATGGTCCGCAGCTCGCCGGTATAGGCGGTCAGGTTACGCACCTGGGCCAGGGTTTCATCGCGGCTGGCCTGGGTGGCCTTCAGGGAATCGATGACCTTGACCAGTTCACTTTCGCTCTGGGCCAGCACCTGTACGGCACCGCCACTGCTGCTGCCGGCCAACTCACCGGCGGCCAGTTGCGAGGCTTGCACGGTCTCTTCCAGGCGCGAAGAAATGCCGGTAAAGCGGCTGGTCAGCGAGACGATTGCGGTTTCGGTCTGCTGCCTGGAGCTTTCGACCTGCTTGGCCCAGATCGGCATCGCACCAAGAATGACTTCGTTGAGTTGCTCGCTGGTTTTATGGGCCAGGTGCTCGCTGGCTTGCAGGTCGTGGCGGGCCATGGCGGCGGCGATGGCGCGGTCGAACTGCTGACGTTGCGAACGCGCACCCCATACGCCAGCACCGACGCCAACGGCCAGGAGGGCAACAGCCAGGATGATGTTTTGAACACTTGGACCGTTGAGCAGTAAGACGCCAACGGCAGCAACAAAAGCGACGAGCACTGTGTTCCAGAGGATGCGAGGTGGTTGGGCGAAGGAATGACCGTGTGGGTACGACGTCATGGTTCGGTCCTTGAACAGAGTTTCTAACAGGTTATTTGCGAATAACTGGTTATCTGCGACCTCTACTCGGACTTTAAGACCGGCTGTCCGATACCGGTATTGCATAGGCATTGGCCTACACAGTACGTGGCACTGTGCTACTTCAGATTAGACGCTGTCTGTGAAATGTCGAATGCACCCGACGAAGGTATAAGCCGCAACATAGAACCCTCAAGAGTGCTCTCCGGTTGATTCTTCTGAAACAGACTGAATGGATTGCGCTAAATTACCCCGCATTGGATTTCGAACCTGCCATCAGAGCCCCCATGCCCACCCAGCCCCTCTGGAAAACCTATCTTCTGTTCCTGGCCCCCATGGTCCTGTCCAACTTCCTGCAGTCCATGTCTGGCACGTTCAATAGCATCTACATCGGCCAGATGCTCGGTACCCAGGCCTTGGCGGCGGTGTCGGGCATGTTTCCCATCGTGTTTTTCTTTATCGCATTGGTGATTGGCCTCGGGGCGGGGGCGGGGGTGTTGATCGGGCAGGCCTACGGTGCCGGAGAAACCGGCACGGTGAAGGCGATTGCCGGTTCGACGTTGTTGCTGGGGGCGATCATCGGCCTGACGGCGGCGGTGCTCGGCAGTGTTTTTGCGCGTCAGGCGTTGCAGGGGCTCGGCACGCCGGCCGATGTGCTGGAGGATGCCGTTTCCTATGCCCGGGTCATGATGTGGATCCTGCCGATGTTGTTGGTATTTGTGCTGTTCACTCAACTGCTGCGCGGGGTGAGCGATACGGTGTCACCGATGCTGGCGCTGCTGATCTCCACCAGTGTCGGGCTGCTGCTTACGCCCGTATTGATTCGTGGTTGGCTGGGGTTGCCGCCGATGGGCATCCAGAGCGCGGCGCTGGCGGGGTTGGTGGGGACGGCCTCGGCCATGGCCATGCTGGCATGGCGCCTGAACCGTCGCGAGCATGCCCTGGCACCGGACCGGGCGTTGTTCGCGGCGATGCGCCTGGACACGGAGATCCTTGGCAAAGTGCTGCGCATTGGCTTGCCCACAGGGTTGCAGATGGTGGTGATCTCGTTGTCGGAGTTGGTCATCCTGACGCTGGTCAATAGCCATGGCTCCCAGGCCACGGCGGCCTATGGCGCGGTGACGCAGATCGTCAACTACGTGCAGTTTCCGGCGCTGTCGATCGCCATCACCGCCTCGATCCTCGGCGCCCAGGCCATCGGTGCCGGACGCCTGGAGCGCCTGGGGCCGATCCTGCGCACGGGGCTGTTGATCAACCTCTGGCTTACGGGTGGGCTGGTGGTCCTGGGCTATCTGTTGTCCCACTGGCTGCTGGGGTTGTTCATCACCGACCCGGCGGCACGGGTCCAGGCCGAACACCTGCTGCACATCATGCTCTGGAGCCTGTTGGTGTTCGGCTTCCAGGCGATCGTCGGCGGCATCATGCGCGCCAGCGGCACGGTGCTGGTGCCGGTCGCCATCTCGATCTTCTGCATCGTCGCCGTGCAAGTGCCNGCGGCGTATCTGCTGGACGCTCACTTCGGGCTGCAAGGGGTGTGGATGGCGTTCCCGGTGGCCTACTTGAGNATGCTGCTGTTGCAGACGCTGTACTACAAACGGGTGTGGCAGCATCAGCCGATCGAGCGGTTGGTGTAGAACAGAGCTTTCTGACACAACACAAATCCCCTTTGGGTCAGCAGTGGGTCAGCCTGTGGGAGCAAAGCTTGCTCGCGATGACCTCATCACATACAACGCCCCTGTTGGCTTTAAAACCGCTATCGCGAGCGAGCTTTGCTCCCACAGGCTCGCTTCCACAGAGGATTGGGTTCTGGCGATGTTACAGTGGCCATCACCCGCCACGCCGCCACCGAGGATCCGATGTCTGCCAGTCTCCCCACCCACATTGCCTATCGCGCCTTCCTGTTCGACATGGACGGCACATTGCTCAACTCCATCGCCGCCGCCGAGCGGATCTGGACGCGCTGGGCCGTGCGCCATGGCGTGGACGTGGCGACGTTCCTGCCGACGATCCATGGCGTGCGCGCCATCGACACCATCGCCCGCCAGCACCTGCCAGGGGTGGATGCCCAGGCCGGGGCCGAGCAGATTACCCGGGAGGAAATCGAAGACGTCGAAGGGGTGGTGCAGGTGCCCGGTGCGCAGGCCTTTCTGAACAGCCTGCCGCCAGAGCGCTGGGCAATCGTCACCTCAGCGCCGATGGCATTGGCCTTGCGCCGTATGGAAGCCGCCGGAATTCCACGTCCTTTGGTCATGGTCACGGCCGAAGACGTCAGCGATGGCAAGCCCAACCCAGCCTGCTATCGCCTGGCGGCCGAACGCTTGCAAGTGGCACCGCAAGAATGCCTGGTCTTTGAAGACGCCGAGGCGGGCATCCGGGCAGGCGAGGCGGCCGAGGCGGATGTGCTGGTGGTAACGGCGACGCATACGCACCCGGTGGTCACCCTTCATCCGCAGATCAAGGATTACCTTGGGCTTGGTATTGAGGTGGATGAAGCCGGGCTGATGCGGATTCAGTAATTACACGATCCCCTAACCACACAATCCCCTGTGGGAGCGCGCCTGTGGGAGCAAAGCTTGCTCGCGATAGCCTCATCACAGGCAATATCTCTGTTGGGCCTTTAAACCGCTATCGCGAGCAAGCTTTGCTCCCACATTGGATCTGCTGTGGTCTTTGAACCGGTCAGGTCACCACGCGATAGCACGGCACATACGCCGCGCCGCCCGGCAGTTTCATGCGGTGCTGGGCGACGAAGGCCTGGAGCAGGCGGTCGAGGGGTTCCATGATGGCGGCGTCGCCGTGGATTTCGTACGGGCCGTGTTCTTCGATCAGGCGGATGCCCTTGTCCTTGACGTTACCGGCCACGATCCCCGAGAACGCCCGGCGCAGATTGGCGGCCAGTTCGTGGGCGGGCAGGTCGCGGCTCAGGCCCAGGCTGGCCATGTTGGCGTGGGTCGGGTCGAACGGGCGCTGGAAGCCCTCGTCGATCTTCAGCAGCCAGTTGAAGTGGAAGGCGTCGTTGCGCTCGCGGCGGAACTGCTTGACCTCCTTGAGCCCCTGGGTCATCTGCCGTGCCACTTCGGCCGGGTCGTCGATGATGATCTGATAGTGCTTCTGCGCCTCCTCACCCAGGGTTGCACCGACAAACGCATGCAACTGATCGAGGTACGGCGCGGCGCTTTTTGGCCCGGTGAGAACCACCGGGAACGGCAGGTCCTGGTTGGCCGGGTGCATAAGGATGCCCAGCAGGTACAGGAACTCTTCCGCCGTACCGGCGCCGCCCGGGAAGATGATGATGCCGTGACCGACACGCACGAAAGCCTCGAGGCGTTTCTCGATGTCCGGCAGGATCACCAGCTCATTGACGATCGGGTTCGGCGCCTCGGCGGCGATGATGCCCGGTTCCGTCAGGCCCAGGTAGCGACCGCCATGGATACGCTGCTTGGCATGGGCAATGGTGGCGCCTTTCATCGGGCCTTTCATCACGCCAGGGCCGCAACCGGTGCAGATGTCCAGGCTGCGCAGGCCCAGTTCGTGGCCGACCTTCTTGGTGTATTTGTATTCTTCGGTGTTGATCGAGTGACCGCCCCAGCACACGACGATTTTCGGCTCCACGCCTGGACGCAAGGTGCGGGCGTTGCGCAGCAGATGGAACACGTAGTCGCTGATGCCCTGGGACGAGCTGAGGTCGATGCGCTGGCTGTCCAGCTCGTTCTCGGTGTAGACGATGTCGCGCAGGGCGCTGAACAGCATTTCCCGGGTGCTGGCGATCATTTCGCCGTCGACGAAGGCGTCGGCCGGCGCGTTCAGCAGCTCCAGGCGCACGCCCCGGTCCTGCTGGTGAATACGGATCTCGAAGTCCTTGTAGGCTTCCAGGATGGTCTTGGCGTTATCAACATGGGCGCCGGTGTTGAGGATGGCCAGGGCGCACTGGCGGAAGAGGGTATAGATACTGCCGGAACCGGCTTCGCTCAGTTGCTGGACTTCGCGCTGGGACAAGGTCTCCAGGCTGCCCTTGGGGCTTACCGAGGCGTTGATTACATGTCTTTGAGTCATTCAGCTTTCCTTGAAAACGATGCCATGCACACAACGACGGCATCTTGAAAAAAACGTCCACGCAGAAAGATCGCACGATCCTTGCGCTATCGCCATGGACTTTGGTCCGGACCCGGCGAGTCGGTTGCGCTACAAAATGAGCTCCAGCATAGCTAAATCGACCGGGCAGGCGATAATGCGTGACTCTTTTGATGCCGTACAAGGAAATTGCACCGCGATGTTCGAGATCAAACCGTGGGATGGCGACACGTACCGCAAGCAGACTCGCCGCAGCACCCTGATCATCGCGGTGGTGTTCCTGGCCCTGGCGATGCTGCTATCCAGCCTGGCCGTGATGCTGCTGGGCACGCCCGGAGGCGATAACTTTCGTTTCAATCTCGGCGGAGTGATTGTCGCGGTGCTGGCGATGGCTGCGCTGATGCGCCTGTATTTCTGGTCGCAGCCGTGGATGGCCGCCGCCGTGTACGGTTGGCAGCTCAAGCGCAGCCTGATGAAAATCACCAACGTGATGCACCAGGTGACCGCCGGGGTGCAGGCCCAGGACCCCACCGCCATGAAACTGCTGCGCTTCTATCACCTGGGACTGGCCCAGATGCATCAGCTGGACGCCAACTCCAGCGCCCAGGGCTCCCTGGCGCGAGAGGCCGAGGCGCACCTGGCGAAGATGCAGGCGCTGGGCCTGGACCCCGAACAATCGCGTCTGGACCCGAGCTGGATCGAGACGGTGAAGCAGGCCTATCGCGCAGGTTGATCGGTCAGAGGGTGCCGATGCGGTCGAGCTCGGCTTTCAGGGCCTGGGCATCGAGCTGGTCGAAGGGCAGGGCGAAAAACGCCCGGCAGCGGGTTTCGATACGATCCAGGGTGGAATGGAAGGCTTGGCCGATCTGATCGTCGTTGCCTCTGACGGTCGATGGATCGACCAGGCCCCAGTGGGCCTTGATGGCGGGGCCGAAGTACACCGGGCAAGCATCGCGAGCGGCGCTGTCGCACACGGTGATGACGATGTCCGGCGGGCTGCCCTCGAGCGCGTCGTAACCCTTGCTGCGCAAGCCTTGGACGCTGATACCGGCTTCTTGCAAGGTGCTCAGGCTGCGCGGGAGCACGTGGCCCTTGGGGAAACTGCCGGCGCTGACGGCCTCGAACCCGGCTGGGGCCAGATGGTTGAACATCGCTTCGCTGAGAATGCTGCGGCAACTGTTGGCTGTGCACATGAAGAGGACTTTCATCGATCGGCTCCGATAAGCGCAAGGTTGGGCTGCGCCGGAGTATATGCGGACAATCGAATATATGGAATTTCGTATTTGTGGCGAGGGGAAGAGCGGATAGCGCCGGGGCGCAGTACGTCTGCGCCCCAACGATTTGGGTGGTTACGATTTTCTGCCGCCGCCTTGGTTGCGTTCGCTACCTTTGTTACCGGCTCCAGTGCCTTTTTGCCGATCGTTGGCAACGTTGCCGCCCGACGCTTGTCCGCCTTTCTTGCCGGCTTCCGATGCTTTTTCACGATCATTGGCGAAGTTGCCTGGGTTTTTGTTTCCGCTACTGGCCATTTCGAGAATCCTCATTTTGGTTGAGCGAGCAACGTGCCTCGCATTAGTTGGGAAAGAAAATGGCTGAGGGAAGTTTAAAAAAAACCGCTTGCTGGCGACGAATGGTCAGCCCTCAGTCTTCACTTCTAATCCTCGCCACCGCTGACTTTCCAATGCTTGGCATCCGTGGGGAAAATCACTTGCTCGACCCGATGGGCAATGCCGAAAGCCAGGGAGTTTTCCGCCGGGATCACCCGCTCTTCGGCGCACAGGCATTTGAAGATATCCAACTGCGTCGCCGCGCCAGCGGTTTCCTTGACGTAGATTTCCACGTAGCGCGCCACGTCGTTGTCCAGGCTGGACAGGTACTCGCGCAAGCGTGAGTGGTCCACGGATTTCTGGCCGAAATACCAGTTCATCGGATGAATCAGGAAACGCGAATGCGGGGTGGTGGTGCGGTCGCTGGCGGCCAGGTACATGACGATGCCCATCGACTCGATGTTGCCGGCGTTCACCGCACGTACCGGTACCGGAAGGGACTTGATGAAGGTGTAGAGGGTGAAACCGAAGTTGGTACTGCCACCGACTGTGGAGAGATTGAGCATCAGCGAGTCGGCGCCTTTCTCAATGGCCTCCAGGCAGTTATCGCGAAAGCGTTCGGTGGTTCCCTGATCGATCTGGCAATGAAAATGGACAATGTGTTCGGACATCTGAAACTCCTGTCGACTTCACCCTTTTTGAAGTGCCTGCGGATCGGCTGTGCCGTACAGTTGGGAGTCCAGCGGTCTGCGGATGTTCCTCATCCGTGGCTGGCTGCTGGTGAGCGCATCAAGCCGGTTGCTGCTGTTCGCATTTCTGGGCGGCTTGCGTCATGCGCTGCAGAAACAGCGTCAGCCCGGCTTCTTCTTCGCTGAGGCCTTTGCGTGCCCGGGGTTTGGGCAACTGGGTCAGGGCACCGAGCAGGAAACCTTCCACCACCGCAGGATGAATGTAGCACTTGCGACAGACGGTCGGCGTGTTGCCCAGCTGTCGGGCGACTTGCCTGACCATCTCGGCGACGTGTCTTTTGGCCTCGCTCTCGGTTTCCCAGCGCAGCGTCCGCAACCCGGCCAGAGCGGCTGCGCTGCCGGCCCAGGTGCGGTAGTCCTTGGCGGTGAAGTCAGCGCCAGTGAGGGTCTTGAGGTAGGCGTTGATGTCCGAAGAACTGATGGCGTGGCGCTCGCCGTGTTCGTCCAGGTACTGGAACAGGTTCTGCCCGGGGATCTCCTGGCAACGCTTGATGATCCGCGCCAGGCGCCGATCCTTTACGGTGATCTGGTGCTCGATGCCGCTCTTGCCACGGAACTGGAAGGCGATGGCGCTGCCGTTGATCTCGACATGTTTGTCGCGCAGGGTCGTCAGGCCGTAGGAGCGATTGTCCCGGGCGTATTGGCTGTTGCCGACGCGGATCAGGGTCACGTCCAGCAGGGTGATGACCGTGGCCATGACTTTGTCGCGGCTGAACCCCGGCGTGGCGAGGATTTCCTCCAGGCGTTTGCGCAAGCGCGGCAGGGCCCGTCCGAACTCCAGCATTCGCGAGTACTTGTCCGCATCACGGACCTCACGCCAGCGCGCATGGTAACGGTACTGCTTGCGCCCGCGGGCATCGCGCCCGGTGGCCTGGAGATGGCCGCGCGGGTCGGTGCAGATCCAGACATCGGTGTAGGCCGGCGGCACCGCCAGGGCATTGATGCGCTGAATCTCGGCTGCGTCGGTGATGCGCTGGCCCTGCGGGTCGAAATAACAGAATTTGCCCCGCTGCTTTTTACGGGTGATGCCCGGGGCCGTGTCATCGACATAATGCAGGTCGGCCGGCAGTGCATCCGGCGGCAGGGTATCGGGCATGAAAAGAGTCCTTGGCAGCGAATCCGGTGGCCTGTGAATTCATTGACCGCAGGCTGTTGCCGTCGTGCCAAGATTCTAAGGTTGCCGCAAAACCTGTGGGAGCAAACCAGCAGGAGTAAACCAGCAGGAGCAAACCAGCAGGAGTAAACCAGCAGGAGCAAACCAGCAGGAGCAAACCTGTGGGAGCAAGGCTTGCCCGCGATAGCATCGCCTCGGTCTATCAGCTACACCGAGGTGCTTGCATCGCGGGCAAGCCTTGCTCCCACAAGCTCCCACAGTGTGATCCGCTGGTTTCGGACCCTACGCCAACACCGCCACCGCCTTGATCTGCGCCCACAACACCTGCCCTGGATGCAATTTCAGCTGATCGCGCGAATAGCGGGTGATACGCGCCAGCAGCGGGGTGCCGGCGGCTTCCAGGCGGATCAGCACGTGGGCGGCGTTGTCGGCGGCCTGTTCGCTGACCACGGTGACTGGCAGGCGATTGAGGATGCTGGTCTGGGCATCGTTCGCCAGGCTGAGGCTGACGTCCCGGGCCTGGACCTTGAAGCGCAGCGGCTGGCCGAGGGCCAGNGAGGTGTGGGCCACGCGTACGTTCAGTTGGCTGTCGGGCANATTCAGGGTCAGCAATTGATAAGCCGGGTCGTACCCGCTGACCTTGCCCTCGATCACCACGCCTGCATCATCCCCCAGGGCCAATGGCAGGTCGAGCCGGGCCAGGGTTTCGCCGATCGGCCCACTGGCCAGCGCGCGACCGCCGTCGAGCAGCACGATGTGATCGGCCAGGCGCGCCACTTCATCCTGGGAATGGCTGACATACAGCACCGGGATGTCCAGCTCATCGTGGAGCCGTTGCAGGTACGGCAGGATTTCGTTTTTGCGCCGGCTATCGAGGGCCGCCAGCGGCTCATCCATCAACAGCAGTTGCGGGCTGGTCAGCAAGGCGCGGGCGATGCCCACCCGCTGGCGCTCGCCGCCGGACAGGTTGTGCGGCTGCCGATCGAGCAAGTGCCCGATGCCCAGCAGTTCGGTCGCCTGTTGCATGTCCACCCGCCGTTGTGCCGGCGCGATGCGCTTGAGGCCGAACGCCAGGTTGGCCCGCACCGACAAATGGGCGAACAGGCTCGCCTCCTGGAACACATACCCCACCGACCGTTTATGGGGCGGCACGAACACAGCGTGCTCACTGTCTTGCCAGACTTGGCCGTTGACCTCGATAAAACCCCGGGCCGGCCGCTCCAACCCGGCGATGCAACGCAGGCAGGTGGTTTTGCCGGAACCGGACGGCCCATACAGAGCGGTCACGCCACGGCCGGGCAGTTGCACATCCAGGTCCAGGGAAAAAGCCCCGTGGTCGAGCTGCAAACGCGCGTGAATCATCGATCAGCTCCAACCGGCACGGGTTCGGCGGCTGGAGTACAGCGCCAGCAGCACCAGGAATGAAAACACCAGCATTGCCGCCGCGAGCCAGTGGGCCTGGGCGTATTCCAAGGCTTCGACATGGTCGTAGATCTGCACTGACACCACCCGGGTTTTCTCCGGGATGTTGCCGCCGATCATCAGCACCACGCCGAATTCGCCGACGGTGTGGGCAAAGCCAAGAATCGCCGCAGTGATGAAGCCGGGGCGGGCCAGGGGCAGGATGACGCTGAAAAACGTATCCCAAGGCCCGGCTCGCAGGGTGGCGGCGACTTCCAGCGGGCGACTGCCGATGGCGGCAAAGGCGTTCTGCAACGGCTGCACCACAAACGGCATGGAATAGATCACCGAGCCGATTACCAACCCGGTGAAACTGAAGGTGAGGGTGCCTAGCCCGAGAGCTTGGGTGAGCTGGCCGATCCAGCCGTTCGGCCCCAACGCCAGCAACAGGTAGAAGCCGATCACCGTGGGCGGCAGCACCAACGGCAACGCGACCACCGCACCCACCGGCCCGCGCAGCCAGGAGCGGGTGCGCGACAGCCACAATGCGATGGGCGTGCCGATGAGCAGCAGGATCACCGTGGTCAATGACGCCAGTTTCAGGGTCAGCCAGATGGCGGCATAGTCGGCGCTGGTCAGTGGCATTTAGCGTTGGTAACCGTAGGTTTGGATGATGGCGGCGGCTTTCGGGCCCTTGAGGTAATCCACCAGGGCCACGGCAGCGGGGTTGTCCCGGCCCTTGTTGAGGATCACCGCGTCCTGTTTGATCGGGTCGTGCAGTTCGGCCGGGACGATCCATGCCGAGCCGCCCGTCACTTTGCCGTCCTTGTACACCTGGGACAAGGCGACGAAGCCGAGTTCGGCGTTACCGGTGGAGACGAACTGATAGGCCTGGGTGATGTTCTGGCCTTCGACGAGCTTGCTTTTCACCTGCGCGGTCAAGCCGAGCTTGTCCAGCACCTGGGTCGCGGCCAGGCCGTAGGGCGCGGCTTTCGGGTTGGCGATGGACAGGTGTTGGAAATCGTTGTGCTTGAGCACCTGGCCCTGGCTGTCGACATAACCGTCCTTGGCCGACCACAGCGCCAGGGTACCGACCGCGTAGGTGAAGCGCGAGCCCTTGACGGTGTCACCTTCGCTTTCGAGCTTGGCCGGGGTGGTGTCGTCGGCGGCGAGGAAGACTTCGAATGGCGCGCCGTTCTTGATCTGGGTATAGAACTGCCCGGTGGCCCCGTAAGCCGCCACCAGCTTGTGCCCGGTGTCTTTTTCGAAATCGGCGGCGATGGCCTGGATCGGCGCGGTGAAGTTGGCTGCAACCGCCACCTGCACTTCATCAGCCTGAACTGCTCCGATGGCGA
>Ga0065714_10003802_pt1 | contig 20091 bp, 19 predicted proteins | sample MisRhiReplicate2_FD_59101 | JGI IMG/M metagenome (GOLD analysis project Ga0065714, IMG submission 59101) | Miscanthus rhizosphere microbial communities from Kellogg Biological Station, MSU, sample Rhizosphere Soil Replicate 2: eDNA_1 v2... | ecosystem: Host-associated > Plants > Roots >...
CGACACATCGGGCCAGGAGATTAGCATAGACGGCGACTATTCAAAATATACTGGTCGTGAAAACAATAATTTCAATAACCAATACTTCGACGCAACAGGCCAAACATTAAAACCTGCATACCTATTCAGAAATTCGACCCCAACGATAACGACTATTAAAGCTGCAAAAGTTGACTATACCTACCCTATCAACAAAGAAATGAAACTTGAAGCAGGCCTAAAATCAAGCTTTGTAAAAACAGATAATAATTTCATATTCGAAACTTTTGAAAACAGCGAATGGATAAACGATTCCAAACGGAGCAACCGCTTTCTTTATGATGAAAACATTAATGCGGCTTATACCAAACTCAGCAAAAAGTTCAAAACCACATCTGTACAATTAGGACTTAGAGCCGAACAAACTAACTCAAAAGGGAATTCCTTAACGGATAACAAAATTGAAAAGAAGCATTATATTAACTTATTTCCAAGTGTTTTTATCAGCCAGACACTTTCAAAAGACCATGACATGGGCTTTTCCTATAGCAGACGGATAGACAGACCGGATTATGAATCNCTAAANCCATTTATTTACTACCTTGATCTCTATTCTTACCGGTTTGGNAACCCCTTCTTAACNCCTCAATACACCAATTCGTTCGAGTTGTCTTACAGCTGCAAAAAAGATTTAAACATAACATTTGGATACAGTCATACCACAGATGTAATTTCCAATGTTTTATTAACAGACACCGCGAAGAAGACCATTTTTATTTCCTATCAAAACCTTGCTACTCAGGACTCCTACAATGTAAATATCAGTTATCCTATAAAAATCACAGACTGGTGGAGTAGCAATAACAACCTCACCACCTATTATAATAAATTCAAAACACCGGATATACTCGGTAGCCCTTATGAAAGTGGCAGAGTTTCATTTAACCTGAACACAGATCAGTCTATTACATTAAACCCAACAACCAGTATAGAGTTTTCCGGTTATTACCAATCTAAACAGATTACCGGAACATTATTGATAGACCCGCAGTACAGTGTAGACTTAGGCCTTAAAAAATCTTTAATGGATAAGAAAATGGATATTAAACTAGCTGTGAATGATCTGTTTAAAACACAAAGAAGCAAAATCACCAGCGCCCTTCCTTCACAACAATACATTGTTAAAGAAAGATGGGAAAGTCAAATATTTCGTTTAACCTGTACCTATAGATTTGGAAGCAATGACATTAAAGCTGCACGTAAACGTTCGGGAAGTTCAGAAACAGAAGAAAAAAGAGTTAAATCCGGTGGTTAAAAAACGAGAGGCCTGTATCCATCCAGACACAGGCCTCTCTAACCAAATATAAATTAAACGAGCATTACAAATATAGACATATATTTTAAAAACAAGCACAAAATCAAATAAAAATCAAAAATATTTAAGCAAATAATCAACAACACCACAAAAAATAACCAAAAAAACCAACAAACAAAACCAATAAACACAACAAACACCAACAAAACAACAAAAACACCACATTAAAAATCAACAAAACAATTAAAACAAACAAAAAGAGTAACAAAAAACAAAAATAAAACCAAAATAATACACCAAACCAAATAAAACACCAGTAAAAAACAACAAAAACACATAATAAATCACACAAAAACAAAAACACAAGTCGATTCATAACAAAAAATATTAAACTCTTATTTCTTCCTGATTTTCCTTATTTTTGGCTCTCTCCATAATAAAATCATGATACACAGAGAAAAAGTAAAAAGTCTGCTCGAGACAGAAGAGTTTAACAGAGAAGTAACCGTTATGGGTTGGGTACGTACTTTCCGTAACAATCAGTTCATCGCTATAAATGATGGTTCCTGCATGGGAAACATCCAGATCGTTGTTGATTTCAATAATACACCGGAAGCATTACTTAAACGCATCACTACTGGTGCCGCTATAGCCGTAAAAGGTACTCTGGTTGAATCTGTTGGAAAAGGACAAAAAGTAGATATCAAAGCTGAATCTATCGAAATACTGGGTGACAGTGATCCGGAAAAATTCCCTTTACAACCTAAGAAACACAGTCTTGAGTTTTTAAGAGAAATTGCCCATTTACGTTTCCGCACCAATACATTTAACGCTGTATTTAAAGTACGTCACGCTTTAGCCTTTGCCGTACACCAGTTTTATAATGAAAGAGGTTTTGTGTATATGCACACACCAATCATTACTGCATCAGATGCTGAAGGCGCCGGTGAAATGTTCAAGGTAACAACATTAGACCTCGATAATCCACCACGTACCGAAGACGGCCAGATTGATTATTCTGAAGATTTCTTTGCACGTTCTGCTAACCTTACTGTTTCCGGACAGCTTGAAGGCGAGTTAGCTGCAATGGCATTTGGACAGATCTATACTTTCGGACCTACATTCCGGGCCGAAAACTCAAATACTACCCGTCACCTTGCCGAGTTCTGGATGATTGAACCTGAGGTTGCTTTTGCTGACCTTGAAGACAACATGAATNTGGCAGAAGACATGTTAAAGTATGTAATTGACTACGCCATTAAAAACTGTAAAGAGGAATTAGAATTCCTNAATAACCGTTTACTGGAAGAAGAAAAAACAAAACCTCAAAACGAACGCAGCGAATTATCGCTGTTAGACAAATTAAACTTCTGTTTAACCAACGACTTTGAGCGTGTAACTTATACTGAAGCAATTAAGATCTTAAAATCTTCAAAACCTAATCAGAAAAAACAATTCAAATATCTGATTGATGAATGGGGAGCTGACTTGCAATCAGAGCATGAGCGCTTCCTGGTTGAAAAACACTTTAAAAAACCAGTAATCTTAACCGATTATCCGGCAGATATTAAATCATTCTACATGCGTCAGAATGAACCTGATGAACAGGGTAGAAAAACGGTAGCCGCAATGGATATCCTTTTTCCTGGAATTGGCGAAATTGTTGGTGGATCACAAAGAGAAGAAAGGTTAGATAGACTGACCCAAAGAATGGAAGACATGAACATCCCTCAGGAAGAGCTATGGTGGTTCTTAGACACCAGACGCTTCGGTTCTGCTCCACACTCAGGCTTTGGCTTAGGCTTTGAAAGACTTGTTCTATTTGTAAGTGGTATGACAAATATCAGAGATGTAATTGCCTTCCCGCGTTTCCCTAAAAACGCTGAGTTTTAAGATAAAACATCGATAAAAAAGCCTTCAGCTATATTTAGTTGAAGGCTTTTTTTATTACCAAGACTTTTTGGCATAATTTTTCTCTAAATTTACATATGCTTATCAAAATCTATCCTGAGAATCCAAACCCTAAAGCAATCGAACAGATTGTTGAAGTATTGAAAAAGGGAGGTTTAATCATTTACCCTACTGATACTGTTTATGGCTTAGGCTGTGACATTACCAACCAAAAGGCCATTGAAAAGATTTGCAGAATAAGAGGAATTAAACCAGAAAAAGCTAATTTCTCGTTCATATGCTCCGACCTCAGACATATTTCTGATTACATCAAACCCATTGACACAGCTACCTTCCGGGTGTTAAAAAAAGCTTTACCGGGACCTTTTACCTTTATTTTTAACGCCAATAACAACGTCCCTAAACTTTTAAGCTCAAATAAAAAGACAGTAGGTATAAGGGTTCCTGACAATGATATTGCGAGGGAAATTGTAAAACAATTAGGCAACCCCATTCTATCTACCTCTATCCGCGATGAAGATGAAGTTATAGAATACTCAACAGACCCCGAATTGATACATGAAAAATACGAAGACACTGTAGACATCGTCGTTGATGGCGGATATGGTGATAATGAAGCATCTACAGTTGTTGATTGTACTTTGGGAGGCTTTGATATCATCCGGGAGGGAAAGGGCGACCTCAGCTCCTTTCTTTAGTTTTAGTCAAAAAAGCTATATTTACCCATATGGCTAATTTACTAAATTTACAATCTTTCAGAGATTTTTTCCGCTCAGGCCAGATTGGCGGCATCATGTTAATGGTCTGCGTAGCGATTTCGCTCTATATTGCAAACTCGTCTTATGCAGCAGCTTTTTCGGCTTTACTCTCAACAGATTTAGGCATTACCTTCGGCACACAGGTATATTCATTCAGCGTATCAGCCTGGATCAATGACGCCTTAATGGCTGTATTCTTTTTACTCGTAGGTCTGGAAATCAAACGGGAAATGATTGAAGGTGAACTCTCTTCCTTAAAAAAGGCATCACTCCCTGTAGTCGCAGCTTTGGGCGGAATGTTAGTACCAGCTTTTATTTACTTCTTACTTAATAAAGGTGAATCTACCGCCTCCGGATGGGGTATTCCTATGGCAACTGATATTGCTTTTGCATTAGCCATCATATCAATGCTCGGAAAGAGCGTGCCCACATCATTAAAAGTATTTTTAGCAGCACTCGCTATTGTAGATGATCTGGGAGCAATCTTAGTAATCGCTGTATTCTACACCAATGAGGTACATTTCGACTACCTATTAATGGCTGGCGGAATAATGGTTTTGTTACTAGCTTTCAATTTCTTCAACATCAAGCAACTCTATTTTTACCTCGTACCTGGCATATTCCTGTGGTATTTCATACACCATTCAGGTATACACGCGACCATTGCAGGAGTACTGCTTGCCTTAACCATTCCAACAAATAAGACCAACATAGAATCTCCTTTAGAAAAACTGGAGCATCTGTTAAACGGACCGGTAAACTATTTCATCATGCCTGTTTTCGCCTTAGCGAACACCAATATAACCTTTCAGAAAGAAATGATCAGTGGCCTGGCTTCTCCATTAGGACTAGGCATTATCATAGGCCTTTTTGTCGGTAAAACCATCGGTGTGACGCTATTCTCCTGGGTGGCTGTAAAGCTTAAACTCGGAAGCTTACCTTCACGATCAGGCTGGAAACACATTATAGGACTAGGCATGCTTGCCGGTATCGGTTTTACCATGTCCATTTTTATCTCTCTGTTATCTTTTAGTGATGAGCTTCATGTTACAGAGGCCAAGTTTGCTATTCTTTGCGCTTCTGTAATTTCTGGTCTTGTTGGTTTTATCTTTTTAAAATCAATCAAGAAAAGTAAAGCATAATAATGCAGAAGGCCTTCCTACTAATTTATTTTAGTAGGAAGGCCTTTTTAAATGCGCGATAACTTATCCCTTAAATCTTTGCATAAAGGTTTTAACACTACCATTCAAATCATTGGAATCAAGTGCTTTTACAAAAGCGCTACCTATAATTGCACCATTGGCATATTCACAAGCTTTATCAAAAGTCTCCTTGCTATCAATTCCGAAACCAATCATAGTTGGATTTTTAAGCTTCATATCTGCAATTCTTGAGAAATAACTCTCAGTGCCTTCCGACACTTGCAAATTTTGCCCTGTAGTAGCAGAAGAGGATAACAAGTAAATAAAACCATTACTCAATCCGTCGATTTTATGAATCCGCTCTATTGAAGTCTGAGGCGTTACCAGAAAGATGTTGCACAATCCGTTCTCCTCAAATATACCCTGATACAACGCTTCATATTCTGCCATCGGTAAATCAGGCACAATACATCCATCTACCCCTACTTCTACGCAGGCTTTACAAAAATTCTCTACACCAAATTGCAACACAGGATTTACATATCCCATTAGCAAAACTGGAATACTCACCTTTTTACGGAGCTCCTTAAGTTGCTCAAATAACAATTTCAACGTCATTCCCTGATCCAATGACTGTTTACTGCTCGCCTGAATGGTTGGTCCGTCGGCCACAGGGTCTGAATAAGGAAATCCAATTTCCAGGAGGTCTGCCCCAGATTGCTCCAGCGCTTCCGCAATTTGAACGGTATCATTCAATCCCGGATATCCTGCTGTATAATAAATTGATAATATATTCTTCTTCGTTTGAAAAAGCTCTTTTATTCTGCTCATTATTTTCTAGCTATTAGATTATAAATTAAAGTACTTCATGTAAGTATCCATATCCTTATCACCTCTGCCTGATAAACATACCACTACATTTTCACCACCTTTAAAGCTCATTTTCTCTAAATAAGCCAATGCATGGGCACTTTCTATTGCCGGGATTATCCCTTCCATTTGAGTAAGCAACAGGCCAGCCTGTAAGGCCTCATCATCTGTGATTGACACATATTCTCCGCGACCCGTTTTAAACAAATGCGCATGTTGAGGGCCAATACCCGGATAATCTAATCCTGCAGAGACAGAATGTGGTTCCACCACCTGTCCATCTTCAGTTTGCATCAAAATACTCCTGCTGCCATGCAACACACCTTCTTTCCCCAAAAAAGTTGTCGCAGCCGAGAAGCCCGTATCAACACCTTTACCACCAGCCTCTACTGCAATTAATTTAACCTTTTCATCATCAATAAAATGATAAAACATACCCATGGCATTACTACCGCCACCTACACAAGCCAAAACATAATCAGGCTGATCATTTCCGGTTTGCTCAATCAATTGCTTCTTAGTCTCTTCAGATATAATAGACTGAAAAATAGCCACCATATCCGGATAAGGATGTGGTCCAACTACTGATCCGATGATGTAGTGCGTATCTATTGGATTATTGATCCAATCGCGCATAGCTTCATTTGTCGCGTCCTTTAAAGTTTTACTTCCTGAAGTTGCAGGTACTACCTTTGCCCCTAGCATTTTCATCCTGGCTACATTAGGTGCTTGTCGCTGAATATCAATTTCACCCATGTAAACCACACACTCCAGGCCTCGCAAAGCACAAACTGTTGCTGTTGCCACGCCATGCTGCCCAGCACCGGTTTCAGCTATAATACGCTTTTTACCAAGTCGCTCAGCAAGCAGAATCTGCCCTATCGTATTGTTAATCTTATGCGCACCTGTATGGTTCAAATCTTCCCTTTTAAGGAAAATATTCGCATTATATTTCTGCGAAAGTCGCTTAGCCAGGTACAATGGTGAAGGTCGGCCAACATAATCTTTAAGTAGCTGATGAAATTCTTTCTGAAAGGATTCATCGCCAATTATCTTAAGGTAGTTCTGTCTTAGCTCTTCTACGTTAGGGTAAAGCATTTCGGGGATGTACGCACCGCCAAAATCACCGAAATAGCCTTTTTCATTTACAAAATAATTCATAATGGTAGTCTATGCTTAAAATCGTTCAATTTATCTATATCCTTTAAACCCGGTGCCAACTCAAACCTACTGTTGATGTCGATGGCATACAAACGGGGATCATTTATTTCTTTTAATTGCTCAATACTTTCCGGGCCAATGCCTCCACTTAAAAAATAAGGCTTATTCAAACTATAGTTTTTAAGAAGCGACCAGTTAAAAGTTTTACCAGAGCCGCCGTGATCTGGTGTTTGGGTATCAAACAAAAAGTAGTCTACCACATTCGCATAAGCATTTAGGGTATTGAAGTCGAAATGCTCATTCACACCAAAAGCCTTTATGAGAGTAATACCTGCATCATCAAGCAATCCTTTTAATGCGATGCAATATTTCACAGGTTCTTGACCATGTAACTGAACCGCGTTTAATCCATACAGTGAGGCCAGCTCAGCAACCTTATTTAGTTCTTCATTCACAAAAACACCTGTTCGCCTTATTCCTGCAGGAAGATTTTTAACAAACGAAGGTGTCAACCCTTCCACAAAACGCTTCGAACCTCTAAAAAAAATAAAGCCCAAATAATCCGGCTGCAAAGCGACAACAGCTTTTATGTTGTCGGGCAACTTCATTCCGCATATTTTCAGTTTAACATCCATGCTATTCTTTTTAAGGTTTAAGACCGGTTAATTTATCTTCCTGTTAGCTTTTTAAAGCTTTCCATCGCTTTTTTCCCCATTAACGAAGCTTCGGCTTCGTAAAAACAATCGCCAAAAGATTTGGTATGATCTATTGTTTGTATAGCAAGGGCAGCATTACACAAAACTACACTGTTCTGTTCATCTGTACCCTGACCACCCAACACATTCATAAAAATCTCAGCAGAGGACTCAACAGTATCACCGCCCTTTATTTTGTCTTCAACAATCTGTTCAAAACCAAGATCGGCAACCTTCAGTAAAGCCTCTCCATTTTTACTGAAAGTTTTAATGTCACAGGTTAAGGAAACCTCATCAAAGCCATCAACAGCATGTAAGATAGTGTAATTTTTATCCGTATCCTGATACAGGTACGCGTATAAACGAGCCAGCTCCAGACTAAACACCCCTACAATCTGATTTTTGGGCTGTGCCGGATTAACCATTGGTCCAAGCATATTGAAAAAAGTTTTTACACCAAGTTCCTTACGGATTGGGGCAACAGTTTTCATAGCCGGATTGAATAAAGGAGCATGAATAAAGCAAATACCCGCATGCTCCAAACTCCTTTTTAATACATCCTGGTCATTGGTAAAAGTATACCCCAGATACTCCATCACATTTGATGAACCACANCCTGAAGAAACNCCATAATTACCATGCTTAGCNACTTTATATCCGGCTCCGGCAGTAACAAAAGAGGCAAGTGTTGAAATGTTAAAGGTATCNTTTCCATCCCCGCCGGTNCCNCACAGATCTACCAGTTCAAAATCAGACAAGTCTAATTTTATACATAAATCAAGCATGGCATCACGAAAACCCTGCAGCTCCTGAACCGTAATATTACGCATACCATACGCGGTAATAAATGCAGCGATCTGAGAAGTATTAAACTCCCCCAGCGCAATCGATGTTAAAATTCTTTGTGCCTCAGCTCTGCTAAAGGTTTTATTTTCAAATAGGTGGTTAAGTATCTTCTTCATGTCAGGAATAAAAAACGAAGCTTTAAAAAAGGTTGTAAAACAAAAAAGGTTGCCTTATAGCAACCCTCAAATATTATTATATAAAATAAAAACGTTCAATACAGGGTTACACTACGCATTTGCGTTGTGCCACCACCAGTTATTAAGTCCGTTTGTTAGTATCATTAAGGCAAATATGGAATTGTTTTTGCAAAGGAGCAAATGTTTCTTAAAAAAAATTATTTGATCAATGCTTTTTTCTCTTTGGTAAAATGGTTGAATACCAGCTTATCAGCCCATGCGGGCAACAATTTATTAATCCAAACGGTGAGTTTCCCCTGTCCTGTCATAATTAAAGTACGCTTGCGTATCGCAATCCCGTCAGCGATGGTACTGGCTACTAATTCCGCACTCATCATCTTTCCCTCTTCCATACTGGTCTCACCATGAGAGGCCCCATCTTTAGCCAGCGCTGTAACCCGAATATTAGAAGCAGTGAAACCCGGACAAGCCACCATTACATGCACGCCCGTTTTCAGCAGCTCAGTACGCAGCGCCTCCATAAATCCATTCATAGCAAATTTCGAAGCGGAATAGCCGGTACGTCCAGGTAAACCACGGTAACCCGCGATGGAAGAAACCCCTACTACACTCCCCTTCGTTTTCAAGATCTCAGGTAATGCATATTTTGTGCAATATACCGTACCCCAGAAATTGACATCCATCAGGTTTTTCAACACCGAAAGATCCAGTTCATTAAACAAGGCGCGCATAGATAAACCGGCATTATTGATCAGGATATCAATCCTATCAAAAGTAACCAAAGCTTGCTTAATCAACAACTTGCAGTCTTCTTCTTTGCTCACATCGGTCTGCACGGCAGCAGCTTTTATTCCATAGCGCTTTTCCAGATCGGCTGTAATTTCACAAAGGGTTACATATTGTCGGGCTGCCAATACGAGATTTGCTCCTCGCTTTGCAAACTCTTCCGCACAAGCTTTACCTATACCCGATGATGCACCGGTAACTATAATTACTTTATTCTTAAAATCCATTTAGGTTATTTAATTAATGAGCTTTGATAAGGCACCCTTGTTACTATTGATCTTCCCAGCGTAATCTCATCCGCATATTCCAATTCACCACCAAAAGCAATTCCACGAGCAATAGTCGTAATTGGAATTTGAAAATCTTTGAGCCTTTTGTACAGATAAAAAAGTGTCGTATCCCCTTCCATAGTTGCGCTTAAGGCCAGAATCACTTCCTTTACCGGAGTTGTGGCTACCCTTTGCACCAGGGAATCAATAAAAAGATCAGATGGTCCTATTCCATCCATAGGCGAAATTAATCCACCCAACACATGATAAACACCAAAATACTGACCTGTATTTTCTACCGCCATAACATCTCTGGTGTCCTCTACCACACATATCACCTCCTTCTCTCTTTTACTTGCCGTACAGATGTCACAAAGATCATGATCAGAAATATTATGGCATACGCCACAATGTTTAATCTCTTTTCTTAATCTTATTACCGAATTCCCGAAATGATCCACCTCTTCCTGTTCTTTGTTCAGCAAGTGCAATACTAACCTCAGCGCAGTCTTTTGTCCTACCCCCGGTAACTTTGAGAATTCATTTACAGCGTCTTCAAGTAGTTTAGAAGAAAAGTTCATGCTACAAATTTAATATTTTATAGAGGTAAACTCATCATGGTTTCTTACATTTAAACACTAAACCTGTAATATGAGTCCACTTATACTATTGTCATTTCTATTCGGTTACTTTCTTATTTTGATCGTAATTGCGTTTGTAACTTCAAAGAAATCATCTGATAACTCGACATTTTTCATTGCCAACCGAAACTCAAAATGGTATTTGGTGGCATTCGGAATGATTGGAACCGCTTTATCTGGCGTAACCTTTATTTCCGTTCCCGGTGAAGTTGGTTCCCCGGCAGGTAATCAATTTCAGTATTTCCAATTCGTTCTCGGAAATGCAATCGGATTTATCATTATAGCCACAGTCCTCCTTCCGCTGTATTACNGGATGAGACTAACCTCAATTTACAGCTATATNGAACAAAGGCTCGGACATTATAGCTACAAAACGGCTGCATCTATATTNTTAATCAGCCGTACGATTGGATCCGCCTTCCGCTTGTACCTGGTCGTTATTGTACTACAGCGCTTTATATTTGATAGCTATGGCGTTCCTTTCTGGGCAACCGTTTTGATATCACTGGGACTGATCTGGTCTTACACCTTTAAAGGTGGATTAAAAACCATTATCATTACCGACACCCTGCAAACATTCTTTCTGGTACTCTCAGTTTTCCTTACCATTTACTTTGTGTGTGACAGCTTAAACATGAACATTGTGCAAGCCTTTGAAACTATCAAAACCAGTGGTTACTCTAAAATTTTCTTTTATGAAGACTTCCTTACCAACAAGTTTCATTTTAGTAAACAATTGCTTGGAGGAATATTTGTGACCATTGCCATGACCGGACTTGATCAGGATCTGATGCAAAAAAACCTGAGCATGAAAACCATTGGCGAAGCCCAAAAGAACATGTTTACCTTTACCGGTGTATTTGTTATTTTGAACATATTCTTCTTAAGCGTAGGTGCTTTACTCTATATTTTTGCTACAAAAAACGGAATAGAAATCCCTACTGACTATGTTACCGGCAAACCAAGGACTGACTTTTTATTCCCGGAGATAGCGTTCAATCACCTGGCGCTTATTCCTGGAATTGTATTTATGTTGGGTTTAACTGCAGCAACATTTGCGACTACCGACTCTGCCTTAACAGCATTAACAACCTCTTTCTGTGTAGATTTCCTCCACATGGGTAAAGGCGACAATGACAATAGCAAGGAAGCAGTACGCAAACGTCACCTGGTACACGTTGGTTTCTCGGTATTGATGTTCCTGGTCATCGTTATATTTAATGCAATTAACGACGACTCTGTCGTAAATGGTATTTTCAGAGTAGCATCCTATACTTACGGACCGCTTTTAGGTCTTTATAGTTTTGGTTTATTTGTAAAAAATCGTGGATTGCATGATAAATTAGTTCCATTTATCTGCATAATATCACCGGCAATTTGTTACTTGCTAAATGATTACTCAGCCCAACTATTAGGCGGTTACAAATTTAGTGTGGAACTAATCCTTGTAAACGGATTAATTACTTTTATAGGATTATTATTGATCAGTAAAAAAACTGATCAGCAAACAAAGTTTTAAAATACAATTAGTGTATGACAAGTGAAGAGAAAATAAGAAGTGCTTTCGAAAACAAAAACTGGCAGGAAATAAAGGTTACAGACTCCTGGCAGATCTTTAAAATCATGGCCGAGTTTGTCGATGGCTTTGAGAAATTAGCTAAAATAGGCCCATGTGTTTCCATTTTCGGATCAGCGAGAACTGCAGAAACAAATAAATATTATGAAATAGCGGTTGAATGTGGCCGCCTATTAACAGAGCGTGGATATGGTGTAATTACAGGCGGTGGGCCGGGAATCATGGAAGCAGGTAATAAAGGTGCACACACAAACGGAGGAAAATCAGTAGGTCTTAATATCGAGTTACCATTTGAGCAATTCCACAATAAATACATTGATCACAATAAACTTTTAGAGTTCGATTACTTCTTCATCAGAAAGGTGATGTTTATGAAATATTCTCAGGGATTTATTGTGCTTCCCGGTGGAATGGGCACAATGGACGAGTTGTTTGAAGCGATTACCCTGATTCAGACAGGCAAAGTTGCCCGTTTTCCAATCGTTTTGGTAGGCAGAGAATACTGGGGAGGTTTAATTGACTGGATTAAGAACACGATGCTTCAAAAGGAACACAATATCCATGCTGAAGACCTGAACCTCTTTAGATTAGTTGATACTGCAGAAGAAGCTGCTGAACATATCTTCAGGTTCTACGAAAAATATGTACTGAAACCGAATTTCTAAGCGTGTTTTTTAAGNGGATTTTTCCCTTTAACNTAAAAAAATCAAATATTGTTCGTCGTCTCGTACNTAAGGCCCTGAGAAAGGNCAAAGCTACTCATGTCGGCTTACAACATTTGATTTNTTTTATTGGAATACTANAACATACTATCTCCCAAAATCTCGTTGATTTTCTCTGTAGGTCTTGCAATAACAGCCCTATCACCAGAAACCAATATTGGGCGCTCTATTAATATAGGATTCATTACCATTGCAGCGATCCATTCTTCATCAGATAGTTCCTGCCCCTTGTACTTCTCTTTGTAAATAGGCTCTGTTTTACGAACCAGATCATGTGCTCTAATACCAAGTTTACTAATAATAGAACGTAATTCTTCTGCGGTTGGCGCGGTTTCCAGGTAATTTACAACTTCAAATTCCTCTCCGCTTTCTTCTAAAACAGCCAGTGCACACCTGCTTTTACTGCATCTGTTATTGTGATAAATTTTAATCATGTTCTTTTTAACTTAAATGACTAACACCTCCCGAAACCACTAACTTCATAGCCTCCGCAGCACTCATATTCAATGGTTTAATTTTTTCATGTTTCACTACATACACCTGTCCTGCAAACGAATAGGAGAATGGAAAATACACAATAGACTCCCCTGGCAGATTAATAGATTTCAAATCTCCTTGGGTGAGAAAACCAATACGCTTCAAATCACCTTCCACTTCAACCAGAACAGGATTATTAAACTTCTTTTCGTCGCCCACAAAAGCTTCAGTAAGATCTTTTATCGAAGAGTAAATAAACTTTAAAAGAGGTATTTTATCTAACAACCGGTGAAACCAATCATACATAGGTTCCGTAACGAAATAAGTTACAAAAATACCGGCAATTAATATCAGAGAGATCACCAATGCGAGTCCAAGGCCAGGTATATTCCTGCTTGCTCCAGTATTTGGATCAACACCCAGAATATTATTTACATTCAACCAGCTATCAACAGTAGTGACAGCCCAGATCACTATAAAAACACTTAATGCAATAGGGAGTACAATTAATAATCCTTTGATTAAATAATTCAATAACGCCCTGCCAATACTATTCATAATTCAAAAATAGATAAAATATTCAGGTATAAATAGCCCGATTCATTACTCATAAAAATATACTCTTTTTACCCTTTGAGAGACGTTTGTTAAGATCTCATAAGGAATGGTCCCAATCTGTTTGGCCAGTGTAGAGATTGTTAACTTGTCGTTAAATACAATCACCTCATCACCGGTTTTCACATCCAGTCCGGTTACGTCCAGCATACACATGTCCATACAGATTACCCCTACCGTAGGAACCAGCTTCCCTTTAATCAGCATTTTACCAATTCCGTTTCCAAAAGCGCGACTATAACCATCNGCATANCCAATTTTTACNGTTGCTATGGTCCCACCTTCCGGTAAAAATCCCTTACGCCCATANCCTACGGTTTCATTGGCTTTAATTTCTTTAACCTGCGTAATGGTCGTTTTTAACACAGCCACNGTCTGCANGCCCTTGTTATTAGGTAATCCAGCATCAAAACCATACAAACCAATACCAATTCTCACCATGTCCAATTGCGCATCCGGATGCCTGGAAATCCCTGAAGTATTAGAAATGTGCCTGATAAACTGGTAGCCCAGCCCTTTACCAATCAAATCAGTAGCCGCAGTAAGCTGTCGGATCTGCTGTCTGGTAAACTCATCATGCATCCCTTCTTCACTACCTACCAAATGCGAAAAAACAGAAGCTACTTTTAACTTTTTAGTTTCATTCAGCAACCTTAATAATTCCGGAAAATCGGGCTCTTCAAAACCCAGACGGTGCATCCCTGTATCGATTTTTAAATGCACAGGATAATTTTCATCCTGAATAAAGCCGATAAAACGCTGCAGGATATCGAGATTATATAATTCAGGTTCCAGCTTATACCTAACAATGGCGTCAAAAGCAGAAGGTTCGGGGCTCATCACCATGATTGGCATCTTTATCCCCCCTTTTCTTAATGCAATTCCTTCATCTGTATAAGCTACTGCCAGATAATCCACCTTATGATACTGCAATAAATTAGCGATTTCAAAGCTACCGCTACCGTAAGAGAAAGCCTTAACCATAGCCATCACTTTAACACCGGGTTTCAGCTTATTGCGGTAAAACTGTAAATTACCAGCCAAAGCATTTAAATCTATTTCCATTACCGTATCATGCACCTTTTGCGCAATCAACTTNCTAATCCGTTCAAACTCGAATTTTCTGGCNCCTTTTACNAGGATTGTCTCATTACTAAAATGTAAGGCTGGAAAATTTTCAATAAATCCCTGTGTACTNTCAAAAAAAGTAGATTCCATCTCAAATAAATTTGCCGATGCCGTGATATGTGAACCAATGCCTATCAACCTGTCTACATTCTTTTGTTTTAAAAGAGCCGCAATTTCAGCATACAGCACATCATCACTTTTGCCGGTTTCGGGAAGATCCGATAAGATCAGGGTTCTTTTAGCATGTTGATTCTGGAGGTTCAGAAAATCCAGCGCTATCGCGAGTGATGAGATGTCTGCGCTATAAGAATCATCAATTACTGAACATTGATTGATGCCATTCTTCAATTCAAGACGCATGCTTACCCTGGTTAACTTCGCCAGACGCTCATCCGCTTCTTCAGCTGTATAGCCAAGCGCCAGTAACGTAGCCCAGCAAATGATGCCGTTTTCAACAGAAGCTTTATCAACAAATGGAATCAAACATTCTATTTCAACACCTCTATACTTTGCCCGGATATAAGTTCTACCCTCAATAGGCTCTACCAATACAATCTGAAGATCTGCATCCCCCTTAAAGCTCCATGAAAACTTCTGCTGTCCCGGTAAATCACTTTTAAGAATACCTTCCGTATACTCAGGAGCATAAATAAACAGCTCTGCATTTTTAAACAATTTCAGTTTTTCCTTTAGTTTTTCGCTTAGTGAGCTAAACCCTTCGGCATGTGCTTCCCCAATATTTGTAAGGATACCAATAGTGGGTTGTATAATATCCGCAAGAGCATCCATTTCATTTTCTTTGGATATACCCGCTTCAAAAATACCTAATGTATGATCAGCTTCAATCTCCCAAACAGAAAGTGGCACTCCTATCTGAGAATTAAAACTTTTAGGACTTCTTACGATATTAAAATCTGAAGCCAACAGCTGGTACAACCACTCCTTGACAATAGTTTTACCATTGCTACCTGTTATCCCCAGTACTTTCAAATCATACAGTGAACGATGGTATTTTGCAAGGTCTTGCAATGCAAGCAATGCATCCTCTACCAGCAAAATATTTGCATCCGGAAACTGATCAATATATTTTTCGTCGGTGATTACAAAGTTCCGGATACCATTGGCATAAGCATCCTTTAGGTACCTATGACCATCTCTTTTCGCGCTCAACGCAAAAAATAACGACCCCTCAGGATCTATTACCGTCCTGCTATCAATTACCAGTTTCCTGATGATCGCGTCGTTCGTTTTGTGAACAGATACAACATTCAGTACTTCTAAGATATGGTTGATTGTATAAAGAGAATTACTCATTTGACAAAATTAAGCTTATAGCCTCAATCCGTTAAACTTTTTACATCTTTTTATGAGTAAATAATATTGAACAAAATGAATAGCTAAAATTTTAGGCAATTCAAAAAAAATACTCAATTTTACATGTAGAGAGAGCGTTGGGGTGTCCCGGTTTAACTACTGGGCACTTTTTTTTTTGTATGGTAAGAATCCCCCTATAAAGCATGTGGCTGCAAAATAGATTCCAGCAAAGCACTTGATTCCTGCTCCGGGCTAAGCAGATCCTGTAACGTAACTTTATCCAAAAGCTGATCCACTGTAAACTGAATCATTTGCCATAGAGAGCGTATCGAGCAATCGATAGAATTTGTGCATAGCCTCAGTGTCCCTGGATATTCCTCACAGAACTTCTTACTAAAAAGGGCACCACCTAACACCTTCATCACCTGGTTAATATTCACCTGATCCGCAGGTTGAGCCAATACATACCCTCCTTTATAACCTGGGGTACTGTTGATGTACCCTGCCATGCGCAGCGTACGCGTTAGCTTCCCAACGTAGGCCGCCGACAGTCCTTCTGCTTCGCTAATCGCAGGAATACTGATTCCCTCCTTTTGATCGTGCCTTGCAATACGAAGTAAAATTCTTAGTCCGTATTCCTCTTGTGCAGTAATCTTCATCTCCTTTAAATCTTAATTTACATCATTCCCAATTCAAACCGAGCAGTTTCCGACATCATATCTCTGTTCCATGGCGGTTCCCAGGTTACCATAACCGAGACTTCGTTAATCCCTTCAATTGCTTTTACTTTCTGCTCCACTTCCTGCGGAATAATCTGCGCTGCAGGGCAACCAGGTGCTGTCAGCGTCATTACAATCTGCACATTATTAAATGGTTCCATGATCTCAGTTTCGTAAATCAATCCCAACTCATATATGCTAACCGGTATTTCAGGATCATATATGGTTTGCAAACAATCAATAACTTTTTGCTTTAATTCTTCCTTATCCATGATCTGCTTCTTTATTATCCTTCATCATTTTATAAGCCAAGGCATAGTTTTTCATCTGCTTAATCATTGATAGTAAACCATTCGACCGTGTTTGCGCCAAATGTGTCATCATCCCTATTTCAGCTATAAAGTTCATTTTAGCGTCTAATATTTCTTCAGGAGTCTGACCCGACAATACTTTAATCAGCATACTGATCAATCCTTTAACAATTACAGCATCGCTATCGGCCTTAAAAACTACCACACCATCCTCAAGTGAAGCAGCAAGCCAAACGGTCGACTGACACCCTTTAATCTTATTCTCGTCTATTTTATGCTCATCTTCAAGTACTGCTAACTTTTTACCCAACTCAATGATATATTCATATTTATCTTCCCAGCTATCAAACAGGGCGAAATCCTCAACAATCTCCTTTTCAATCTCAGCAATCGACTTTAAATTCATTACGTTAACATTTTTATAGCCTTGTGTAAACCTGCAACCAGGACATCTATCTCTTCCTTTTGGTTGTAAACTGCGAAGGATGCCCTTATCGTACCGGGAATACCAAAACGCTTCATTAAAGGTTGCGTACAATGATGCCCTGTCCTTACTGCTATCCCCATATTATCCAGCAATACCCCCATATCCTGAGGATGAACCCCATCAATCACAAAAGAAACCAGACTTACCTTATTTCCGGCCTGCCCGATAATTGTAAGTCCAGGAATGGCCTGCAGCTGTGCTGTTGCATAGGCAAGCAATTCGGCTTCATGTTTTCTGATCGATTCTTTCCCGGTAGCCTTTATAAAATCCAATGCGGCTTTTAAGGCAATGGTATCAGCAATATTAGGGGTCCCTGCCTCATATTTATAGGGCAAATCATTATAAGTAGTCTTTTCAAAAGTGACCTCCCTGATCATTTCTCCCCCACCCTGAAAAACAGGCATATTTTCCAGCAATTCTTTTTTACCATATAAGGCACCTATACCTGTTGGCCCATATACTTTATGTCCTGAAAAGGCAAAGAAATCACAATCCATATCCTGCACATCTATATCGAGGTGAACGGCAGACTGTGCACCATCCACCAACACCTTAGCGCCAACCTCATGTGCAGCAAAAATCATCTCCTTAACGGGATTTACCGTACCCAGCGAGTTCGACACGTGCACAATGGACACCAATTTAGTTTTAGTGCTTAGCAAACCTTTATAAGCATCCAGATCAAGTTCTCCGTTGTCCTTAACAGGGATAACTTTTAAAACCGCATTTTTCTCTTCGCAGACTATTTGCCAGGGCACAATATTAGAATGATGTTCCATGCCTGATATGATAATTTCATCACCGGTACCAATATTTTGTCTACCCCAGGTATAGGCAACCAGGTTAATCCCCTCTGTGGTTCCTCTGGTGAAAATAATTTCTTCTACCTCTGCAGCACCTACAAACGCCTTCACAGCGAAACGCACAGCTTCATAGGCATGCGTAGCTTCCTCTGCTAGCGTATGAATACCTCTGTGGATATTTGCATTATAATGCGAATAATAATGGCTTAATGCATCAATTACACTTTGAGGCTTTTGCGAAGTGGCAGCATTGTCAAAGTAAACCAGTGGCTTACCTTTTACTATCCTGCCCAATATCGGGAACTGCTGTCTTATATCTGTAACCATCATTTTCACGCAATTGATAAGTGTTCGTAAATCAGTTTTTCTACATAAGCCCTTATGGCCAGAGGCTTGATATGAGCCAATACATCGGCCGAATAAGCCTGCAAAAGCAATACCTCAGCTTTTTCTTTAGGTATCCCTCTTGCTCTTAAGTAAAACATCGCCTCCTCATCAAGCCGTCCAACTGTACACCCATGCGAGCACTTTACATCATCAGCAAAAATTTCGAGCTGTGGCTTGGTGTTTATTGTAGCATTGTCGGAGAGCAGGATATTCTTGTTAGACTGAAAAGAATTTGTTTTTTGTGCATCAGGTTGCACCATAATCCTTCCGTTAAAAACAGCGGTGGATGCATCATCTGCAATCCCTTTATACAATTGATTGCTGAAACATTCCGGCTTCTTATTGTCTATCAAAGTGTGATTATCCGCATGGGTTTTACCTCTCAGCAGGTAAAGTCCATATAAATGCGCTTCGTTACCGGTTGCATCGAGTATCAGGTTCATGTTGTTCCGTACAATACCACCATTTAATGTTATCGCTACAGTATGCACATAACTGCGTCCNACCTGNGTAATGTGCGTNGTACTCACCTGACTGGCATTANCTGTATCGTTCTGTATCTTATAATATTCTACAATAGCATTTTGCTCAACTACAATTTCTAATACCTCATTGCAAAAACTATCTGAGGTGCCTAATGTGACGTAAGTTTCCGTTAACTGCAGTTTGCTATTTTCATCTACATAAATCAAACTGCGCGGCTGCGCCAATGTATGATTTTCCCTACTGTCTAAAATATGATAAACATATATCGGGTGGTGAGGGATTTTCCCCTTAAGGATGTGAATAAAAACACCCTCCGTAATGAAAGCACCATTAAGCGCATGAATGCCATCTTTTATATACTCCGTACTTTTATTCAGGTACTTACTTACTAAATCCCTGTACTCACCATTCACTGCATCCTTTAAAGACAAAACTTTCATCTCTGTATCTGAAGAAAGGATATTGGAAAGTGCAAAATCAAAGCGCCCATTCACAAATACCAGTTCATTGGCTTTATGATGTCCGGGCATACGTAAAGCATCTACATCGGCAGCCG